>Ga0208789_1001750_pt1 | contig 11216 bp, 7 predicted proteins | sample Methanotroph_Enr_FD_187368 | JGI IMG/M metagenome (GOLD analysis project Ga0208789, IMG submission 187368) | Enriched soil microbial communities from Old Woman Creek wetland in Ohio, USA - Methanotroph_Enrichment_5 (SPAdes) (version 2) | ecosystem: Environmental > Terrestrial > Soil > Wetlands...
CGCGTAGGGCATGTTGGCGATGGGAAACACGAACCCGGACAAAAGGAAGGCCGGCAGCATGGTCGCCACCAGCGCGATCTGGCTCGACAGGAACTGGCTCTTGGTCACGATGCTGATCAGCATCCCCAGGGAGAGCGCCCCCACCATGAAGATGGAGGAGCTGGCGAACACCAGCCAGAGCTCCCCGCGCATCGGTATCTGGAAGACGAACTCCGCCACCAGGACGGAGAGCACCAGGTCGAACATCCCGATGGTAAAATAGGGGACCAGCTTCCCCAGGATCAGCTCGCCCCCGGTCACCGGCGTGGCGATCAGCTGTTCCATGGTCCCCACCTCCCACTCGCGCGCGAAGGTGAGCGAGGTGAGGAGCGCCGCGATGACCATCATCACGATGGCGATGAGGCCGGGGAAGATGTAGTTGCGCGACTCCATGTCGGTGTTGAACCAGACCCGGGGCTCGACCCGAAGCCCTGCGGCGGGGGGCGGCAGGCCGCGGCGCCGGGAAAGGTCGAGGGTGACGCGCTCGCTGTAGCCGCGGGTCACCGCCTCGGCATAGCCCAGGGCGAAGGAGGCCACGTTGGAATCGGAGCCGTCCAGGATCGCCTGGACCGTCGCGCCGCGCCCCGAGGCGACCCGCCCGGCGAAATCGACCGGGACCACCAGGGCGATCTCCGCGCGCCGGGACGCGATGGCCTTTTCTATCTCGCGGTAATTTTCTGCAGGCGGCAGCATGGTGAAGTAGCGCGAGGCGCCGAAGGAATCGACCAGGGTCCGGCTTGCGGGGGTGGCGCTCTGGTCCCAGACGATGAGCGGCACCTGGTCGACGTCGAGGGTGAGCGCGTAGCCGAAGAGAAAGAGCATCAGGACCGGTATGGCGATGCCGATCCCCAGGCTGCGCCAGTCGCGCACAACGTGGAGAAACTCCTTGCGCGCTATGGCCGATACCCGCTTGATCTTCACGCGGGCACCCGCAGCCCGGCGTTTTCCGGGACGCCGAAGGGGATTTCGAACCGGAAGATGGAGCCGCCGCCGGGGCGGGGCTCGGCCCAGATCCGCCCCCGCATGAGCTCCACGATGCGGCGGGAGAGCCCAAGCCCGAGGCCGAGCCCCGAATAGGGGCGGGTGACCGAACCGTCTGATTGGGTGAAGTCGTCGAAGATGCGCGCCAGATCTTCCGGGGCGATCCCGATGCCGGTGTCGAGGATCGAGAAGCGGAGCACCGGGCCGCTATCGCGTTCGCAGCGCTCCACCTCGAGCGCGACCTCGCCTTTTGAGGTGAACTTGAGCGCGTTCCCCACCACCATGGTGAGCAGCTTGCGCAAAAGCCCCTGGTCCGACTCGATCGCCTCGGGGACGTCTGGCTCCACCCCCAGTTTGAGCGCGAGCCCCTTGGTGTCGGCCGCCGGTGTCAGCTCCGCGAGCACCGCTTCCAGGAAAGGACGCAGCACGAAGGGGGTCACGTCGACGCTGGCCCCCTCCCCTTCCAGCCGGCTGGTCTCGATCAGGTCCTCGACGATGCCCAAAAGCCGCATGGCCGCCTTCTGCACCAGGGAGAGGTACTTGCGCTTGTCGTCGTCCTCCTCGGAGGTGAGCACGAGGTCGGTCATACCGAGGATCGGGGTGAGCGGGGTGCGCAGCTCGTGGCTGATCGAGCGCAGGAACTCCTTCTTGGCGCGGTCGGCGGCCAGGGAGAGGGTCTCCAGGAGGTCGCGGTAGCGCTTGAGTTCCAGGTGGTTCTTGACCCGGGCTCGGACGATGTGCGGGCTGATCGGCTTGGTAACGTAATCGATGGCACCCAGCTCCAACCCACGGATCTCGTCCTCCTCCTGGCACATGGCGGTCACGAAGATGACCGGGATGTCCCGGGTGACCGGATCGGCCTTGAGGATCGCGCAGAGCTGGTAGCCGTCCATGCCGGGCATCATCACGTCCAAAAGGAGCAGGTCCGGCTTGTCGGCCAGGATCAGTTCGAGCGCGTCGGCACCGCTGGTGGCGAACACCAGTTCGTAGTCGTCCCCCAGGCTCTCGCTCAAAAGCTCGATGTTGGTCGGGTTGTCGTCGACGATCATCACGGTCTGGCGCTTCATTGGGTGTCCCTTCCCTTGGCCGCCGGTTCACCGATCCTGCTGCCGAGCCGGGCCAGCAACGCCCGCGCCTTCTTGAATTCCAATCGGTCCATGCAGCTCTCCATCTCTTTCATTTCCTGTTCGAACTCACCTTGGGCCAGACCGCCGCGCAACTTGGCGAACTGCCGCTTGGCGTTCAGGCTGTTTTTCGTCAGAAGGCGCTCCAGCTCGGCGATCTCCGCGGCGAGCAGCTCCTTTTCCACGCCGCCGCGCGGGGCCGGCGGCTCACCGGCGGCCGGCGCGGGGAGCGCATCGATGGCGGCCAGAAACGCCGCGAGCGCACGAGTCAGTTCCCCCAAAAGCCGTCCGGTGGCGGCTCCGCTCGCGATGCCGCGCTCCAGGGCAAGCGCCGCTGCCTGCACTGCGGTGGCCGAGAGGTTTCCCGACACCCCCTTCAGGGTATGGCTCAGGCGCTTGGCCTCTTCGGGTTCCCCGCGTTCCAGCGCGCCGGCGATTGCAGCGGCCGCGGCGCCGAAATCCTTGCGGAACTCCAACAGGAGCTTCATCAAGAGGGGACGGTTCCCACCCAGGCGCCTGAGCGCGTCCGCCAGGTCGAAACCGGGGAGCTGCTGCAAAGGGTCCGGCGCGTCCGCCGGCAGGAGCGTCTCCGGCCGGGGTGGGTTCGGCTGCGATTCCGCCTCCTCGCGGGACAGGGCGCGCACAATGGCGTCCAACAGGAGGGCGTTTTTGGCAGGCACGGGCAGAATGCAGGTCAGGCCCAGGAGCGCCGCCCGCTCCTTAAGCTCGTACTGCCGTTCGGCGGCTACGGTGACCAGGACGGCTGGGCGCGCTCCGTTTCCCGTGTCGAGCTCCCGGCAGATTTCCTCCAGGCCGTCGCTGCCGGCGGTCGCCTCGCTCAGCACGAGCAGGTCGATGGGAGGCGCCCCGGGAAGCGCGGCACGCCGCAGGGCGGCCAGGGCCGAGGCCGTCGTCGCGGTCATATCCACGGTGAAGGGGAGCCCTGCCAGGCACTGGCCCAGGCGCTCGCGCGGCAACGGCTCGGACTCGAGCGCCAAGACCCTCAGGTTGGGCAGCTCGCAATCGACGGGAGCCTCCCGCTCGTTCTCGCGGGGCAGCCCGAAACCGATGGTGAAGGAGAAGCTGCTGCCGGAGCCCGGCACGCTCTGCACCCCGAGCCCTCCGCCCATCAGTTCCACCAGCTGGCTGCTGATGGAGAGCCCAAGGCCGGTGCCGCCGTAGCGGCGGGTGGTGGAGCTGTCCGCCTGGGTGAAGGGGGTGAAGATCTTCTCCATCTGTTCCGAGGTGAGCCCCACCCCGGTGTCCTGCACCGTGAAGCGGACCGCGACCTCCGACTCCTCGCGGGACGTCGGCCTCACGTCGACGACCACCTCGCCCTTTTCGGTGAACTTCACCGCGTTGCCGATCAGGTTGTTGAGCACCTGGGCGAGCCGCAGGGGGTCGCCCACCAGGACCGCGGGAAGTTCCGGGGCAACCCGGACCCGGTAGCCGATCCCCTTTTCCTGCGCCTTGGGAGCCGCCATGTCGGAGACCGTCTTCAGCACCTGGGCCAGTTTGAACTCGGTCCGCTCCAGTTCGATGCGCCCCGCCTCGATCTTGGAGAAGTCGAGGATGTCGTTGATGATCTCGAGCAGGTTTCGGCTGGAGGAGCAGATCTTCTCCAGGTAGTCGCGCTGCTTCGGGGTGAGCTCCGTCTTGAGCGCCAGATGCCCAAGGCCGATCACGGCGTTCATCGGGGTGCGTATCTCGTGGCTCATGTTGGCGAGGAACTGGCTCATGGCGCGGCTCGATGCCTGCACCAGGTCGCGCTCCCGGCGCAGGGCCTCGGCCTCGCGCTTGGCCGTGACGTCCTCGATCACCGCGGTAAAGTAGCGGGGTTCTCCGGCGCCGCTGCGCACCAGCGACATGGAGAAGTTGACCCAGACCAGCGAGCCGTCCTTTTTTACGTGCCTGAGCTCCATCGAGTAGTTGTCGATCTCGCGGCGCAGGAGCCGCTCGACGTTGTCGAGTTCGGGCGCCAGGTCGTCGGGGTGGATGATCTCTTCCAGGCCCCGCCCGAGGAGTTCCTGCTGGGTGTAGCCCAGGATGTCGCAGAACCTCCGGTTGATCCGGATCAGCCCGCCCTTGAGGGTGAGGTGGCAGATGCCGACCGCCGCCTGCTCGAAGGTGTTCCGGAAGCGCTCCTCGCTTTCCTTCAACTGCTCCTCGGCCTGCTTTCGGGAGGTGATGTCGGTGAGGATGCCGAGCAGGCCGTAGGGCTGGCCCGCGTCGTCCTTGAGCGGGATGAGGGCCTTGCTGATCCAGACGCCGTCGCGCTCGCGCTGCTCGTCGCGCTCCTCGGGCACCCCGTCCGCCAGGATCCGGGCGTCGTCCTCGAGCCGTTTCCGGGCCAGCTGCGGCGGGAACAGATCGAAGTCCGTCCTGCCGAAGACCTGCGCCGGCTCGAGGCCGAGCTCGCGCGCGAAGCTCGAGTTGCAGGAGAGGTAGACGGAGTGTACGTCCTTAAGGAAGATGCGCTGCGGGAGGTTCTCGGTGAGCGCCCGGTAGCGCTTCTCGAAGAAGAGAGCGCTCTCTGCCTCATTACGCCCGGTGACGTCCTGCACCACGCTGTTCAGGTGCAGCGGCGCTCCGGCGAGGTCCCTGAGCAGGTTGCCGCTCTGCGCCACGCTGCGCCTGCTGCCGTCGGAGAGCCGCACCCCGTGCTCGAGTTGCAAGTCTCCCGCACCCGCAAGCGCGGCGGAGACGGCAGCGCCCACCGGCCCGCGCTCCTCGGGCGGCAGCAGCTCCAGGAAAGCGCTGTAGGTTGCCGGTGCCGCCCACAAAGGGACGCCGAAAATCCTGCAGGCCTCGGCGGAAAAGGTGAGCCGGTCGCTGGCGATATCCCAGTCCCAACTGCCAACTTGGGCGGTGCGCTGGAACTCTTCGAGCCTCTGCTCCGCTGCCTTGAGCTGGGCGCCTTGGCGGCGCTCGCCCTGCGCCAGAAGGAAAAGGGCGCAGCCGCCGACCGCGAACAGCAAAAGGGCTCCCAGCCAGGGGACCTGGGGGAGCAGCACGACGGTCAGGGCGGCGCAACAGACAAGGAGCGCGAAGGGGACCAGGTGCCCCGAGCGGCCGGGCTGTCGTTTCAAGGCTGCTGGTTGTTCAAAAGGGTGCATGGGGCCACCGTGTAGGATGCGGCAAAATGGTCGGCACCGGTGCCGACAGGGAAAATGAGAAGCCCACCTTTCACCTATCGGTCCATGAACGCTAAAGCTGAAAGAAAGAGCGCACGCCGGGTCAGTCGGGGTGCGTCGAACTGCGGGCCTCCATAAAGGAGACGAACAGGTCCTCAAGCGACGGGGTGATCCGCTCCAGGGTGATCGGCAGGTCAGGAAGCGCCGACCGAATCACGGGGACAACTTCGTCGGCCCTGTCGACGGTGAGGTGCAGGCCGGCTCCGAAGAGGGCCGCGTAACGCACCCCGGGCAGCGACTCGACCCGCCCCAGCACTTCGAAGGGGCGCTCGCACCCCAGTTCCAGGATCTCGCCGGGGAAGCGCTTCTTGAGCTGCGCCGGGCTCCCCAGGGCGATCAGCTCACCGCCGAAGATGAAGCCGAGCCGGTCGCAGCACTCCGCCTCCTCGAGGTAGTGGGTGGTCACGAAGATGGTCACCCCCTCGCCGGAGAGCCGGTAGATGAGTTCCCAGAAGCTGCGCCGGCTGATCGGGTCGACGCCGGAGGTGGGCTCGTCCAAGAAGACAATGGGTGGCTCGTGCAGGATGGCGCAACCCAGGGCGAGCCGCTGCTTCCAGCCGCCGGAGAGGGTGGCAGTGCGCGCCTGGCGCTGCTCGGTGAGGCCCGCCATCTCGATGACCCACTCCTTGCGCTGCCGCTTCTTTTCCGCCGGAATCCGGTAGATGCCGCTGTAGAAGTCGATGTTCTCCTCGACGGTCAGGTCCTCGTAGAGGGAGAATTTCTGGCTCATGTAGCCGATCTGCTTTTTGATCTGCTCGGATTGGCTGGCGATGTCGAAGCCGGCCACCGTGCCGCTCCCGGCGCTGGGGGGGAGGATGCCGCAGAGCATGCGGATGGTGGTGGACTTGCCGGCGCCGTTGGGGCCCAGGAAACCGAAGATCTCGCCGCGGGCGACGTCGAGGGTGACGCGGTCCACCGCGGTGAAGTCGCCGAAGCGACGGGTAAGCTCGTGCAGCGAAACGGCCGGGGCGGGTTGGCCGGCCGGGTAGGCGTTGGGCGCTGGTGGTTCGGGGGCCTCGTGGGCTCGTGCGGGCATGGGGTGCCTTTTTGGTCGCAGCGGACAAATGGTGCTGATCGGACAGATCGGACTGATCGGTCGGATCGGTCGGATCGGACTGATCAGGCCCGGGATGCTGCAGCAGTTACCGGGTAAACCTTGGCCGCTTCGGGTGACGCTAGCGCAAAAGCGAAACCAGCAGGTCTTCCAGGCTCGGCGGCACCTGGCGTACGCTCAACTGCAACCCCTCGGCGCCCAGGGCCGCCGCGGCTACCCGCTCGGCCTCACCGGGGTCCGGGGCGTACAGGTGCAGCCTTTCGCCGAAAAGCACCACGGAACCCGAGGGGAACTTCTCGCTCAAGAGCCGCACGGCACGGCGCGGCTCGTCGGTGGTGAGTTCCAGGACGCCCCCCTTCATCAGCTTTTTGAGACCGGCGGGGGTGTCGCAGGCCAAAAGCCTGCCGCGGTGCATAAGCCCCACCCTGCCGCAGCGCTCGGCTTCGTCCAGGTAGGCGGTCGCCACGAAGACGGTCACGCCTTCGGCCAAGAGCCCGTACAGGATGCGCCAGAAGTCGCGCCGGGATACCGGGTCCACCCCGTTGGTCGGCTCGTCCAAAAAGAGCACCCGGGGCTTGTGCACCAGGGCGCAGGCGAGCCCCAGCTTCTGTTTCATCCCGCCGGAGAGTTTGCCGGCCGGGCGGTCCTTGAACGGGGCCAGCTTGCCGAACTCCAGGAGCTCGGCGATGCGCTCCTGCCGCCCGCGCCGCGGTATCATCTGGATGTCGGCGTAGAACCTGAGGTTCTCCAGCACGGTCAGGTCAGGGTAGAGTCCGAAGCGCTGGCTCATGTAGCCGATCTGGCCACGCACCGCCTCGGTCGGGTGCTTCATGCTGGTCCCCAGCACCCGGACCTCGCCGCCTGTTGGGTCCATGATGCCGGTCAGCATGCGCATGGTGGTGCTCTTGCCCGCACCGTCGGAGCCCACCAGGCCGAACAGCTCGCCGGGCGGGATCTCCAGGGTGAGCCGGTCCACCGCGGTGAGTGCGCCGAAGGTCTTGGTGAGCCCCTCGGTCCTTATCGTGAATTCTTCAGCCACGTGAGGCTCCGGCTTCGGCTCGTGCTACAGCGCGCCGGCTCACCGGGGGGCACCCACTTGGATCGCGGCGTCGGCCGGCATGCCGGGCTTCAGTTCCAGGCCCGGGTTGGCGAGGGTGACCTTGATCCGGTACACCAGCTTGACCCGCTCCTTCTCGGTCTGCACGCTTTTCGGGGTGAACTCCGCCTCGCTCGAGATGAAGGTCACCGTCCCCGGGTACGCCTTGCCCGGATGGCTGTCGGTCGTCACCTGCGCCTTTTGTCCGAGTTTCACCCGGCCCAGGTCCGACTCCGGGATGTACCCCTTGAGCCAGCACTGCACCGCATCGCCCAGGGTTATCACCGGGGTCCCCGCTGCGACCTGCTCGCCGGGCTCCACGGACTTGGAGAGCACCACGCCGCTCATGGGCGCCTTGAGCGTGGCATAGCCCAGCCGCTCCCGGGCGGTCGCCACCCGCGCCCGGGCAGCCTCGAGCCGCGCCTGCGCCTCGTCAATCCGCTCCCGCCTCGCCCCCTTGCGCAACAGGGTGAGCGCCTCGCGCCGCTCGCGCACCGAGGCCCGGGCCGCATCGCTCGCGGCGCGTGCCGCGTCCAGCTCCCGCTTGGGAATGACTTCCTTGGCATAAAGCGCCGCTTCGCGCTGGTAGTCGGTCGCCAGTCGGTTGGACTCGGCCTCGGCACGCGCCAGGAGGGCCTCGCCCTGGCCCACCTCTTCGCGCCGCGAACCGGCCTTCAGTTCGGCTAAGGTGGCGGCGGCAGCGCTTTCGTCGGCCTGCGCCAGCGCAAGCGCATGGGAGAGTTCCGCGTCGTCCAGCTTCGCCACCAGGTCTCCCTGCTTGACCTGCGCGCCCTCGTCGACCGAGCGCGACACGACCCGCCCTGGGACCTGGAAACTCACCTGGACCTCGGTCAGCTCGATATTTCCCGAGATGCGCAAAACGCCCGCGGAATCCCGCGGTGCGGCATGGCGCAGGTAGACCACAACGGCAACCACCAGGAGCAACAAGACCCCGATCAGAACCACCTTTTTCACTGGCACCTCCCGTAACGCTAAATTCTTATAGCACCAGTTCGATGTTTTTGGAACGCTATATGCTCTTTAATCACGTCATGCGCCAGCTGGTAGCTATCCGCGGCAGCGTAAGGGAGGGAACTTATGAGGAAAACGGTCCTGTGCATACACGACGAAGAGCTCCTCGGGAGCCTAAAAAAGAGGCTGAAGGACCAGGGTTGTGCTGAAATAATAGCGTCCGCCAGCGTCGAGGAACTCTACGCAGATGCCATCGAGACCCATCCGGAGGTAGCGATTCTGGAATATTCCTCCGGCGAAAAGGAAGTGAGCCAGACGGTGAAGAAGCTCTGGGACAAGCTCGGCATCCCGATCATCATGCTGGCCGAGAGCGACGACCTCGAGGGCGTGCAGCGCTGGGGGGAATCGATGCTCTCCACCATCCTCGCCAAGCCGGTCCGGGAGGACGAGCTGATGGCGGCGCTCAGGCTCTCGGTTGCCGCGGCGCGCCGGGTCGACCAGCTGAAGGAGGAGATCAGCTCGCTCAAGGAGAGCATCGAGACCAGGAAGGTGGTAGAGAAGGCCAAGGGCCGGCTCATGGAGCGGGACCGGCTGAGCGAGGCCGAGGCGTTCCGCAGGATGCAGCGGCTCGCCATGGACCGCCGCATCTCCATGCGCCAACTGGCGGAGGCAATCCTCCTGACCGACCGGATCGGGAACTAGCGGGCGGCCCTCCGGGATCACGGCCGTCCCCAAAGCCGTCTCCGAACCGGGCATTCCGGTGGCTGGCACGGCTTCCCATGAAAATAAGGAGTTGACAGCGGCCCGGCCAGTACTTATATTTCTAGGCAGTAGAGGGGAGTAGCTATCGGCTTCATGAAAAGGAGTCGACCCGTGCATTTCGTCAAGACGGTCCAAGCGGACCCGGACACGGGGCAATGACAACCACGTCAGTGCATGCAAGACCTTTATCCAGCGCTAAGCTTCGCGCCCGGGTAAAGGTCTTTTTTATTTACCGCGCGCGATATATCATCACGTTAGGAGGTACCACATGAACCGTTTCAAAACAGCAATGCTCCTCACGACACTTACGCTGCTCATGGTGGCGATGGGTAGCGCCCTCGGCGGCCGGGGCGGCATGTACCTGGCCTTCCTGATGGCCTGTGGCATGAACCTCTTCTCCTACTGGTTCTCCGATAAGATCGTGCTGCGCATGTACGGCGCGCAGGAGGTCACGGAGGCGGAGCAGCCGGCCTTCTATGGCTTGGTGAGGAGACTCGTCCTCCAGGCGCAGCTCCCGATGCCCAAGGTGTACATCATCCCGTCGGACAGCCCGAACGCCTTCGCGACCGGGCGCAACCCCGAGCACGCGGCAGTCGCTGCCACCGAGGGGATTCTGAGGATCCTGAGCCCCGAGGAGCTCGAAGGGGTGATGGCCCACGAGCTCACCCATGTCGCCAACCGCGACATCCTGATCTCCACCATCGCGGCGACCATCGCCGGCGCCATCTCGATGCTCGGCAACATGCTGCAGTGGGGCGCCATCCTGGGTGGCGGCAGGCGCGACGACGAGGAAGGGGGCGGCCTGTTCGGCGCGCTCGCCATGGCCATCATCGCGCCGATCGCGGCCATGCTGATCCAGATGGCGGTCTCCCGGTCGCGCGAGTACCTGGCCGACGAAGGGGGCGCCAGGATCTGCGGCCGGCCGCTTGCCCTGGCCAACGCGCTGCGCAAACTGGACAGCGCCTCGCGCATGCTCCCGATGCAGGAGGCACGGCCGGCGACGGCGCACCTCTTCATCGTGAACCCCTTGACCGCCGGCGGGCTCTTGCAGCTCTTCTCCACCCACCCGCCGATGGAGGACCGGATCGCCCGACTGGAACGGATGGCGGCGACGCGCTAAGCGGCTGCCGAAAGGAGAGCTTTTGTCATCCACCTGCATCATGTGGCTCATCTTTGCCGCCGTCATCTCCGTCATGTTCATCCTGGACATCTGCGTCTTCAACCGGCAGAGCCACGAGATACGGTTTCGCGAGGCTCTCACCTGGACCCTGGTCTGGGTGGGGCTGGCGCTCGCCTTCAACGGCGGGGTCTGGTACTACCTGGGCCACGGCAAGGCGCTGGAGTTCCTGACCGGCTACCTGATCGAGGAGTCGCTGTCGGTCGACAACCTGTTCGTCTTCATCATGATCTTCTCCTACTTCCGGGTCTCGCGGGCGCACCAGCCCAAGATCCTTAAGTGGGGGATCATCGGCGCGCTGGTCATGAGAGCGGTCTTCATCGTAGTGGGGATCGAACTTTTGGAGCACTTCCACTGGATGGTGTACATCTTCGGCGGAATCCTGGTCTACACCGGGTTCAAGATGGCCTTCGGGGGCGACGAGGAGATCGACCCTGAGCACAACCTGGCCGTGCGCCTGCTGCGCCGGGTGGTCCCGATCACCAAGAGGATCCGGGGGGACCGCTTTTTCGTACGGCGGCGCGGCATCCTGGCCGCCACGCCGCTCTTTCTGACCCTCGTCGTGGTGGAAACGAGCGACCTCATCTTCGCCGTGGATTCCATTCCCGCCGTCCTCGCGGTGACACGCGACCCGTTCATCGTGTACAGTTCGAACGTCTTCGCCATCATGGGGCTGCGCTCGCTCTACTACCTTTTGGCCCACGTGATGGAGATGTTCGCTTACCTGAAGCTGGGCGTGTCGATCATCCTCACCTTTGTGGGGGCGAAGATGCTGCTGGTCGACCTGGTGGAGATCCCCTTGCACCTCTCGCTGGGC
>Ga0208789_1001751_pt1 | contig 11212 bp, 9 predicted proteins | sample Methanotroph_Enr_FD_187368 | JGI IMG/M metagenome (GOLD analysis project Ga0208789, IMG submission 187368) | Enriched soil microbial communities from Old Woman Creek wetland in Ohio, USA - Methanotroph_Enrichment_5 (SPAdes) (version 2) | ecosystem: Environmental > Terrestrial > Soil > Wetlands...
ACATGTAGTTTGTAGAGTATTTCCCGGCAAATATAAGAACAAGTATGGTTTCAAAATGAAAAATTTCGGATGAAAATATCTCTAATCAGGACAGTCTTATTTCATTTTAAGCTTATCATCAGCTTTCTCTTCATTCAGGAAATATTCTTTTTAAAAATACGTCTCTAAATGAAAGCCTGGGATGATTATGTTCTATCCCAGCAGAAGTATAAAATTGTGGTCAAAGGGGAAAGCAAGAACCAGAAACACGGACTGAGTAAACGGGAAAACCCGGGGCAATAATCATCTTTTATTGCAGATTATTAAAGCCCCGATTACTCCCGGCACCCAGGCGCAGAGTGTTAACAGGAATACAATTAAAACCGAACCACATCCTTTATCGATTACTGACAGCGGTGGGAATATAATACATAATATTACTCTCCAGATCGACATACTTCCGGGTTTAAAAAGCCATTATTTAATGCATCAGGTCAAAATGCCCATCTCACAAAACTACAAAAGAAAAACCTTGGTTAGATACTTACTATGCACTAATCAGCCCGCGAAAAGCGATATGGAACTTAAATTTCTCCTTCCTGCTTTATGGTGCTGGTATCCAGAGCAGGAGATGAAGAAACAGCTGGGTTGGCAACCCTGATTGATTTATTTGGAAATAAAGTTCAATACAGACGGCGTACGTAGGGAAGTGAAATGGGATAGTTCGTAAGCTGCATGGGGTTTTCCTGCACGCATCAGAAGGGAAGATACTTGAGCACGGAGAGCAGTTTTAATCCGGGAATTTTTATCATCATGCTAACAGGCAAGCTCAACGAATACCGGCAGTGTTTGTGGAGATTTTAGTGCTATAATTCTGAAAGACTTCAATCAATTGTTAAATATTCTGAATACCATGAAATCCACTAATAAATTGAGCGGGGCTGGTATGTTTATTGTTCTGACATAGTATAATTAAAAATTATTACTCCAATGAAAACCAATTTGTTATTAGCAGTCCTATTGTTAATGTCCAACGCATTTTATGCTCAGGATATTAATAGAAATAAGGAAACAAAAGCTGAAAAGGCTTTGTGCATCGAAAAAGAGTATCGTGCTACTGAAGGGATGATAGATAGTACTTCTTTCGTGTTGAGCGCTGACTATTTGGCAAGCCTCAATGGTTTCCGTAAAATGGTAGAGCCGACATTAAATTTTATAGAAGTAGATTCATCACAGGTTATAATTCAAACCGGCAACAACCAGGGTATTGGTTATAATGGCGTAGGTGGTTTGACAGTAAGGGGAAAGATTATAAGCTGGGATGTTAAAAAAGACGTTCGGCATAAGACATTTATGATAAGCATGGGCATTTCCTCTTCGTTAGGTTACTATGATATATTTATGAATGTAAGTGCGGCCGGAAGAACTACGGCAAGGTTAAGCGGAACCACAAGGGGAGGCTTAATATTTGAAGGAATCATAAGTCCTTTGAATGAAACAAGAACATTCCAGGGCAGCGCCATTTAAGGGGGCAATATAAATGGATGATCGAATAAGATTGGGTGTTTTACCGGCACATGTTAAAAACGAGTGCCGGCAAGAAAAAGATTAGCTGGATTTTAAAAATGGAGGGGGGAGTGAGAATGGGGAAATGTAAAAATTTGAAAATGTCTTTACTATAAAGAGCATATTTTCAATATAGTTTTAAAATAGGGTTTGGCGAATAATTCAAATCTTGATAAGGACAATAATAAGGTTCTTGACCAGGCAGAACCAGTTCAAGTTGTTCTAATGTTGCATTTGTGTTAATTGCAACAAAAGTCAGAAGCGAACGCCGTGAGCGTAGTCTTCATTGTTAAGCCTCCCCTTTTCAGGATCATAGTTCAATTAGCAGAGAAAATATTATAACATTTAACCGGAATTGTGTAAGGCTTTGCTGAGGACATCAATATACTTTTGCTACAAATAAATTTTAAATTAATTTAAAACCTGCTGCCATGAAAAAGATAATTCTAATGCTTGCAATTATGGGCCTGATTACTGTTTCCTATGCCCAAACCCTTACACCAAATGATATTCCGGCAAAAATCTCTACATCTTTTGAAAGATCCCATCCTAAAATCAGCCCGGTTGAATGGAGCAAAGTTGGTGATGATTACAAAGCAAGTTATGTTGTTAAAGATAAGAACATGGCTGTTGTATATAATGTTTCAGGAAAGTTAATAGAAACTGAAAAAGAAATTTCGATTTCTCAGCTTCCAACTCCTGTGCTGAAATATGTTAACGACAATTTCCCTGGTGAGGTAGTTAAAAAGAAAGTATTAATAACCAGCGCTAAAGGCAAATCATCATACGAACTACAAATAAATCAGCAGGATCTGGCCTTTAATTCACAAGGCAAACTTCTACCACCAGAAACCAAATAAGGTCATTCAGGAAAATGGGTTGCAACTATCAATAACCTCTATATATCCTTATCTTTTTTCAGGTTAAATTAGGAAAAGAGAAAGATAAGGCCACATAATGTCCGTAGTTATTTAACTACGGGCATTTTTTGTTTATTGAAAACGCTCTCGTTGCAGGACCTAACACCGGCAAACAATTTTTCGCACATACTGTTTAATTATCGAAATTATTTTAACTTTACTTGTTCCGTAACCGGAGTTGTTGCTCCTTTTCGGGTAAAACTAATAATAACTGACTTAATAGAGAGAGAAAAAAAAATGAAACTTTATCTGAAATTTGATTCAAATGTTGGTCTGAAAAAAATAATGCAGGAGCAATTAGAAAAATTGCAGATTAAGCACGAATATTTAGGTTTTGCCGAAATAGAAATAGAGGATACTATTTCCAGTGCCCAGCTTGGCCAACTCAGCTCAAGCCTTAGCAATTACGGAATGGAAATCATTGAAAACCAAAAGAGTATTCTTGTTCAAAAAATAAAGGATACTATAATCGAAATGGTTTATAGCGAAGAAAAGCTTCCGGTCTCAAACTCAGCATATATTTCAGACCGGCTAAAACAACGGTATGATTATATCTCTGCAGTTTTTTCCGAAGTCACTTACACTTCGATTGAGAATTTCATTCTGCTGCAAAAAACCGAGCGCGCAAAACAATTAATAATCACAAATGAATTAACATTCTCCGAAATTGCCTACATGCTTAATTATAGCAGTGCGGCACACTTCAGCAGTCAATTTAAGAGCGTAACGGGAATAACTCCAACTGCTTTTCAGCGAATTATTAATGCAAGGCGAAAAAACAGCAAGGTTTAGAAATTACAAATTTCATTCATCTTTTTCACACTTAAATTCATTTATTATTACCTGCTAAATATTACCATATGAGACCGATTCATGTATTACTGGCTGATGATGATGAAGATGATCGCCTGTTTTTCACGGAAGCTTTTGAGGAAATAAAAATTGATACTATTATCAGAACTGTTAATGACGGGGTTGAATTAATGAACCACCTGAACCAGGAGAACATTCAAATACCGAATATACTTTTTCTTGACCTTAACATGCCTCGCAAAACCGGGATCGATTGTTTATTGGAAATAAAACAACTTCCTCATTTACAGGATATGGCAATAGTTATTTATTCTACTTCTTCTTCCGAAAAAGACATTGAAGATACTTTTGTTCAGGGAGCAAATGTTTATATAAAAAAGCCGAGTGACTTTAACTCGCTTAAAAAAATACTTGAAGATGTAATAACAATTAACTGGCAATACCAAACTTCAGGTCTGAACAGAGACAATTTTATGCTTAGTCTTTAATACTCCCAGTTATGCAGCTTATTAAACCAGGAACTCTTTTCAAATCTCCCTTTTTTCTGAGAGGTGTTTTTGTACTGTCTCTACTAATGCTTCTATATATCTCAAGCGTATCATACAAACATAACCAGGCTCTTACTGAATCCTCAGAGCTACTGGTGCATTCCTACAAAATCCAGCTTCAGCTTGAGCATATTTTATCTCTGCTGAAAGAAGCTGAAATCGCACAGCGCGGATATATCACCACAAGTGATTCTGTTCTGCTGAGGCCCTATAAAATTGCACCAGGTCAAATTTACGACTCTTTCCTCCGGTTAAAATCGTTAACAATTGATAATCATGAGCAGCAATACAACCTGGATACACTCCTTCAGTTTATTAATTACAGGTTTAAACTCATGGCTTTAACGTTACAAAGCAGTGAGGCTATTCCTTTTAATGAAACAGAATTTGGTATAAACCTGCTTCAGGGAGAACATCTAATGGAGGATATCCAGGCTCAGATTAACAAAATCGATCGCCGGGAATTATTATATCTGAAGAGCCATCAGCAAACCTATGAGAAGGAAGCCTTGTTTTCACCAGTTTCCACATTTTTATTCATGATTTTCTCTTTACTTATTGTCATATTATCATTTTTAAAGATCAACAAGGATCTGCATGTATTAAAAAAATCAAATGAACAACTATTGATCATAAATGAATCCATTAAACATGCCGAGGTAATCGGAGAATTTTATATTTCGCAATGGAACCAGGCAACCAACGAGCTTGTATTTTCCGACAATTTATACAGGCTTTTAGGTGTTGAACCGCAATCGTTTCCGCCAACCATCGGGAATTATTTAAAATTCGTTCACCCGGATGATAAGCATATAGTTGCCAAATCAGAAGAAAGCATCTTTAAAGATGAAAAAAACGATCCGGGTTTTTACAGGATTATACGCAAAGATGGTGAGGTGCGATATATTATGTCGGTGGGAAAATTTATTCATGACGAAAATAATAGAATTCACATAGGCATAGGTAAAGATATTACCGAACAACATCTGAGTAATGTTGCGCTGGAAGAAAGGAACCACGAACTGGAACAAAGCATTAAGGAATTGGAATCGTTTAACCGGGTTGCAAGTCATGATTTGCAGGAACCGCTCCGTAAAATACAGACTTTTATTTCGCGTATTTCCGAAAAGGACAAAGGATTGATATCTGAATCAGGCAAAGCATATTTGTCGAAGATTGAAACATCTGCGAACAGAATGCGCATCCTGATTGACGATTTACTTTTATTTTCGCGTACCAACAAGGCTGAGAAAGTTTTTGCCAAAACAGATTTAAACCTTTTACTCGAAAATGCGATCCAGGAACTGGCCCAGAATATAGAAGAGAAAAACGCAGATATTCATTCGGATCCGTTGCCGGAAATAAACGTTATTCCATTCCAGATCCATCAATTATTTGTTAACCTGATTGGGAATGCATTAAAGTATTGTAAACCAGGCATCCCCCCTGAAATTAAAATTGAATGCACGAAGTTGACTTCTGATCAGTATCCTGCATTTATAAAAGATAAGGGTAAAAAATATTATAAAATCACTGTTTCTGATAAGGGGATGGGATTCGAGCAGCAATATGCTGAAAATATTTTTCTCCTCTTTACCCGGCTGCATCAGAAACTGGACTATCCCGGATCAGGAATAGGGCTTTCTATCTGCAAAAAAATTGCCGAAAACCATAATGGTTTCATTAATGCCGAAGGCAATCCGGGCATGGGAGCTACGTTCTCGGTATTTCTTCCGGCGTAACTTCCTTCTCTTTCAGATGATTCTCCATTTTTATTGTCCTGAAAACAGGTTAAATAGTCGTATTTTCAAAGTTCCAAGTCTCAAATTCCAAGCCCAAAATCCCAGGAAAATTGTGGTACAGGTCTTGGTTCTTGGAATTTGAGACCTGGGACTTGGATCTTTTCCGAATGCGGAAATTTATCCCATGCACAGGAGAAACTGAATATTATTTTCAGGAGAAACAGAATGCTTTCGCAATCCAACCGCTCCTGGTAGGGAAAGCACAAAAAAAATCCGGCCTTTTGAGCCGGATTTCTCTTTGTTTTTATTGGAACATTATTTAACGTTTAATACGAGCACTTTCGATAAACTCCAGAATTCCTTTTGATTGGTAATAACCAAACTATCAGCTTGATTTTTACCTGTAAGACGGTATGAGTCTTTAGGATGAGTTGTCAGAATAGCCACTTTATTCTTCATGATAGGAATAACACTCAAATTGGTAATATCAACTTTGGTTAAAGATTTCTTATCTATTTCAGGAATCAGCTCTTTGGTTCGTCCCAGGCCAATAAATCCACCTTCTTTGGTAACAATTTTCTTTTCTTTCAAATCCTTGGTTGTACCCATTACATAATAAGCCGTATTGAGTTCAGAAGTTTTCTCTGCAATAACCTGCTCCTTTTCCTTATTAAGGGTACTCAGGTTGTCAACATTGGCATTCAGATCAACAACTTTAGCAGAAAGATCAGTTACCTGCACATTTAGCTTTGTTAAATCATCTTTCAGTTGGGCAATCTGCATATCTTTTTCTTCAACTTGCTTGTTCAGGTTATCAATCATCCTTTCCATTTCAACTGTCTGAGCACCGGCATTTTTCAGCTTCGTACGCAGTGAAGCGATCATCGCGCGGTTATCACGCTGCAGCTTGTAAATCAGGTTAATGTCGCTGTTAATCTGGTTCCTGGTTTTGCGTTTGATCTCAGAGTTTCCTTCGGTAGCCTTGCTGATGATTTTTTCTTTCATTTTAATGGAATCCAGGTTCGCCTGTATATCATTAAAGGCGGAAACAAAGTCAGCTACTGTTGAATCTTTTACCTGGCTTACAGATACCAGGCTGTCGTTTTTTGCTTTCAACATAGCAATTTCTTCTTTTGTTTGATTGCATCCTGCAGCCAGCATCATAACTGGAATCACCAATGCGAAAATTATTCTTTTCATGGCTTTTGGTTTAATTTGGATTAATAAATAAGTGTGCATTTCAGAGTGTTCCTGTTTAATCTTTCACATTCTGAAAATAAGTTGATTTGTTCACGACAAAATTACGGTCTCTGAAACCTGAAATATTACATAATTTCCTGAAATGCTTATATAATTTAGTGGAATTATAATAAGTATCATTTATTTAATAATTCTCTCGTATATTTTAATAACTCTAACCCACCGGACTTTCCATGCCCGGGAATCACTATTTCTGCGGTTCTGAATTTATCTATCACTTTATCTATTCTCGAGGGCGATTCATTTAAATCCACACCGATGTATTACCAAGCCCCTTTGCTATTGTTAAAGAGTATAATAATGGGTGCGAACGGGTTTTTATGCCGTCACGCATCAGAAGACACTCGCCAGCAAGGGCGTAGGGAGACGCCAGCATAGGTAATACTTTTTACATCCGGGTATAATTATTTGTAATGCGATAATATTTCATATATTTACCGCAATATTTTGTCACTTGTTTATCTGTACCCCTAAAGCCAGGCCATGCGGGATCTCCCGCGAAATATAACAGGTCCGGTTTTAGAACTTATCTGCTTTTAGTTTGAAAGTCTGCTTACTAATTTAAATTTTACGTCGTTTTTTTTAATCTCAATTTATATTTATTGTTAAATCCTGTCAAAATGAAAAAAATCCTCTTCACCCTTTTTGTGGCTCTGTTAATTTTAAGCCAGGGGTCATTTGCACAATCAACTATCGATCTTTCCGGCGTTATCCCGGTTAGTCCGAACGTTAAAATCGGGACTCTTCCCAATGGGTTAAAGTATTATATAAGGTATAATCAGAAGCCTGAAAAGAAAGTAGAACTTCGTTTGGTCGAAAATGCAGGTTCGATTCTTGAGGACAACAGCCAGCAAGGCTTGGCTCACTTTATGGAACATATGAACTTTAACGGACTGAAAAACTTTCCAGGCAATGAGCTTGTACATTACCTGCAAAGTATAGGAGTAGCGTTTGGTAACGATCTCAATGCATATACCAGCTTCGATGAAACAGTTTATATTCTGCCGGTTCCCGTTGAGAACCGGGGAAAGCTTGATAGTGCTTTTATGGTGATAGCCGATTGGAGCGGCGCTGCACTTTTAACCAACAGCGAAATTGACAAGGAACGCGGGGTTATTCTGGCCGAAAGCAGGCTGGGAAAAGGCGCTGACGACCGTATGATGAAAAAATGGCTGCCGGCTATGTTCAATGGATCCAAATATGGATTCAGGTTACCTATTGGAAAGGATTCCATTATCGAACACTTCGATTATTCTGCCTTACGTCAATTTTATCACGACTGGTATCGTCCGGATCTACAGGCTGTTATTGTTGTGGGCGACATGCCTGTAGCTGAAGCTGAGAAAATGATCATTGACAAATTCAGCGGGTTTAAAAATCCGGAAAATGAAAGGCCAAGACCTCTGTCATTTGATGTAAAGGATTATACCAAGAGCAATGCAATGGTTTTAAGTGATAATGAGGCTGACCGTACTTCGATTTCGATTAACGGGAATTCGCATCCAAAGAAACCGATAATTACCAATGGCGATTATATCGATCAAATGGTTGAAAATTTATGTTTCAGCATGCTGAGGGCCAGGTTCCAGGAATTAGCAAATTCGGCCGATCCTCCTTTTGTATATGCATATGGCTACATGGGCGGCTGGGCACGCGGATATGAAAATTTCAGCCTCGGTGCCATGTGTGGAAGCACCGGCATTGAGAAAGCAGTTAACGCCCTTGTTGCCGAAAGCATGAGGGTGAAAAAATATGGATTTACCGAAACCGAACTCAGCAGGGCAAAAGCATCATTGCTTTCGCAGTATGAGAAACGTTTCAACGAGCGCGATAAAACCGAATCCGATAGACTTACCAATGAATATGTATCAAATTTCCTTAACAAAGATGCCATTCCCGGAATTGAATGGGAGTATAATTTTGTAAAAAACAATATCAACGCAATTTCTTTAAATTCATTCGACAGCATACGCCAAAAAATTGATCTCGACAATAAATTCTTCGCTTTTGTAACTGCCAAAGCACAGCCGGGCCTTCCTACCGATGCGCAGTTTAAGTCATGGATTGAATCGGCATTGTTAAAACCAATTGAAGCTTACCACGAGAACAAGATTGCAACTAACCTGCTGGAAAAGGAACCCATTGCAGGCAAAATTGTTAAAACCGTTAAAAATGAAAAGCTTGGAACTACTACTTATACGCTGAGTAACAAAACCGTTGTGTGCATTAAGCCAACTGATTTCAAAAATGACGAAGTTCTTCTGAAAGGTTCACGCTTCGGCGGATTTAGTTTATATACAGGACAGGATTACCAAAGTGCCCAATGGAGCAATAATGTTGTGGATGATATGGGATACGGGACATTTTCAAAACCCGACCTGGTTAAATTTTTGCAAGGTAAAATTGCCGGTGTCATGCCCACGATATCCGACTATACTGAAAATATCAGCGGTAACAGCAGCATAAAAGATATGGAAACCATGTTCCGGCTTCTGTATTTAAAAAGTACCTCGCCCCGAAAGGATGAAGCGGCTTTTCAATCGTTTATCAGTAAATCGAAACAATCGCTCGAATCGATAAAACAAAATCCGCAATACCTGTTTATAGATACTGCATACAACACGCTCTACCAGGGGAATAAGAGGGCTCACCTTATTGAAAGCACTTCGGATTACGATAAAATTAATATTGATCATGCCATTGCTTACTACAAAGAACGGTTAGGCAATGCTAACGGCATGTATTATACAATTGTCGGCAGTTTTACCGAAGCCCAGATTATCCCTCTTATCGAGAAATACATTGGCGGATTACCCTCGGCTGAAATCAATACGAAATACAAAGATATAGGCTTGTTCCCAAAAACGGGAGCACAGTCGTTCACCCTACATAAAGGCACAGAGCCCCAGGCAATGCTGATGCAATATATAACAGGCAAAATGCCTTTCAGCCCTCAGGAAAACTTTTTGCTCGATCAGCTTAATGGAGTGATTAACAACAAAATTATTGATACCATCCGCGAAAAGATGAGTGCCATTTATGGCGGAGGAATAGGCGGTTCATTGCAAAAATTTCCCAGGGAAGAATTTTTGATTCAAACCTATTTCCCTTGTAGCCCTGATAATATCGAAAAAGTGAATACCGCTTTTTGGGGATTGATCGAAAGCACAAAAGTAAAAGGCGGAATTACCGAACCCGACTGGCAGAAAGTAATGGAGCCGGCTATTGAACAGAATAAGGTAAACTTAAAGAAAAACGATTACTGGCTCAATAATCTGCAAAACTCATACCTGCTTGGGACTGATCCTGAACTTATAATAACCAGGGATCAACGACTGAAAACCGTAAAAGTTGAGCAACTGATTGAAACTGCCAGGAAGTTCTATTCAAGTCCGAATGTGTTTAAAGCTGAATGGTTGCCCGAAACTACGAAATAGTTTTAATTGCATCTGTTTTACGTATTTTACAATAACAAAACGACCGGAAAAACCCCGGTCGTTTTGTTATTTTGGTGGTATAAAATCCGTTGGGGGATTTTTGATGTTGTTTTATGGCACCCGAATTTCACCGGCTGCTGTATCAGAAACAAGATGAACGCTAGCGGCTTTGATCACCATTATTTTATAAAATATATGGCTGCCACCGCAAACCCGATTATAACCACGGCCCATCGTAATATTCCCGGCCTGATATAAGTTGCGGTTCTTCCCCCGATATTACCGCCTAAAAGTGATCCGAAAATCATTACAACTACTACCGGCCAGTTGACCAGTTCGGAAAAGCTGAAATAAATCGCGGCGGAAACATTTACACTTAATGATATGGCTTGTTTCAACGCATTCAGCTTTACCAGGGAATCATCAATTAACAGTCCAAGCACAGCAAGAAGAATTACACCCAGGCCCGCGCCAAAATACCCGCCGTATATTGCCGCCAGGAAAATCACAAAAAGTACCAGGACACCTTTTGTGCGATGATGCATAGATTTTTGCAAACGGGCTTCTACTATTTTTTTCATTAAGGGTTGAAATGCGAGAAGAATGGCTGATAATAAAATTAAATACGGAATTAAAGTACGGAATGAATTTTCGGAAGTGTTCAGAAGCAAGAGCCCACCCGCAATACCGCCCGCAATGCCGACGGGCAGCATCTTCCATAAGCGTTGTTTTTGCGAAAGCAGGTCTTTCCGCTGGGCCATTACGCCCCCGAAATAACCGGGACAAAGTGCTATGGTATTTGTTATGTTGGCGGCAACCGGGGGAATACCGATGGCAACCAGCACAGGAAATGAAATTAAGGTTCCTCCCCCGGCTATCGCATTAATGAATCCTGCCGCAAGCGCTGCACTGAATGCAAATACCAGGTTGTACACATCCATTATATA
>Ga0208789_1001752_pt1 | contig 11212 bp, 9 predicted proteins | sample Methanotroph_Enr_FD_187368 | JGI IMG/M metagenome (GOLD analysis project Ga0208789, IMG submission 187368) | Enriched soil microbial communities from Old Woman Creek wetland in Ohio, USA - Methanotroph_Enrichment_5 (SPAdes) (version 2) | ecosystem: Environmental > Terrestrial > Soil > Wetlands...
CGAGGGCGTTCGCGAGTGCGACGGCGAAAGGCTCGGAAAGGCATCCGGCCAGTTCCATAATTTCCGCGCTGTAACGCCCCATCCCGGCTGCCTGAAAACCTAGCCCACCGATCAGCTCCCCCTTGAGACGCAAAGGAACGATCAGGTGCGTGTCCCCTTCGAATTTCAGCAACGGCTCGAGGGTCCTGAAAATTTCGTCGTTTTCGACATCCACGATAAACGGCTCGGAAAAGTTCCGGGCGGCAATTTTCTGCAGCATCCCTTCCGGCAGCGGGATGAGCTGGGGAGGGAGCACGACGTTCTCGGAGGCGTGCTCGATGCGCCGTATCGCCCCCAGTCGCTGATCTATGAAGAAGAGGAGCAACGCGTCGAGGGGGATGTGTTGCTTCAGATACTCGAAGGCGCTGCGCAACGCCTCCTTGATTTCCAGGCTGCTGCAGATTCTGAGGGTCATCTCCCTGATGAATTCGTCGCGTCGAACCATACCTTTTCCCCCTGGCACGCCCGATTTGCCTTTAGCTTCGCTAGTTTCGTCCATTTATTTCCCGACCTCCATTTCCCGATCCGCGACATGTCGCAGTATATTCGCATTCCTCGAAATATCGCAACTGTAAAACGCGAAATATCGCGGCCGATTCGAAATCAACAAGGTAACCAGCTGGATTTACAGCCTTGAATTGTTGGCACGCTCGTCGCTAAAGGAAGGACAGCGTCCATGCAAAGGAGAACACAAACAACCATGGCGAACCTCCTCTATGTCACCTGCAATATCAGACCTCAGGATAGTTCTCGCACCCTTTCGCTCGGCTATGAGTTCCTCGAGGAATACATCCGCTGGAATCCCAAGGATGAGGTGCAGGTTCTCGACCTTTACCGCGACAGCATCCAGCGCGTCGATCAGGAGGTGCTCAACGTCTGGTGGCGGATCGAACGCGGCGAGGATTACAGCTGTCTTTCCGACGGGGAGCGGCACAAGATCGCCCGACTCATGCGTCTGGCCGATCAGTTTCGCAGGTGCGACAAGTACGTCTTCATCACCTGCGGCCTCAACCTCTGGTTCCCGGCTGAATTCAAGATCTACATCGATGCGATCGGTATCCCCGACCCGATCAACCGCACGACGCCGCTGGCGGCGAAGAGCATTCTTCCCTACCAGCACAAGAAATCCCTGCATCTGCACGCATGCTCGCCTCACAACTTCGTGCAGGAGCAAGAACTGAGCGTCGCCTACCTGCGCACGCTGCTGAATTGCTTCGGCGTGACAGATCATGAGACGGCGATCCTTCGAAATGACGACCCGGAGCAAGGGTCGCTAGAGGAGTACGAAAAGGTTCGGCGCAGGCTTTTGGACCTGGCCCTGCGTTTCTAAAGAGGAGGCAGGCAATGGGAGTCGTTGTCGGATTCACCTTTATCATATGGCTTTTTATCGCAGTGGTCGCTTTTGGAGCGCGACCGGCACAGGCGGGTACCGGCGCAGCAGAGAAAGCAGCAGGGAAATCAACGGAAAAGGAGCATCAACAATGAAAAGTAATCTCACATCGGTTCTCAAGGCAGCAGGCCTGTCGCTGTTGGGCGTTTCGCTGACCGCCTGCACGGGTGAGCCGCACAAGAAGGAAGCGACGAGCGATGTTGTCCCCGTGCTGGTAGGGAGGGTCCAGAAGGTTCAGGAGCGCGAGGCGATCTCGGTAAGCGGAACCGTTTCGACGCCCAACTCCCCCACGAACGTCTGTTTTCAGGTATCAGGCAAGGTCGTGTCCGTGGGGCCGCGAGAGGGAGAATATGTACGCAAAGGGCAGGTTCTGGCCCGGATCGATCCCACCGACTTCACCCTTACGGTCAAAGGCGCCGCGGCACAGGCGGCCAGCGCCCAAGCGGCTCTGGAAAAAGCGTTGCACTCCGCGAGGCCGGAGCTTCTGGAGCAGGCGCGCATCTCCTTGGAGCGGGCCGAGGACGAGTATCGCCGCATGAAGATGCTGTACGACGCGAAGAGCCTGGCGCCCAACGATTTCCAGAAATACAAGGCGGCTTACGAGCACGCGAAACAGGAATATGTGCAGGCAAAGGCGGGTGGCCAGCAGGAAGACAAGGCCCTGGCGAAAGCGAGTTTCAACCAGTCCGCCATCCACCTTGAGGTTGCCAGGAAGGCACTGTCCGATGCGACGCTCTGCGCGCCCATGGACGGCTACATCGCGAAAAGGTCGGTAGAGCCCGGCGATACCGCCTCTCCGGGACACCCGGTCTTCGAGATCGTGCGGATGGATCCCGTGGAGGTGAGCATCGGCGTGCCGGAAACGGACGTACACCTGGTGAGGATCGGCCAGCAGGCAGACGTCACCGTTCCCGCTCTCCCCGGGAAGTCGCTCCAGGGGACGGTGCGCGTCGTCAACGTCTCCGCGGATCCCAACACGCGAACCTACATGGCCCGAATCGCGGTGGCGAATCCGGAGCACCTGTTGCGCGTCGGGATGGTGGCGGAAGCCAGGATCCGCGGCGACCGGACGATCGCCATGGCAACGCTTCCCGGGGATGCCGTGGTGCGCGACCCGCAGGGAGCGACGCAGGTATACGTCTACTACCCCGATCAGAGGCGCGTGTACACCAAGCGTGTGGAAATCGGAGCGACCGCCAATAGAGACGTCGAGATAAAGAGCGGCCTCGAAGGTGGCGAGCTGATCGTGCTGGCCGGGCAGACAAAGCTTAGAAACGGTCTGGTGGTAGCGGCAACAGAACAGACGGACCGGAACTAAACCGGAAGACCGCGAGAGGAACCATTGTATGAATCCCATAAAGTTTTCGCTTCGGTATCCCCCCGTCACGCTGATCTTGACGGCCATGGTAGTCATGATAGGCATCTTCGCTTTCCTGAAAATGCAACGGACGGAAGATCCGAGCATCACGGTTAGAACCGGACTGGTGGCCGCGATGTACCCCGGAGCGACCTCCGAGCAGGTGGAAAAACAGGTAACCAAGACCCTCGAAAAACACATCTTCAAGTTTCCCGAGGTACGCAAGGAAAAGACCTATTCCACCAGCCGTCCCGGCGTCGCGATCATCAACGTCGAACTGGAGGACAACGTCAAGAACGCCGACGTCTTCTGGGCTAAGCTGCGCCACGAGTTGAACCTGGTGAAGAGCACCGAACTCCCCGCCGGCGTCATGGGGCCGGTGGTCGATTCCGATTTCGGCGACACGGTTGCCATGCTGGTAGCCGTCCACGGCAAACGGTACGGCTACCGCGAGCTGCGGGACTTCGCGGACAAGATCCACGACGAGATGCGCACGGTTCGCGAGGTGGGGAAACTGGTCACCTATGGAGACCAATCGGAAGAAATCCGGATCAGCGGCAGCTTGGAAAGGACCTCGCAGTACTTTGCCGACCCGCGCCAGGTGGCGAATGCCCTGAGGCAGCGCAACGCTATCCAGAGTACGGGAAATTTCGACTCCGACCGCTCGAAGGTCCCCATGAGGACCACGGGAATCTTCAATACCGAGGACGAGATACGCAACGTGCTGGTCGACGTCTCCAAGGACGGCCACCCTCTCTACATCAAGGACTTCGCCAACGTGGAGCGCAGGTACCAGGACCCGACCTTCATGGTGCGCTACGACGGCGACCCGTGCCTGCTCCTCTCCGTTGAGATGCAGAAGGGGAAGAACATCGTCGAACTGGGCGAACAGCTGGATAAGGTCTTCCAGCGCCTCAAGGTGGTCCTGCCCCCCGACGTCAAGCTGGACCTGGTTGCCGACCAGCCGGGGGTGGTCAAAGAGCGGATCATGAGCCTGAGCCACGAGTTCCTGCTGGCCATCGCGTCGGTCATCCTGGTCACCATCGTGCTGCTTCCGCTGCGTGTCGCTCTCATCGCCGCGCTGGCCATACCGGTTACCCTGTGCGGAACCCTGGCTGCCATGAACGCGCTGGGTATCGCCCTGCATCAGGTCTCCATCGCGGGGCTCATCATGGTCCTCGGGATCGTGGTGGACGACGCCATCGTGATCGCCGACAACTACGTCGAACTCCTTGACCACAAGGTGCCGAAGGCTGAGGCGGCCTGGCGCTGCGCCAGCGACGTCCTGGTACCGGTCCTCACCGCCACGGTAACGATCATCGCCTCGTTCCTGCCGCTTCTGATCATCACCGGCTCGGTCGGCGAATTCATCATGGCACTCCCCATCACGGTGGCGATCGCGCTGGTGGTTTCCTTCATCGTGGCGGTCATGCTGACCCCGCTTTTGTGCAGGTTCTTCATCCAGAAAGGGCTGCACGACCACGACGCGGCGGAAACCCACGGTAAAGAGAAGCGGACCCTCTTGGACCGGCTCCAGGACACGTACGGGGTCTGGATCAACATCTTCATGAAAAGGAAGCTGCTTGCCTTCACGCTCGGGGGGTGCGCGTTCGTCTTCGGGGTCGTACTTTTCGCCCTCGTGCCGCAGCAGTTCTTCCCTTCGGCAGAGCGCGACCAGTTCGTAGTCGATGTCTGGATGCCCCAGGGAACCCGGATCGAGGCCACCGACGCGGTCATGGGGCGGATCGAAAAAGCCCTGGGATCCAGCAAAGGTGTCGCCCACTACGCCACCTTCGTCGGGCAGAGCTCCCCGAGGTTCTACTACAACGTCAGCCCCCAACAGCCCGACGGCGCCTACGGACAGTTCATCGTCAATACCGCCTCGATTGCGGACACCACGCGGCTGGTGAAGGAGCTGCGCCCGGCACTGGCAAAAGTGGCGCCGGAGGCGACTGTGATCGTGAAGGAACTCCAGCAGGGTGCCCAGATGGAAGCGCCCATCGAAGTGCGGATTTCGGGCGATGATGTCGGCGAGCTGAAGCGGCTGGGGGAACAGGTACAGGGGATCATGGAGAGCGTGTCGAGCGCGCAGTACGTGTTGGACGTGAAGGTCGACGACGAGCTCGCCAACCGTCTCGGCATAACGGACGCCTCGGTATCGCAAACCCTCTCCGGCGCATTCGACGGCGCCGCGGTCAGCACCTTCTGGGAAGGAGACCGCCCCGTCAGCATCAAGCTGCGTCTGGACCAGGCATCCCGCTCATCCTTCGGGAGCATCGGGAATACCTATATGAACTCGGAGCTGACCCGCGCCAGGGTCCCGCTGCGCGCCGTGGCCCAGCTCGCACCCGAGTGGCAGACCAGCAGGATCGTGCGCAGAAACGGCGTGCGCACCCTGACTATCCGTGCCTTCCCGAAGCCGGGGCACTATGCCTCGAAAATACTGGAGCAGGCGATGCCGCAGATCAATGCGCTTAAGCTGCCGGCAGGTTACCGGATCGAGTTGGGCGGCGAGAAGCAGAACCAGGACGAGACCTTTCCGCAGATGCTTGCTGCTCTCGGGATCAGCCTGGTGGCGATCTTCCTGGTCCTTTTGGTGCAGTTCAGGAACATTTCCGAGCCCCTCGTGGTCATGGCCTCGATACCGCTCACCCTTTTCGGGGCGATCTTCGGTCTTGTCATAACCCACAACCCTTTCGGTTTCACCGCGTTCATGGGACTCATCAGCCTGTGCGGCATCGTGGTGAGAAACGGCATCATCCTGGTCGACTACTGCAACGAGAGGCTCGCCGAAGGGGCGACCCTGGAGCAGGCGGCGCAGGAGGCGGGGGCGCGGCGACTGCGTCCCATCTTCCTCACCACGATGGCGGCTGCAGTGGGGGTGACGCCGATGATCCTCTCAGGATTGAGCCTCTGGAGCCCGCTGGCGAGTGTGATCGCCTTCGGCCTCATCTTCTCGATGTTCTTCACCCTGCTGGTCGTCCCGGTCATCTTCGTGGCGGTCAAGTCCCGCGCGGCCCAAAAGGGGTCCGGCAAGCCGGCTGCTGCCGTGATCGCGGCGCTTGCCCTCGGTGCCCTGCTGGCGGCGGGAGGGGAGGCCTCGGCAGGGGCTGCCGAGGCAGAGCCGGTGCAGCATTCCCTGACCCTGTCGCAGGCGGTCGAACTGGCTCTTAAACAGAACTCCGGCCTCAAAATCGGCCGGGCAAAGGTAGCGGAGAACGCTCAGAAGATGGTGGCCGTGCGGTCGCAGTATTTCCCGCTCCTTTCCAACAACACGAAGTATGTGGGCCTTTCGGACCGGCAACTGGTCACCATTCCGGCCGGAAGCCTGGGGAACGTCGGCGGCGGTCCCTTCCCCACCCAGGATGCCAAGATACGGCAGAGCTCCTCCACCATGCTGGTAAGCGAAACCACCCTGGGACAGCCGACAACGCAGCTTTTAAAGATTCACGAGGCCAACGAGATTGCCCGGGCGGATCGCGGCATCGCCGAAGCCGAGCTGACCAGGTCGGAAAACGAAACCGTCCTGGCGGTGCACCAGCTCTACTACGCCTTGCTGATCGCCGGCAAGGAGAGGGAGGTCGCCCAAGCCTCGCTCAACGCGGCTAAGGAGAACCTGCGCGAGTCCGAGGAAGGGGTCAAGGCGGGGAATCTCCTCGATGTGGCGGCGACCGGGGCGAGGGCGAATCTGCTCCAGTCCAGGCAGGCGCTTCTGGTAGCACAAAGCCGCGTCTCGGACCTCACGGCGGACCTGGACGACCTTTTGGGGCTGCCGAGCGACGAGATTCTGGAAGTAAGCGAAGCGGGACTGTCGGAGCTGACGTCGCCCCCGAAAGACGAGGCCTACGATCAAGCCCACGCGAGAAACGGTGAACTGGCAGCCGCTCGCCAAACCGTGGAAAAGTCGCGCCACGCGGTGCGGGCCGCCCGCTACGAGTACCTTCCCGACGTGACGATCTTTGCCCGGCACGGCTACCAGGACGGGGCGCCCTTTCTGCCGAAGAACGTCGGCATCTTCGGCGTCGAGGCGACCTGGAACATCTTCGACTGGGGCAAGCGCAAGGGAGAGATCGGGCAGAGGGTCGCTCAGCAGTCGCAGGCGCAAGAGAACCTGGCGCGGATAGACAAACGGGTCGGCATCGAAATAGACAAGGCGTACCGGAAGCTGGACCGCTCGAAACAGATGTTGGACGTCGCCCGGGAGGCACTCTCGCTGTGCAGGGAAAATGTCCGCCTCGGCGACAACGGGCTCAAAGCCGGGACCGTGACGGCTGCGAAACATGCCGAAACGGTCGCGGCGCTGAGAAAGGCGGAAATGGAGGAGCTGCAGGCCTCGCTGGGGTACCGACTGGCCCAGGCCGAACTCGATCAGATCACCGGAGTGCTCGCCTCGCGCCGCTAGGGGATTGGCTGCCGAGAGCTGCATCCCCGCTCGGAGAAATACATTCTCGCGGAGAGTGCGAGGATGAAGTCGAAGCTTGAAAGGGAACCGTATGGAACGGACACAGCGGGAGCCGAGGCTCCCGTCATACCGGAAAAAGGCCTTGGATTTGCTCGGGAAGACGCGGGCCAGGGGGATGGAGGTGTTCAGCACCCGCCTCTTCGAGTTCGAAATGTCGCTCATAACGCTTCTGATGGCGGAACTGGACGAGGCAGAGGGGGATCTGCAAGGTCGTCGTCGGGTCTTCCCTCCTGCCGCGCACCGGACGAGGCGTTTGCCGAGGCACGGGTGTATGTCGGGTACCAGGAGGCGGTCACCGATTACCTGGCCGACCGGCTGCGGCTGAAGAGGGCCCTGAAACAGCTGCTCCAGCGGACTTTGACCGCGGAAAAAGGGGCTGAGGATAAGAAGAAGGGACCGTCTGCTCGTTGATGACGGACAAATTACTGCACATGGTCGCTCTTCCGTCTACCTTCGCTGAGATTTGGACGAAGATGTGCGGTCACCTAAGTGAAATAAAATTGCGGTCCCCACGGTACAGGTCACGGGTGCCTTGCCGCGATACGGTCCTCCCCGTGTCGCGGCCATTTTTCCCACACGACGGTGCATGGGCCATTTGGTGGACCTGCTTCACCGTGCATAACAGGAGATAGAGATGAATACGTGCAGCACACTCATCGTGGATGATGACGAACTCTACCTGCGACTCGTCAAAAGCATCGTCGAGCAGGCAGGCCTCAAGGCCCGTTACGCGACATCAGGTAAAGAGGCGGTTGGAATCCTGAAAGAGGGTCTTTTTACGACCCTGATCACCGATCTGCAGATGCCGGGCATGAACGGGTATGAACTGGCGCTGACAGCAAAAGGGCTACATCCCGAAATCGATAGTGTGATGATTACCGGATCTGGATCCCCGGACGTTCGGCGGCTGGCTGCGCCGGCAGGTATCTCGAAAGTGATGGCCAAACCAATCAGCGCCGTGCAGATCAGGGACATAGTGAGAGACAAAGCCAGCGCTGCGGCATGGGCGCAGGCGACGGCCTATGCACCGATGCGGAGGGAACACCGTGATCACCTTTGATCGTATTAACGGCTATCTCAACCGTTACACGGAGTTGCCCGATCGAAACGTTTTCTCGCCGGCGGGCTTCGCGGCCCTGGCCGAGTGGGGCGAGCGGCAGACGTGGTGGGGGCGCTTTGTCGAGTTGCACCACTTGGAGGACAACTGGCGTTCCACAGCCATGGGAGACTGCAACCTGTTCGCGATAAACCTGTACGCCTTTCTCAACCCTGCGCCTCACTGCCGGGACGATAATCAGCGCGCCCGGTCCTGCCGCCTTGGGTGAATTTACTGGTTCGGGGCCTCCGTGCGCAAAGCGGGGCATGGCAGCAACCACACGTGACAAACCAGCATGTTGTGGCCTGGATCCAAAGGAGAATACATGAAACAGGTCGTTGCTATTTACCTGCTTGCACTATTACTTGCAATCGCCCCCTCGGCGCACGCTGCCTACGGTGTGAAATATACATCCTTGGATGTTCATACCATATTGACAGCTGCCGACGAGGCCAAATTTGCTTTTGTAGATGTTCAGGAAGTCCTGACTCTTTCTTATGCCGGCAAGGAGGCAAAGTCGAAATCAGACAGTGATGTGCTGAAGGCTGAACTGGAGAAAAACTCCAGAGAAAGAGTGTTGAACAAGCTGAAAGCGGAACTGGATAAACAGAGCGCGCAGCTATCGGAGACAGAGAGGAGCGCCAAGCAAAAAGCTTACGAGAACAGGTTCCAAGAATACCAGCAGTTCATTACTAAAACCGCTGAACAGAACCGGGTAGAGAACGCCCAGCTGACCAAGAGTATAGTCGGGGAAATTGTCAAGGTCGTTCAGGATTACGGTCGGAAGAAAGGGTTCCTCTGCATCTTTTCAAAAAATGAAAGTTTGCTGTACCTGGACGACAAGGTCGACATAACCGGTGCAATTCTGCAAGCATTAAACGCGATGGAAGTGACCGGTTTGTAACTATAGCAGCGACGTTTTTCTCTTTGACGCACAAAAAATGGCCTTACTTGGCGAACTGTGACTGGATACGTGAATGGAAAGCAGCTTGAACGAAGTTGAATCGCAGACAAAGGTCCCATGCTTCATAGGGTGCGGTCGGTAGAGACAAAGGATTAGCTATGAAAATTACACGATGCGTCCTCATTGGCTTGCTGCTACTTTTACCGGCTTTTGCTTGGGCCAACGACGCGGTTTACCGTTATCCGATCGACGACCGGCATCGTCACCGCAAGTGACCTGAGCCTGCAGTTTCAACAACTGGCAGAGCCATTCTTGTTACTGGGTGAAATAGAAAACCACGTGCCACGGGTAATCAGCCAACGGTTTACTCATACAGAATTGGGGTCTGCAAAAGACCCGACAGATACAAAACGCGTAGTCACCTCAGTTGCAGATCTTACTTACGGAGAGTACATAAAGTTGCTGGAAAATCCGGAACGATGGGACAAGTTGAACATTACCGTTGATCGTAAAACATGTCTGGAGAAGTTTGAGAGTGTCAGGAAAATCAGAAATGACGTCATGCATTTTGACCCGGACGGAATACCGGAAAAGGACTTGATGACGCTTCGTGAGTTTGCCCGCTTCCTCCAGAGGCTCCAGATCATCGATGTAATAATGTCCAGTCGGGCACCTGAAAGGAAGTAGGAAAAAGTTCAACAAACGACCGAGTCCCTGAAGAGCGAGATCCCGCGCATCATGGCGGCCGACCTGGGTATTCTGCTCAAACCGGCACGTGTGTCGACCTATCCGCAGAACGCGGGCCTCGATGCTGACTATCGGGTCCTGCTCGATATCCAGCGTTTCGAGATGACCGCCGGGGAAGGAGTCGGCCTGGAGGCCCTCTGGTCGATCCGCAGAAGCGAGGGCGGGGTTCCGAAGATGGGCCGCACCGTGGTCAGCGAACCTGTCGGCGCTGCTGGTTATGACGCACTGGTGGCGGCCCAGAGTCGGGCACTGGCTGCCGTCAGCCGCGATCTGGCCCAGGCGTTGGGCGAAATAGCGCGGGCCGCGCAGCCGCACTGAGCCCGACGAGTTGTGTCACATCTTTGCGGCTTCATCACGTTTGAAGTGGAAGAGGATGAATCATGGGGAAATTTGAGGGAATTTTGCAGGATTTCGTCGTATGGCTTAGCAGAGCTACCGGTATTTCTATCGGACTTTACCACCATTTGTTCAGTTCGCTGACATGCATGGCAATCATCTGGTCTTTGCGATGGCTGATATTGAAGCGGGTAGGGCGGCAAACGAAGAATTTGCAGGTTTGTTACCGGTGGCGGAAAATCTCCGGTTATGCTGCATTCGTGTTAACCGTATTGCTGGTGGGCCGGGTATCGTTCGAAGGATTTCACAACGCGGCCACTTTTCTCGGACTGTTGACAGCGGGCCTGGCTGTCGCCTTGAAAGACCCACTGGTGAACCTGGTGGGATGGATGTTCATTCTCTGGCGCAGGCCCTTCGCCGTGGGGGACCGCATCCAAGTAGGCACTCATGCGGGAGACGTCATGGACGTGACGACTTCCCGTTTTACCCTCGCTGAGATCGGCAGCTGGGTCCATGCGGACCAGATCACAGGGCGAATCGTGCATATTCCCAACAGCAAAGTGTTCGTCGAACCCGTGGCAATCTATAGCAGGGGGATGCACGACTTCATCTGGAACGAGGTCGCCGTCCTCATTACATTCGAGAGCAGCTGGAAAAGGGCCAAGGATATCTTGAATGAGATAGCCGTTACCCATGCCGGGCATCTGGCCGAGCCTGCAGAAAGCAAACTGAAGGAGTATGCGAGGGACTTTTTGATAGTCCCGCTCGACCTGACTCCGAGGGTCTTCACCACCGTCGAGGAAAGCGGCATACTCCTGACTGTGCGTCATCTCTGTCAAACCCGCCACAGGCGCGAGAGCACCCAGGAGATATGGGAAGAC
>Ga0208789_1001753_pt1 | contig 11203 bp, 7 predicted proteins | sample Methanotroph_Enr_FD_187368 | JGI IMG/M metagenome (GOLD analysis project Ga0208789, IMG submission 187368) | Enriched soil microbial communities from Old Woman Creek wetland in Ohio, USA - Methanotroph_Enrichment_5 (SPAdes) (version 2) | ecosystem: Environmental > Terrestrial > Soil > Wetlands...
TTAATGAGCGTATTTACGGCAAAAGGCAAAGAAACATGCGAAATTACCTTGTCGGTGAATGGCAAATTACCGGTTTATGTTTACATTACCGGACATACAACAGAAAATGGGGAACAATGCCTTATCGTTGTAAATGATATCACCGGGCGCAAACGCGCTGAAGATGCGCTGCGCGATTTGCATTGGCGCCTTGAGAGCATTATCGAAGCTACCCGTGTCGGAACCTGGGAATGGAACGTCGAGACCGGTGAAACGGTTTATAACGATGAGTGGGCGCACATCATCGGCTATACGCTCGATGAATTGGCTCCCATTAGCATAAAGACGTGGGAAGAATTTGCCCACCCCAATGATCTTAAACATTCCGCTGAATTGCTTAAGAGGCACTTCGAGGGTGAACTGCCCTATTACGACATTGAATGCCGGATGAAACACAAGGACGGATACTGGGTATGGGTTCATGACCGCGGTCGTGTCATCACGCGCACTGCCAGTGGTAAACCGCTGCTGATGTTTGGCACCCATACCGATATCAGCGAACGAAAACGGGTGCAGGAAGAACTTGAACTCAAGAATGCACAACTGGTAAAACTCAACGCCGAAAAAGACAAATTTTTCTCCATAATCGCGCATGACCTGCGTAGCCCATTCAATGGATTATTGGGATTGACAGAGATATTGACTGGAGGGTTACACGACATGACAATGGAGCAGATTCATGATATGGCCATGTTAATCAAAAGCTCTGCCTCTAATCTTTATAGTTTGTTAGATAACCTGTTAGAGTGGTCAAGCATGCAAAGAGGCTTAACCACTTATATTCCCACCTCATTTTTATTGATGCCGAAAATTTCTGAAAGTATGGTATTGGTAACGGAGACAGCGAATAAAAAAGAGATAGCGATCAGCTATGATATCCCTGAAGATATTGAAGTTTTTGCCGATGGGAATATGCTCGGGAGCATTATCCGCAATTTAGTGACTAATGCGGTGAAGTTTACCCCTAAAGGCGGAAACATAACTGTTTCGGCAAGGTCTCTTCCTGACCGGTTTGTTGAAATCTCTGTCCGGGATACGGGTATCGGAATGAATAGAAAGATGATTGATAATCTTTTCCGCCTTGATGTAAATACAAATCGGAAAGGTACGGAAGATGAATTTAGTACAGGGTTAGGACTGATCATCTGCAAGGATTTAGTTGAAAAACTCGGTGGAAAATTGCGGGTTGAAAGCGAAGTAGGTACAGGTTCTACATTTTATTTTTCAATTCCTTCAAACTGATGAAACGGGTTATAAAAATGTTATTTAAAGATAAAACGAGCATGGTACAAATACCGCAAAAGGAGATGTATAAACTCATGCGAGTTCCATGAGTGGATACTGAGATGGTAAGAGATTATGTTTTTCGATCCAAAAGATATACAGCTATTTAATAGTAAAATATACGAATGAATTAACGAACAATGATCAACAATTTATTATAACAATCATCCTCTAATAAACCTATAATGAACCAGGTTTTCACGATTTATTCAGGATTCTTCCTGGCAACAGCATTGGTTTCATTTTTCGTTGCTTTCCTTGCCTGGCAGCAAAGGCTTGTGAAGGGGGCAAGAGAGTTATCGTGGCTGATGATTGCGGCAGGTTTGGGCGCATTTTGCGTTATTTTTGAAACAGCTTCGCTTACCCCACCGGAGAAAATATTCTGGTCGAAGCTCGAATATTTTGGAGGAGTCGCCACACCTGTGTTATACCTGATTTTTGTCCTCCGCTTCGCCGGCAAAGACAAATACCTCACTAAAAAAAATATCTTTTGGCTGTTCATTATTCCAATAATTACCTTGATCCTCGTATTAACCAATGAGCGACACAACCTGATCTGGTCCGGATTTTCAGCAATTTCGGGGAATACAAATCTTATGGAATATTACCATGGACCAGGTTTCTGGATCGGATATTTAGCCTATAACTATTTATTACTTCTGATTGCAACAATCTACCTTTTTCGTTTTATCTTCCTTCAGACAAGGATTTTCCGTTTTCATGGGTGGATTGTTTTAATCGGAGGTGTTTTACCCTGGTCTTCAAGTGTTATTTATCTTACCGGTACCAATCCTGTTGCGGGCCTGGATTTAGTGCCGGTAACCATTGTTTTGAGTGGTGTTCTGATGGTTTATGTTATTTTCTTCAGGCGTTTCCTTGATCTTATATCTGTGGCACGCGAAACCCTGCTTGAAATTTTACCGGATGGCATCCTTGTTCTTGACGACCGGAACCGAATACAGGATATCAACGTGGCAGCTTTGTCTTTTCTTGGCATAGGGCGTAAAAATATTATCGGATTTTCAGCTGAAGCTTCAGGTGCTTCGGTTATATCGTTACTGAAAGCTACATTAAATCAGGACCCCATTGATCATCTTGAAATCCAGACAAACAACGGGATTAAAATATTCAGGATCGTCAAACAGACGATCAAAAATCAACCTGGCAGCCGTCTGATTATTATTAGCGATATTACTGATCAGGTTGCCAGGCAAAGAGAGCGCCTGGCAGTGGAAGAACGTTACCGTCATATGTTTAACATGTTCCGTCTCATGGCAGATAATATGCCCGATTTGCTATGGGCAAAAGACCTCGATAATAAATATATTTTTACCAATAAAGCCATCTGCGAGACGCTGCTTCACGCAACAGATACCAATGAACCTATCGGAAAGACAGATTTGTTTTTTACCGAACGCGAACGACAGAAATATCCGCAAAGGCACGACTGGCATACATTCGGCAAGCTTAGCCAGGATTCCGATCAGGCAGTGATCAGTTCCTTGAAATCAGAACGTTTTGACGAGTATGGCAACGTTAACGGGAAATTCCTTTTCCTGGATGTGCGTAAAGCACCAATACTTGACGAAAATGGGGCATTGGTTGGTGTGGTTGGGAGCGCCCGCGATGTAACGGCACAGAAGAAATCGGTATCGGAAATTTACAAAAGAGACAGGCTGCTGGATGCCATCTCCAAAGCAACCGCTTTGCTGGTACAGGGTGAAAATCTCGATCAATCGATCAATGGGGCACTGAAAATTATAGGAAATGCAACGGAAGTTAACAGGGTCTATATATTCAGGAACTATGATTACCCGGGGCATCCAATGCCACTGATGAGTCAGCGCTACGAATGGACCGATGGTTCAGTTGAACCACTGATTGACCATCCTGAATTGCAGGAGGTCCCTTATGAAATAGCCTGCCCACGTTGGTTTGAAACACTTTCGGCCGGGAATGTTATCGTGGGCAATATACGGGAGTTTCCCGAAGCTGAAAAAACAACGCTCATAGAACAGGGTATCAGATCCATTTTAATAACTCCGGTAATTATTGATAAAAAATTATGGGGGTTTCTCGGTTTTGACGATTGCCAGATTGAAAGAAACTGGACCTCCACCGAAGAACGGCTTTTGGCCGCCGCAGCCAATACAATAGGTGCCGCTTACCTTCGGAAAATAAATCAGGACGAACTGATTGCAGCCAAAGAAAAAGCGGAAGAAAGCGAACGACTGAAATCAGCATTCCTGGCAAATATGAGCCATGAAATCAGGACGCCTATGAATGGTATTCTTGGCTTTGCCGGACTGCTTAAAGAACCCAGGTTAACAGGGGAGGAGCAGCAGGAATATATCAGCATCATCGAGAAAAGTGGCGCACGTATGCTCAATATCATTAACGATATCATCAGCATTTCAAAAGTGGAATCGGGACAAATGAAAGTCTCTGTTTCGAAGACAAATATAAACGAACAAATCGAATACATCCATACTTTCTTCAGTCCCGAGGCAATGCAAAAGGGAATACAGTTATTTTTTAAAAATGCGTTACCCGATAAGGAAGCCATTATCGTTACGGACAAGGAAAAAATCTATGCCGTTCTTACCAATCTTGTTAAAAATGCGATCAAATTTACCCATACCGGTGCTATTGAATTTGGTTATCTTTTAAAAACGAACGTAGAAAACAGTGTACTGGAATTTTTCGTTAAAGATACAGGATTGGGCATTCGCGAGGCACAGCAGGAATTCATTTTTGAAAGATTCAGGCAGGGAAATGAAATGCTCAACAGAAACTATGAAGGGGCAGGATTGGGATTGTCCATTTCGAAAGCTTATGTGGAAATGCTTGGCGGAAAGATTTGGGTTGAAAGCGGAGAAGGACTAGGTTCAGTTTTTTATTTTACCATTCCATATATTCGCGAACCGGAATTGAAAACTGTTTTAAAAAATATTGTCCTCGCTGAAGGAGAAGTGAATCGAATTCAAAACCTGAAAATACTGATCGCAGAAAACGACACAATATCCGAAAAGCTCATTATAAAAGCTATCGAAATGTTTGGAACTGAGATTTTAAAAGTCAGAAACGGGGTTAAAGCGGTTGAGATGTGCCGGAATCATCCCGACATCGATTTGGTAATGATGGACATTAAGATGCCAGAAATGGATGGTTATGAGGCTACTAGACAAATCAGGCAATTCAACACGGATATTGTTATTATTGCGCAAACAGCTTTTGCACTGGCTGGTGACAAAGAAAAAGCTATTGCAGCCGGATGTAATGATTATATTTCAAAACCGATCAATCAGGCTTTATTGATTTCTTTAATGAAAAAGCATTTTTAATAGCCTGATAATGGCTGGTTGTAAATATGCTGAATCACTAAACCTGCCAGTGTAAATCCGTAGATCGCTGTAATATGGGCAACTGTTCCGTTGATCACCGCTTTCTGACTGCACCATTCATGATTGTCCAGTTCCGGATCGCCAACTCCGCTTATTGCTTTGGGACACAGGCATTGTTCTGTTCCGCATGAGGATCCTGAACCCCGGTTTTCAAGCAGTTCTTCACTGTAAATACACATAAAGGGTTTGGCAGGAAGCTCCCCTTTGCGAATGTACTTTCTGATTTTTGATCCTAACGGACAACCTTTCACTTTCCAGAATTCGGCTACCCTGATTAGCGTCGGGTCAAGTTTGAGCGATGCACCCATTGATGAAAAAAAAGTTGCATTGGTTCGGGTGGCCATCCTGATAAGGTCAACTTTACTTCCAAGGCTGTCAATCGCGTCGATGATATAGTCATACAAATCAAGATCAAACTGATCATGATTGTCGATGTTATAAATCTTCTGAATAGCGGTAATTTCGGCTTCGGGATTGATTTCGAGCAGCCGGTTTTTTAAGGCATCAGTTTTCACTTCGCCGACAGTTAACATCGTTGCGTGTAGTTGCCTGTTGATATTGGTAATGCAAATCCGGTCGGAATCTACAATGGTCAGAAACCGGATACCTGAACGGACAAGACTTTCGGCACACCAGCTCCCTACACCGCCAATCCCGAAGATAATCACCTTTTTATTGGCAATTTCCGCCATTTTCTCTTTACCAAATAATAGCTCGGTGCGCTGAAAAATCCCTCTGCTTTTTCTCATGTTTCAAATAAAGGCGCAAAATTAGAAGAAATTGTCACAATATCGAATTACACAAAGGGTGAATCAAAGTAAACCCAATTTTGTCGCAATAATGATAATCAGGAAGAGTACAGCCGAAATAAGGGCAATGATTTTCAGATTTTCCCGGAAAAAGGTCTTTACCCCTGAGCCATAGGTTATAATCAGCCAGGCGAGGAAAAAAAACCGAAATCCCTGGAATACAAGCGTAGAGATTGCGAATCCAAAGAGATCGAAATTGAAAGCTCCGGCGGTAATCGAGAAAACCTCGTAGGGGATAGGTAATATGATGGAGAAGAAAAGGATACTATACCGCCACGTGAGGTACAGACTTTGAGCATTTTGGTAATCTACCTCGTTAAAATTTGGAATGTGATTGAAGAGATAATGGGCAAATGGTGTGAAGTCCCCGTCGGGTAGCAGCCATAAATAATGCCCGATCGTGTAACCTGCAATTCCCCCCAAAACCATTGCTGCTGTGGATGTTATTGCATTGTAGTATGATCGTGAAGGATGAATCAGCGATATCGTGATGAAAATAACGGTGGTCGGGAGGGGAAATATAGAGGCATCAAGAAATAGGCACAGGAAAATTACCAGTAAGCTGAACCGGCTGTTTGCCCATTTTATTGTCCGCGCATAAGTTTGATCCCATATACTTGGCATGCCAGGTTAATTCATTAATGTGTTAATTATCAGTAACTGTTATGAAGTTGCAAGTTAACTCATTATTCATTAAAAATGAACTATTATTTTATCATATACGCCATCAATGCATTTCCGTGCCTGATGTAAAGAACACCATTACTGATCACCGGATGGGAAAAATATTCCCTGGTTCCTTTTTTGATCCTAAACCTGCTCACTACTTCCATTTTTTTCCCGGTTTGTCTGATCAGATTCATATTGCCGTTATCGTTGTAACAATACAAATGGTCATCGGCATAAATAATGCTACCACGCAGATTCCGCAGGGAGTCAACCACCATTCCGGTCACCAGGTCAAGGCATTTCAGTTTATTGTCTTTTGAAGTACTGAAAAGTTGGTTGTCAATTTTTACAAATCCACCCATCGCATTTTTCACATTGCCGTTTCTCCAGATCTCTTTTATCTTTTTCCCATCAGTCGATAATTCGAGTTTATAAGCGCCGCTCCCTTTTTCAACACCCGATATACTATAAATGAATCCTCCCGAATAAATCGGTGTATTGCAATATTCACCTTCCATTTTGACGGAATCTTCCTTATGCGACCATAATAATTCCCCGTTACTGATATCCAGGCCTTCCAGGTATTCATGCGACAAGGTAACAAGGATATTCCGACCGGGAAGTTTGATGATAAGTGGCGAACAAAACGATACAGGGTCCCCCAAAGCTTTCGAAGTCCAGGCAACTTTACCTGTAAATCTGTCCAGTGCTGCAATATTGGAGTCGATACCTCCCGGGAAGCAATACACATTCTTTTCGTCAACAACCAGCGATTCAGAATACCCGAACATATTAAGTTTCCCGCCCAAATCGCTGACCATATCAACAACCCATTTCTTTTTTCCTGTTGCGGCTTCAAAACAGGCTATTCTCCCCATACCGGAACAAACATATATCAAATTGTCGTAAACCGTTGGTGTTGAACGGGCCCCAGGAAAGCCGGCCGAATAACCGGCACCTGTAAACTCGGGACCATTAGGCGTTTTCCAGATCAGTTTTCCGTCCAAACTGAACGCAAACAGGTGACTGATACTGTCAATCTCACCATTAATAAAAAGTTCGTCATCAGTAATTGCAGGAGAACCGAAACCATTGCCGATTTCTTCGGTTAGCCAAAGTAATTTCGGACCTGCTTCAGGCCAGATTTTCAGGAGATTATTTTCAGGATAAATTCCGTCGCGGTTTGGTCCCCGCCATTGAGCTATTTTTTGTGATTGAACATTTAGGGAGAATGCTGTCAGCAATAACACCAGGGAGAGAAAAAAATTGTTTTTCACTTATTAATATTTTATTGAGTATTTCGGGACTTTATTAAGGCAAATTTCTCAGGTTTTTTCACTTATAATCTACTCGGTTATTCCACTCTTTCTAATTCTACCTTCATTGCAAAGATTATCAATTCGCTGATCATATACAACTGCTAAATAAAATCTTCTGCATTGGCTTTCGCGACATGAAGCAACGATTTTGAACTGGCAGTTGCAGTGTTTCGGCATCAACTCCCAGACTGTCCTGGCAACCATTATCGGTCCACTGGTCGAAGTTCCCGTGATGGTGGCGTTAGTGAATGTGGCTTTTTATTTAAAACGGAAATTCTACATAAGATAGATTCCTGTAATTACAATCATCAAACTTAATTTTATCTTTATGATGTATTTTGAATAGGAGAGTATTTAGATTTTAATTTTATGAAATTTTGACTGATGGATTACAAAATTACAAAGAAATACATTGTATTGACCATATGGCTTTCATTATCCATAAGCATCCTGGTGCATTTTAGCCGGGTATTCGATGAGACAATTTCGCATTCATCATGGCAGAGTTCAATAATTTATTTTATTTGCAATATTTTGTCAGAGCTCCTTATAACCTTCGTTATTTGTTTTTTATTATTCCTGATAAATTTTTACATCTTAAAACCACTTCAAACCAATAAAACACACAAATCCGCAACCATCCTGATCGCTTTGCTGGTCTCATTTACAATCGTTCTGATACTAAGTCATTACCTGTTTCAGTTCAAAAGCCTCATTTTCCCCAGGGTTGAGGCTGGCAGGCATGAGGGGGCGTTTGTGTTCAAAGATTTTTTTGTTGCCCTGGTTGTGATCATTAGTGTATATGTGATCAAGGTTATTTATCAAAACCAGCAAAACAAATTAGAAATCCAGGATTTAAAAATTGAAAATCTTCAAAGACAATTTGATGCCCTCAAAAACCAGGTTAGTCCCCATTTTCTGTTCAATTCGCTCAACTCATTAAAAACATTGATAAGGGAAACCCCGGAAGTTGCACAGGAATATCTTAACCATTTATCTTCGGTGCTGCGTTACACCTTACAGGCAAATGAAAGTAAACTGGTAAGTTTAAATGATGAATTACAATTTATTGAGTCATATTTCTTTCTGATTAAATTGCGTTTTAATAAAAATATCACGTTGGTTCAAAATATCAGTGACAAGCTGATGGGGTATAAACTTCCCCCACTTGCTATGCAAATACTGATAGAAAATGCAATAAAACACAACGAGATAAGTAAACGGAATTCATTAGAAATAACAATATTTACAACTGATGATACCCTTGTTGTAAAAAACAATATCAATAAAAAATACGCTCCGGAAACAGGAACGGGGGTAGGGCTGGTTAATTTGTCAAACCAATACCGGATTCTTGTCGGGAAAGAGATCGTGATTAAAAATGATGAAAATAACTTTATTGTGGAAATACCTCTGCTGAAGCCATGAACGTCATAATTATTGAAGACGAGGAATTAGCTGTGCGAAACCTCGGAAATATATTCAAAGAGATAGGCAATATTGCTCTGATTGCGGTGCTTGAAAGTATTGCCGATACTATAGAATGGTTCGCAATGAATGAAGAACCCGATTTGGTTTTTATGGATATCCACCTCGCTGATGGTTCGGCCTTTGAAATATTTAAACTAGTTGATATAAAATGTCCTGTAATTTTCACAACAGCCTATGATGAATATGCCTTGCAAGCATTTAAGGTAAACAGTATTGACTATTTGCTTAAACCCATTGATGTAGCCGCCGTAAAAAAAGCCCTCGGCAAACTTAAAAATATGACGAAAGGGAATATCAGTTCTGAGGAGTTGAAAAGAATATTTACCCTTATTAAACCTAACACCGATTACAAAACCCATTTTCTTGTCAGTCAAAAGGGCGATAAACTTGTTCCGTTGATTGTCAGTGATATCGCCTATATTTATATTGATTTAAACATTGTTAAAGCTGTGACTTTTGAAGAAAAAGCATATGTGATGCAATATACGTTGGATGAACTGTCGGCCATGCTACATCCAAAAGATTTTTACAAGGCAAATCGCCAGTTTATCATTTCCCGTAAAGCAATTAAAGACATTGATTTGTGGTTTAATAACCGGCTTTCTATCAATCTGAAACCAGCTGCACATGAAAAAGTATTAGTCAGTAAAGCACGAATTACTGATTTTAAATTGTGGTTCGGTTAAGACTGATTAAACTTTAACAGGAAGAATTAATCTAAGAAATCGTGGAATATTATTGATGAGATATTTTTCATAATATAAAAGTTCTAAGTATTTATTTAAAATCCGAAGAATATGAAAACAATGAAAATGATTGGTCTTATTTTTAGCCTGCTAATAACAGCTGTGATTATTCCGGGACTAGTAAAAGCTCAGGCAGTGAAGGAAAACCCTGTACTCGATGAAAAAGTAAAAAAATTTCTTTCTGATCATTCAGGGCAATGGCATGATATGAATATTCCCACTTCTGACGGGCGGTTACTTTATGATCTTATAATAAAGGGAAAATACAAAAGTGCACTTGAGATTGGCACCTCAACGGGTCTCTCAGGAATTTATATGGCCTGGGCACTCAGCAAAACCGGAGGTAAATTGATTACAATTGATATTGATGAAGACAGGCATAAAACTGCCCTCGAAAATTTTAAACAGGCAGGTCTTTCTGAATACATTGATGCACGGCTGGCAGATGCCCATTCCCTTGTTAAGGAACTTAAAGGACCTTTTGATTTTGTTTTCAGCGATGCCGATAAATACTGGTACAAAAACTATTTTGATGATGTTAATCCCAAATTAATAGTCGGAGGTTGTTACACCTCTCATAATATATCGGAAAGAGGCAGGGGAGGCAATGGAGAATACCTGGAATACGTAAGAAGCCTGAAAAATTATGAAACCACTTTGAATACTGCAGGTGGTGGTGTATTAATAAGTTACAAAAGAGCAGAAAAATAACTGGTTTGATTATGGCTGAAGATAATCTGCAAAGGAAGCTGGGACTTTTCCCTGCTACCAATATTGTTATTGCTAATATGATTGGCGCAGGGATCTTTACCACATCAGGTCTTCTGATGTCAGGTCTGAATAATCCCCTTCTAATGCTGGCGCTATGGGTAGCCGGAGGAGTTATTGCCCTTTGCGGTGCACTTTCGTATGGAGAACTTGGTGCCGCAATGCCGGGAGCGGGAGGTGAGTATCTTTTTCTGTCAAAACTCTTTCATCCCATGTTCGGTTTTCTGAGCGGATGGGTTTCGTTCATTGTTGGATTTTCCGCTCCTATTGCAGCTTCGGCGATGGGTTTTAGCGAATATTTCTGCAGGGCATTACCTGCAATTCCCAACTGGTTTGAAAGTACAGGAATAATGGATCAGGCTGCTACCCGGACGTTTCTTTCCGTTAGTGTTATACTGGTATTTACCCTTATTCATTACCGCGGAATAAAAACGGGAGCCCTTATTCAAAATATCCTCACTCTTCTCAAGGTCGCACTGATTGTGTTCCTTCTTCTGGCAGGATTTCTCTCGGGGAGGGGAGACATCAGCAATTTCAGTACTGGTGGCGGGGTCTCTTCAGGACTGGCCGGGTGGAAGACAATCGGACTTTCGCTGATGTGGATCATGTTTGCATACAGTGGCTGGAATGCCTCAACCTATCTTGGCGCCGAAATAAAGAACCCGTCAAAAATA
>Ga0208789_1001754_pt1 | contig 11199 bp, 9 predicted proteins | sample Methanotroph_Enr_FD_187368 | JGI IMG/M metagenome (GOLD analysis project Ga0208789, IMG submission 187368) | Enriched soil microbial communities from Old Woman Creek wetland in Ohio, USA - Methanotroph_Enrichment_5 (SPAdes) (version 2) | ecosystem: Environmental > Terrestrial > Soil > Wetlands...
AATCGTTCTTGGGCTTCTTTTATTTTTCCGTAACGAATTTCGGCTACTTTTCCGTAATCGCCATCCCGTTCGGCACGCTCTGCTTCGTATTTAAAATCTTCGATTTCGGTTTTTACGGCTTGAATGTTGTCCACCACGTCTTTCTCGGATTTCCATTTGGCGAAGACTTCGTTTCGGTCTTCTTTCAGGTTGGCCAAATCCATTCCCAAAACTTTGAGTTTGCTTTCGTCTTTTTCGCGTTTAATGGCTTCGATTTCGATTTCCAATTGCATAATTTTTCGATCCAAAACATCCAATTCTTCGGGTTTAGAATTGATTTCCATTCGAATTTTTGAAGCCGCTTCATCCATTAAATCAATGGCTTTGTCGGGAAGAAAACGATTGGTGATATACCGTTGCGACAATTCGACGGCTGCAATAATAGCATCATCTTTTATCTGTACTTTATGATGGGTTTCGTATTTTTCCTTGATTCCACGAAGAATGGAAATGGCGCTTTCGGTATCAGGTTCTTCGACTAATATTTTTTGGAAACGGCGTTCCAAAGCTTTGTCTTTTTCGAAATATTTTTGATATTCGTCCAAGGTGGTTGCGCCAATGGCACGCAATTCGCCACGAGCCAAAGCCGGTTTCAGGATATTTGCCGCATCCATTGCGCCTTCGCCACCACCAGCCCCAACGAGGGTGTGAATTTCATCAATGAATAAAACGATATCTCCTTCGGCAGCGGTAACTTCTTTCACGACTGATTTTAGGCGTTCCTCAAATTCGCCTTTGTATTTTGCTCCGGCAATTAATGCTCCCATGTCGAGTGAAAACACGATTTTGTCTTTCAGGTTTTCGGGAACGTCGCCATCAACAATTCGATGTGCCAATCCTTCGGCAATGGCCGTTTTACCGACTCCGGGTTCTCCAACCAACATCGGGTTGTTTTTAGTTCTACGTGTTAAGATTTGTAAAACTCTACGGATTTCTTCGTCACGACCGATCACCGGATCGAGTTTGCCGGATTGAGCCAATTCATTTAGATTTTTGGCGTATTTATTCAAGGCATTATACGTTTCTTCGGCAGAAGCAGAGGTCACTCTTTCTCCTTTTCGCAATTCGTCGATAGCGGCTTTCAGTCCTTTTTCGGTAACGCCTTGGTCTTTTAATATTTGGGCAACTTTGCCATTGGAACCGAAAATAGCCAATAGTAAATGCTCAACAGAAACGAATTCATCATTCATTTTTTTGGCAATGATTTCGGCTTCGTTTAGCGTGGTGTTTGCCGTTCTGGATAACATTATTTCACCACCGGAAACTTTAGGGAAGCTTTGTATGGTACTGTCTAAAATTTGAAGAAATAAAGGTACATTTACATTAAGTTTTTTTAAAATAAATGGAGCCACATTTTCATCTACTTCAAAAATAGCTTTAAAAACATGTTCGTTTTCTATTTGTTGTTGCCCTTGGCTTTGAGCTAACTGTTGGGAAAGCTGAATAGCTTCCTGTGATTTGATAGTAAATTTATTTATATTCATAGCTTTTAAATTTAAAAATCATGGTTTAAAATCTAATTTATGGTAACTTTGAAAAATAAACACCAATTGTTATTCCAATGTTAAAGTTACGACATAATAACTGATAATAAAGGATTTACAAAAGACAAAATGACTTAAAATAAGACAAAATGAGTATATTTAATTCTATTTTTGGTAGTTCAGAAAGCCAAAACTCTTCGGAAAGCAAAATCAATTGGATTAACTTAACTGATTTAGGTCAGTTGGATGAAATTGTTGTTGCTTCCAGCGAAAAACCAGTTGTTATTTTCAAACACAGTACCCGTTGTAGTGTGAGCCGCATGGCATTGAAACAATTTGAAAACGAATTTGATTTAGAGGATAAAGTGGATACCTATTTTCTGGATTTGATTGAATATCGAGATATATCAAACGAGATTGCTCGCCGTTTTAATGTCTATCATCAATCGCCACAATTATTATTGGTTAAAGGAGGAAAATCGGTTTATGACGTTTCCCACAGCGATATTGATGCCAGAGAGTTGAAAGGGAAACTGTAAAAAGCTTTGTTTTATTTAGAAATAAAAAATCCATAAATGAACTTTATGGATTTTTTTGTAATTACTATTTTGGTTTTTGAATTAAAAAGAATCTCTCATCTTCTTTTTTATTTCCTTCAAACAAAGGTTGTTGATACTTCCTTCGTGTGTATGTTTCGTTTCTTTTGGCGATTGAAAAGTGCCGTTTTCCAGTTGTTCCGCAACCGCTTTATAGGCATCTCTAAACGGCATTCCGGCTACCACCATTTCATTTAAAGTATCAACGGTAAATAGATAATTGTATTTTGGATCGTCCAAAATGTGTTCTTTTACTTTGATATCTTTTATAGAGAAAATGGCTATATCCAAACACGCTTTCAGGTTTTGAATCGCTGGAAACAATCCTTCTTTCAACAATTGCAAATCCCTGTGATAACCACTTGGAAGGTTGTTTGTAATTAAAGTTATTTCATAAGGCAAGGCTTGGATTTTGTTGCATTTTCCACGGATCAACTCAAAAACATCCGGGTTTTTCTTGTGAGGCATAATGCTGGAACCTGTTGTAAGATGAGCCGGCAAACTGATAAAATCAAAATTCTGGCTCATATACAAACACACGTCCATAGAAAATTTCGACAAAGTTGAAGCCACGCTACTCATTGCGAAAGCAACCGTTTTCTCTGATTTTCCACGGCTCATTTGTGCCGCAACCGAATTGAATTTCAAGGTTTCAAAACCTAGTTCTTTGGTTGTAAAAGTTCTGTTGATAGGGAAGGAGCTTCCATAACCTGCAGCCGAACCCAAAGGATTTTGATCCACAATTTTCAAGGCAGCATTCAACATGGTAATATCGTCAATCAAAGTTTCGGCATAAGCGGAAAACCACATTCCGAAAGAGGAAGGCATTGCAATTTGAAGGTGTGTGTATCCTGGCAACAATACATTTTGGTGTTTTTCGGCCGATTCCATCAACAAATCAAACAAGGTTTTTACTTGTTCTTTCAGTTCTTTAACCACATCTTTTAAATACAAATTCACGTCAACCAAAACTTGGTCATTACGGGAACGAGCGGTGTGGATTTTCTTTCCGGCATCGCCTAATTTTACTGTTAACAGATACTCGATTTTGGAATGTACGTCTTCAAAACTATCTTCAATTTCGAATTCGCCTTTTTCGGCATCGATGATGATGTCTTCCAAAGCCAGAACCAAAGAATCGGTTTCGGAACTTGTCAAAAGTCCGATTTGTCCCAGCATTTTGGCGTGGGCGATAGAACCCAAGGCATCGTATTTGGCCAAAACCAAGTCTAATTCCCTGTCGTTTCCAACGGTGAAATGTTCTATTTGTTTATCTGTTGGTATTCCTTTTTCCCAAAGTTTCATAGGTTGTGTGTTTTATGAAATTATCTTGTTTATTGCGATTCCTAGCCCCGATAGCAGTGAAAATCCCACGCTTTTTAGCGTGGATTGTAACGTATAGCGGGAAATAGCTCCTTCCTTCGACTGCGCCCAGGATGACATTTTATTGTTTAAAAAAGTCAGTTAGTATTTTGATATACAATTGAATTCCTTCTTCTATTTCGTTTAAATATATAAATTCGTCTGCCGAATGGGAACGCAAGGTTTCGCCAGGTCCCATTTTTAAAGACTTGCAACTCAAAACCGACTGATCGGAAAGGGTAGGTGAGCCGTAAGTAGTTCTTCCCAATGCGATTCCAGCCTGCACCAATCCGTGTGTGACAGGAATCGATGATGCATTCAAATGCATTGAACGTGGCGTGATTTCGGCGGTCAAATGGCTTTTCACGGTTTCTAAAATTTCTTTGTTGTTGTAACAATCATTTACCCGAATATCGACAACCAAATGGCATTCGGCAGGAACTACATTGTGTTGTTTTCCTGCGGTAACTTGGGTTACGGTCATTTTTACTGGACCTAAAATATCGGATATTTTCTCGAATTGATAGGTTTTGAACCATTCAATCACGGGTATTGCATTGTAAATAGGATTGTCCGGATTGTTGTGTGCGGCGTGACTTGCTGTGCCTTTTACGATGACATCGAGTACCAATAAACCTTTTTCGGCTACAGCCAATTGCATCAAAGTAGGTTCTCCCACAATGGCACATTCCAGTTCCGGTAAATGTTTCAGTACGCTGTTTAATCCATTTTTACCGCTGCTTTCTTCTTCGGCAGAAGCGACCATCACAATATTGTAAGGCAGATTTTCATTAGCATAAAAATGGGCAAAAGTGGCTAAAAGCGAAACCAGACAACCTCCGGCATCATTGCTTCCCAATCCGAATAATTTGCCGTCTTTTACGATGGCTTTAAATGGATCGTTCGTATATCCTTGATTCGGTTTTACGGTATCGTGGTGCGAATTGAGTAAAAGCGTTGGTTTGGATTTGTCAAAATGTTTATTGAAAGCCCAAACATTATTGTTTTCTCTCTCGAAAGGAATGTTGTTTTGAGTAAACCAATTTTCGATTAAAAGAGCCGTTTGATCTTCTTCACTTGAAAAGGAAGGCGTTTCAATCAGATTTTTTAACAGCTGGATGGCTTCTTGTGTAAGGATTTCTATACTCTTCATATTTTTTTGTTTTGCCACGAAGGCGCAAAGGCGCAAAGTTTTTTAATTTGTGAAAATTCGTGAAATTTGTATTTAACTTTTAATTCGTGCAAATTTGTGAAATTCGTGTTTAACTTTTTATAGTTCTATACTTGTGTACAATGCTGTCTTATCTTTCAACATTCTATGATGACCAATTTTTATTTTTTGGACTCCTTTAGACAAGCTATTGAAACAGTTGTCCAATTTTGGAATCATTCCGGAATGAATCGCTTTTTCGGCTTTTAATTTGGAATATAATTCTTGATTTATATTTTCAATTACTGACGAATCATCTTCGGCATCATATAAAACGCCAGGTTTTTCGAAACAATAATTCAAAGTTACTTCAAAAACTTCCGATGCGGCAATCGCTAATTCGCTAGCAATCGTGTCGGCATTGGTGTTTAATAATTGTCCTTTTTTATCGTGTGTTATGGCACAAAAAACAGGAACAATTCCGTTAGAAAGTAAAGTTTCCAATAAAGTGGTATTCACTTTTTGAACATCGCCCACAAAACCATAATCGATTGTTGGATGGTTTCTTTTGGTCGATTGAATCAAATTACCGTCAGCACCCGAAAATCCCATAGCATTGGTGTTATTGGCTTGTAATTGGGCCACGATATTTTTGTTGATTTCGCCTGCATAAATCATCACGACTACATCGAGCATCGCAGCATCGGTAATTCGTCGTCCATCAATCATTTGAGGAGTCAAACCAATACTTTCGGCCATTTTTGTAGCCGATTTTCCGCCTCCGTGAACGAGAATCTTGTTGCCTTCAATTTTGGAAAAATCTGCCAAGAACTGGGACAATTCCGTTGGATTATCAATGATGTTTCCACCAATTTTTATGATGGATAAGGATTGTTTATTTGACATTTTTATTTTTATTTTAGATTTGACAACTTTTAAAAAGTTGTCAAATCTTCGATATTCTTTTCTCTATTTTCTATTTTCTAAAATCTTCTGCAACACTAATTGAGCTGAATAGGTTCTGTTATTGGCTTGTTCGATAACAATCGAATTTTCGCTGTCAATCACTTCGTCGGTCACAATTACATTTCTTCTGACAGGCAAACAGTGCATGAATTTTGCATTGTTGGTCAGTTTCATTTTATCGGCAGAAACCGTCCAATTTGGGTCGGAATTCGTAATTTTTCCGTATTCCTTGTAATTGCTCCAATTTTTGGCATAGATAAAATCTGCATTTTCGAAAGCCTTATTTTGGTCGTATTCGATTTTGGAATCTTTCGTAATTTCAGGATTCAGTTCGTAACCTTCTGGATGTGTAATCACGAAATCCATATCTTCTTGCTTTTGCATCATTTCCACAAAAGAATTAGGAACTGCCTGAGGCAAAGCTCTTGGATGTGGCGCCCAAGTCAAGACCACTTTTGCTCTGTGTGGCGTTTTGTGTTCTGCCATTGTAATCGCATCGGCTAGGGATTGCATTGGGTGTCCCGTGGCACTTTCCATATTAACAACAGGAACAGAAGCATATTTCAAGAAACCTGAAATAACGGTTTCGGCATTGTCTTTTTCTTTATCAACCAATCCTGCGAAAGCCCTGATGGCGATAATATCGCAATATTGAGAAACCACTGCTGCCGCTTCCTTGATATGTTCCGATGCGCCTTGATCCATAATTGCTCCGTCTTCAAATTCGAGTGTCCAGCCTTCGCTGGTAAAATTCATTACCATCACGTTCATTCCCAAATTCAAGGCCGCTTTTTGCGTGCTCAAACGGGTTCTCAAACTGGAATTAAAAAACAACATTCCCAAGGTTTTGTTCTTTCCCAGTTTCTTGTTTTTAAGCGGATTTTTTTTGATTTTTAGTGCTTGCTTCACCCATTTTTCGAGTGAATCTATGTTTTGTATGGATATAAAGTTCATTGTTATATATATATTTTCCTCACCCCAGCCCTCTCCAAAGGAGAGGGTGTCATTACTGGCAAAGGAGAGTTCTGTTTGTAATTGTTTTATCTGTATTTTTTTTTGTTTTTTGCTCAACTCCCTCCCTTTGGGAGGGTTGGGGTGGGCTTATATAATCTTCGTAAATGCAATTTCATTCTTCAATGCTTTCAAAATAAAATTGTCTTCCAAGCCATTAATAATCCAGGTTTCGATGTTCGCTGCTTTGGCAATAGCCGCCGAATCAATTTTGGACTGCATTCCACCCGTTCCGTGAGACGATTTCGAATCGCCAATTTCTTTTTGTAAAAGCTGTAAATCTGTAACTAATTCGATGGTTTCTGGAACTTCGTTGTGCAGTGATGCTTTGGTGTAAATTCCATTCGTATTAGTTGCTATGATCAGAATGTCAACATTCAACAAAACTGCCGTCAAAGCTGCTAATTTATCGTTGTCGCCAAATTGAATTTCATCCGTCGCAACCGTGTCGTTTTCGTTGATAATCGGAATATAACTGTTTTTGACCAAGACATTTATCGTGTTTACGATATTGAGTTTGGTTTGTTTTTTTTCGAAATCAGAATAGGAAAGCAAACATTGTGAAGTATGCAAACCCAAATCGCTGAAATTTTCTTGGTAAATTCGCATCAAATGAGGCTGGCCAATAGAAGCCAAGGCCTGTTTTACAAAAACATCTTTGTCGTGATTGTCCAGTTTTACAAACTGTTTTGCTGCAGCAATGGCACCAGAGCTTACAATTATAAACTCATAATCGTCTTTTAAAGCGGCAATTTGCATACCAATATCCTCAATTTTTCCTCTCGAAATATGATTGGTTTCTTTGGTAAGCGTGTTGCTTCCTAACTTTAATAAGATTCTTTTTTTTGCCATAATTTTATTCATTTTGGTATAATTGGACGCTGATGAAACGGATTCGCCAAGGCGAAAACACGAATTTTAAACGGATTTTAATTTTAAAATCTGCAATCAAAAATCGTTAATCTGCAATCAACAATCTTTTTTACCTAACCTGTCCATTTCCGTAAATATACCATTTATTAGTAACTAAATGCTGCAATCCAATCGGTCCGCGTTGATGCAATTTGTCGGTGCTTATCGCCAATTCTCCTCCAAGACCAAATTGTCCACCATCAGTAAAACGTGTCGAAGCATTGTGATACACTGCCGCCGTATCCACTTGATCCATGAATTGCTGAGTAACATCAGCATTTTCGGTGATGATTGAAGCCGAATGTCCACCGCAATAGTTGTTGATTTTTGCAATGGCATCTTCATCGGAATTTACGATTCCAATGACAATTTTATAGTCCAAAAATTCTTCATACCATATCAAATCGGATTCAATCTGCGGAACATTTGTCATTTTTGAAAACCTTTCGTCTCCCAAAACGGTGACGTTGAATTTTTGTAATTCGGCAACTAAATTCTTTGCGAAAGATTCCCAATTGGCTAAATTGGAATCAATCAATACTTTATCCAAAGCATTGCAAACCGATATATTGGATGTTTTTCCGTTAATGATAATATCAATCGCTTTTTTCAAATCGGCTTCCTTATTTACATACACGAAATTATTTCCCCGACCGCTTATGATTACCGGGCAAGTCGCATGTTTCTTGACAAAAGCAATCAGTTTTTCTCCGCCACGGGGAACGATTAAATCTACTTTTTGTGTTGGTTTCTCCAAAAATGCCTGAGTTTCATCGCGATTGTAATTCAAATATTCAACCCAATCCGTAGAAATATTGTTTTCTTCCAATGCTTGATACCACAATTCTACAATTTTCAAATTGGACAACAAAGATTCTTTTCCGCCTTTCAGTAAAATTTTATTTCCTGATTTGAAAGCGATTCCGCCTGCCTCAACAGTTACGTCAGGTCTGGATTCGTAAATAATCATTATTGTACCAAAAGCTGCCGTTTTGTTGATGATTTTCATTCCGTTAGCGTGATAGAAATTGAATCGTTCCACTCCAACAGGATCTTCCTGACTAGCCAATTGTTGCATCGACAAAATCATTCCGTCAATTTTGGCATCATCAACCAGCAAGCGTTTTTCCATAGCCAAATCATCCCCGGAATAATTGTTGATATCCTGTTGATTCACCCTTTTAATGTTGGCTCTTTCCTGTTCAAGAAGCAAAGCCATTCGTCTTAAAACAACATTTCGTTTTTCTATAGATAATAATGTATTCATTTTTATGATTTTAGTTCTGCCAAAGTTTCTTTCAAAGCTATAATAAAAGCATCAATATCAGATTTTTGAATGGTCAATGGCGGAAGGATTCTCAATAAATTTTTATTGTTGGCACTTCCGGTGAAAATATGTTTTTCGATAATCAATTTTTTGCGCAATTCACTTACGTCAAAATCAAATTCAACTCCTAACATTAATCCTTTTCCCTTTACTTTTTTTACTTCTGGAACTTTTTTGATTGCTTCCAAGAAATAGGCGTAAACGTCATTCACGTTATCCATTAATTTCTCTTTTTCCATTACTTCCAAAACGGCAATTCCGGCAGCACAAGCAAGATGGCTTCCGCCAAAGGTTGTTCCAAGCAATCCGTAACTGGCAGTAAATTTTGAAGAAATCAGAATTCCACCAATTGGGAAACCGTTGCCCATTCCTTTGGCAAGCGAGATAATATCCGCTTTAATGTTATGATGTTGATGCGCAAAAAACCTTCCGCTTCTTCCATAACCGGATTGCACTTCATCTAAGATTAAAACTACATTATTAGCTTCGCATACTTTTTCCAAAGCCTGAAAAAATTCAGTTGTACCTTCATCCAATCCACCGACACCTTGAATTCCTTCAATAATTACAGCACAAACATCTCCTTTTTTTAATTCGGTTTCGACCAAATCAATGTTATTCAATGGCAAGAAAGTAACGATTTGCTGGGCGTTGATTGGTGCCACAATTTTTTTATTATCAGTTACGGCAACAGCCGCCGAAGTTCTTCCGTGAAAGGAATTATCAAAAGCAATTACACGTGATTTTCCGGTATGAAATGAGGCTAATTTTAAAGCATTTTCATTGGCTTCGGCACCGGAACTACACAAAAACAAAGTGTAATCTTCGTGACCTGAGAGTTTTCCCAGTTTTTCGGCCAGTTCCACTTGTAAAGGATTCTGAATCGCATTGGAATAAAACCCAATATTATCCAACTGGTTTTTCAATTTGGCAACATAATCCGGTTGGGTATGTCCAATGGAAATCACTCCGTGACCACCATATAAATCGAGATATTTCACACCGTTTTCGTCTATAATGGTGCAATCCAATGCTTTTACAGGCGTGATATTGTATAAAGGATAAACGTCAAATAAGTTCATTTTTTTTAGTTTAATCGTTTAATCGCTTATTTGTTTAATCGATTAACCGAATTAATATTTAAAATCCGCTTGGTTTTAGGTGTAAACCTATGGTTTCTTCCAATCCAAACATCAAATTCATATTTTGAATGGCTTGTCCCGAAGCACCTTTGGTTAAATTATCAATTACTGAAGTGATCAAAAGCCGGTTTCCTTTTTTCATTAAACTGATGATGCATTTGTTCGTTTGTACGACTTGTTTCATATTGATGGCAGTCGTGGTAACGGTTATAAATGGTTGATCTTTGTAAAAAGTCTCGTATTTTGCTACGATATCTTCCAAACTTTCTTCGATAGTTGTATATAAAGTAGCGAAAATTCCTCTGGCAAAATCACCTCTGTTGGGAACAAAAATCAATTCGTTTTTATAACTTTCTTGCAATTGATTGACGCTTTGGTTTATTTCGCCTAAATGTTGGTGTTCAAAAACTTTATAATGCGACATATTGTTCGATCTCCAACTGAAATGCGTCGTTTCCGAAGGGGTAACTCCAGCTCCAGTGCTTCCTGTTGTAGCATTAATATGCACGTCATTTGTCAACATTTCGTGTTTTGCCAATGGCAATAATGCGAGTTGAATTGCAGTCGCAAAACAACCCGGATTGGCTATAAACTGGGCGTTTTTAATGTCCGATTTATTCAATTCCGGCAAACCATAAATGAATGATTTACCATCAAAATTGTGATCTTTTGTCAACCTGAAATCATTTCCTAAATCGATGATTTTGGTATGGCCTGCAAATTGATTTTGCTCTAAAAATGTTTTCGATTTTCCGTGACCTAAACACAGGAAAACAACATTCACATTGGGATTCACGGTGTCGGTAAAATTCATTTCGATATCGCCCAGCAAATCGTGGTGCGCAAGCGAAAGTGGTTTTCCTGCATTTGTGGTGCTGTATACAAAATCAATAGTCACATTTGGGTGAAACATCAAAATTCTGATGAGTTCGCCAGCCGTGTAACCTGAACCGCCAATTATTCCAATATTAATCATAACTCAAATGATTTACGGATGAAAATATGTTTTGGGCATTCCCTAAAATCTTGATAAATCCTTTGGCATCATCCGATGTCCAGGCGTTGTTCATTTCGCCATATTGACCAAAACCAGTATTCATCAAATCATTATCCGATTCTATTCCGTCTAATGAAAAATGGTAGGGTTTCAAAGAAACGGTTACGGTTCCGTTAACTGTTTCTTGAGTTGATTCAAGGAAAGTCTCAATGT
>Ga0208789_1001755_pt1 | contig 11183 bp, 8 predicted proteins | sample Methanotroph_Enr_FD_187368 | JGI IMG/M metagenome (GOLD analysis project Ga0208789, IMG submission 187368) | Enriched soil microbial communities from Old Woman Creek wetland in Ohio, USA - Methanotroph_Enrichment_5 (SPAdes) (version 2) | ecosystem: Environmental > Terrestrial > Soil > Wetlands...
AGCCGTATGCAGCAGTTCGATCAACGAAGCGGCATGAAAGGTGCTTTGATTTACTTCCCCGCATAGCTTAGCTGAAAAAAATACGAACATTGGCCTCATCTGCTTGCCTTTACGCTTGATGATATATCGTGTAATGGTGTTGAGCAGCGGAACAGGGCTTTTCATCGAGTCGCGGAAATGTTTCTCAAACTCTTCGATGTATGAAGCTATAGGTGCTTTAATCTGGTCGATGGTGAGCATTCGGGATTTGAATATGGATTTAAGTACTCAAAAGTAGTATTTATCCATGAATAATCAGCAGACGGACCTATTCCTTTTTGCAATTTGCGCCTTGGTTCTGACTTTTGATATACTTTTACAGGAAATTTAAATACCTGAATCGCTGAGCCGAGGATGGTAAAATAACTTGGTATGGCTGGTATATTATTTGATGAAATTGTTTTTGGCCCTGTAAAAAGTCGTCGTTTCGGGGTTTCTCTGGGGATTAACCTGTTGCCTTTGCACGGAAAGCTATGTTCTTTTAATTGTGTTTATTGCGAATGTGGCCTCACCAATGAATCTAAAAAAGAAAAGCTTGTACTTTTTTCGGCAAGTGAAATAAACGCTTCGCTGCAAAGTCGTTTCGAAGCGCTTAAATCAGGAGGACTGGATCCAGATAATATCACCTTTGCCGGTAATGGGGAACCAACGTTACATCCTGATTTCGAAACTATAATTGACAACACGATCCGCCTGCGCGATGAATTTTTCCCGAAAGCGATGATTACCGTGCTGTCTAATGCAACCCGGCTTGATCGTCCAACTGTTAAACGAGCCTTGCTTCGGATTGATAATAATGTGCTGAAGCTCGATGCCGGTACCAATACCACATTTCAGGCAATTAACCGCCCGACATTCCCGATAGCGCTTGAGAGTATTATACAGGAACTTAAGAATTTCGAAGGAAACCTGGTGATACAGACGATGCTGATTCGCGGTGAAGTAGATGGGAAACAGGTTGATAATACTACCGAAGCAGAACTAACGTTATGGTTAAAACATATCAGGGAAATTAACCCTAAGTTGGTAATGCTTTACCCTATCGACAGGCAGACACCTTACCAGACGTTAGAAAAAGTACCTGAGGCGGAATTCCAGGCTTTGGCAGCGAGAATTGAAACCTTAGGGATTAAGGCGGAAGTTTTTTATTGAGAAGCTTGCTTTAATAAATATATAGAGGTACGATTGACGAGGTACGATTGACGAATTAGGGCAAGTTGTTAATTTTCTATGTCTTTTTGAATTGCGTCTGAATGCCATTCGTAAATCATCATTCGTAAATCGTAAATTCTCATTCTCTCATGCTGGAATACGAGCCAAAAATACTACTGGCATTTGCCGAAACCCTAAGTGGTAACGAGGAAATATTCAATTGGCTGATGAAAAACGGATACCCGGAACTTGGCGCTTTGAGTATGAGCATGCGTGGCAGTGAAGAGGCATTCGGCTGGCTGATGAAAAACGGGTACCCGCAGTTTGGGGCTCTCGACCGCGCCATTGACGGAGATCCAAAGGCTTTTATCTGGTTGCAGAAAAACGATTTTCAATTCCTGGCAATTTTAGCAGAAGCCTGCAACGCCAAACCCGAAGCTATTGATTATCTGAACCGAAACAACTTGCCTATATTCCTGCTAATCGCCCGTAAATTTATTGCCTTCCGGGATGACCAGACGTTTGATTATCATAAGAAACATTTTTGAAAATCCGGGATGTTTATAAATAAAGCCAAAGTCAGTAAATAGATTAAAATATGAAGAGGAATATAAATTCTATTTTTTTACGGGCCGTTAGTGATTCTTTATTGTGTGTATCAATTAATTTTCTTCCAGATTTTTTCTGCAATCCCAAATCATAATTATCAGGATCAGTATATCAAAAACCTAGTTATGGTTATACCTTCACTCCTTTAACAATCTCCTGGAAATCAGTAGTTTTGATAAGCTCATTAAACTTTTTAACAAGTTGTTCCGGCGGAGGTTTAAGCTTACGTTTCGCCATGTCAATCCAGGCTCCTTCCACGGTAATTACTGCAGAAAGTGCGCCATCGTTTTTAAAAACCTGGTGAACCATTTTCCAACGTTCGCCATCCGAAGAGAGACCGGCTATTTGCAAATCTACGGTTATGCGCTCGCCCATTCGCACCTCTGACAAGAAACGGGTTTCCTCTTTAAAAAGCACAGGCCCAAGCTTTAATTTTTCCATTTCCTCGAAACCCAATCCATTATCATACATAAAAGCTACCCGAACCTGGGCAGCATAATCGTTGTATGCAGTATGCCGCATATGACGGTTTGGATCCAGATCAGCCCAGATTACATCAAATTGTTTACTGTAGTTTTGCATTTGTTGAGTTGGTTAAAGAAGGACAAAATTAGATTTAAAAATTGGAGGTTCAAGCTTTATAAGCCCATTTTTACATTTTGATTTGGTTGGAAAACTGAGCCGTACAATTTTCTGCATCACCAAAAAAACCACGGCCAGAAATTAGCCGTGGTGTAGTATCCGAGTGGTTAATTGAAAAGTATTTTATCCGCATTTGCTGTAACCGCAAACGGTACAAGTCATGCATCCTTCTTTATACACGATAGTATTCTTTTCATTGCATTGCGGGCAGTGGTGGCCAGTTTGTGTTCCGTCGGGAATAAACTTCTTGAGGCCACGGATCACACCGTTTTTCCAGGTGGTTATGCTGAGATTGTCGAAACTCAGGTTATCAATCAGTTCGACCACATAAGGTAAAGGCATGCCGTGGCGCAGGATACCCGAAATAAGTTTGGCATAGTTCCAATATTCCTTTTTGAATGAGCGCGACAAGCCGCGGTGAGTTACACGGTAACCGTAATTATCCTCATATTCAAAATCGTAACGTGCCGGTGCATTTTCGTCTTTTTTCTGGCGGATCACCCAACCTTTCTTTACATAATCGGGGATATAAAAATCAGTGCTTTTCCCTGTAAATATTTCGTATGGCTTGTTATTAAGAAGGCCCACAAAGGCAATCCAGCGTTCGTCTTCGTTCATAAAACGAACAACTTCCACTTCCAGTTCTTTGGGACGCGGGGGAGCCTTGGTTTCCTGGAATTCTTCAAGCTCATCCTTCCTGGCATCATTGCCAACCAACACACCCGAACGCGAACCGTCGCGATAAATTGTCATGCCTTTACACCCGCTTTCCCAGGCCGTGAGGTACACATTACTCACCAGTTCTTCGGTAGCATCGGCTGGCAGGTTCACTGTAACGCTGATCGAATGATCGACCCACTTCTGAATGGCGCCCTGCATCTGAACCTTTGCTAACCAATCGATATCGTTGCTGGTGGCTTTATAATATGGCGATTTCTCGATAATTTTCAATAATGCTTCGTCAGTCATGGTTTTGGCAGTATCCACATCGTAACCGTTGATTCGCATCCAGTCGAGGAACTTAGGGTGGAAAACATTGTATTCTTCCCATGAATCGCCAATATCATCAACAAAAGTTATGTGTACATTTTTGTCGTTTGGATTTACTTTGCGGCGGCGTTTGTAGCTTACCATGAAAACCGGTTCAATGCCCGATGCGGTTTGTGTACAAATACTTACACTTCCTGTTGGGGCAATAGTAAGCATACTGATATTGCGTCGGCCTTGTTTTTCCATTTTAGCATACACCTCGGGTGCAGCTTCACGGATACGGTTAATCAGCGGGTTATTCCTTTCGCGTTCGATATCAAATATCGGGAATGCTCCGCGCTCGGCAGCCAGGTCGGCGGAAGCGCTGTACACTTCGATGGCTAATGTTTTGTGAACATTTACGCTGAAAGAGGTAGCTTCGTCAGTTCCATATCGCATATTCAGGGCGGCCAGCATATCGCCTTCGGCAGTTATGCCAATACCTGTACGACGGCCCTGTAGGGTTTTTTCACGAATTTTTTCCCACAGAATCCTCTCGGTGCGTTTGGTTTCTTCGTCCTCAGGGTCGGCTTTGATTTTAGCAAGAATCCCGTCAATCTTCTCCATTTCCAGGTCGATAATATCGTCCATGATGCGAAGCGCAAAACCCGAATGCCGGGTAAACAGTTTAGCGTTAAAAGATGCCTGGGGTGTGAAAGGGTTTTCAACGTAGCTGTATAGATTGATTGCAATCAGCCTACAGCTGTCGTATGCACATAGAGGTATTTCGCCACACGGATTGGTCGAAAGAGTCTTAAAACCGAGATCAGCATAGCAATCGGGCACTGATTCGCGAATGATGGTATCCCAGAACAGGATTCCGGGTTCGGCCGATTTCCATGCATTGTGAATTATTTTATCCCATAAAACACGTGCATTTATTTCCTGAACTTTCGATGGGTGTGTTGAGTCGATCGGGTATTGCTGCTTGTAATTACCATTGTTTTTAACGGCCTGCATAAAACCATCGTCGATCCTTACCGATACGTTGGCGCCGGTAACTTTGCCCTGTTCCATTTTAGCATCTATAAAGCTCTCGCTGTCAGGGTGTTTGATTGATATTGACAACATGAGAGCGCCACGGCGGCCATCCTGTGCTACTTCACGGGTTGAATTGCTGAATCGTTCCATGAAAGGTACGATGCCGGTAGATGTAAGTGCACTGTTTAAAACCCGGCTGCCTGAAGGCCTGATATGTGAAAGGTCATGCCCGACTCCGCCACGGCGTTTCATCAGTTGTACTTGTTCCTGGTCCACTTTCATAATCCCGCCGTACGAATCATGGTTGCCATCACTGCCAATTACAAAACAATTCGACAGGGATGAAACCTGGAAATTATTTCCTATACCAGCCATCGGGCTTCCCTGGGGAATGATGTAACGGAAATTGCGGAAGAGTTCGAAGAGTTCGTCCTCGCTCATTGGGTTAGGGTATTTTTTTTCGATTCGGGCAACTTCCGAAGCCAGCCGATGATGCATATCATCAGGAGTTAGCTCATAGATGTTACCGTCGCTGTCCTTCAAAGCATATTTGTTCATCCATACACTTGCAGCAAGTTTGTCGCCTTCAAAATATACGGTGGCAGTTTCCAATACTTCTTCGTGGGTGTATGCTTTCATAGTTTTTTTAACCGGCAATTCAATACTTTGTTGATTCATTAATGTTGGTTCAGATACCGGAACGCGTGAAACTTCTGGTTCCGGAGCAGGCTCAGCTTTACCAGTCAGATCAATTCCGGGTCGCTGGCGCTGTTCTAGTACTTTACCATAAAAATCGTTTTTTACACCTTCTTCAACTGAAGAATCGATCTGTGAAAAAAGATTAACATCCATTTTGTTTGGCATTCACTGTGAATAATAAAAAGAATATCCTGAAAGCCAACATAATTAAATAATTCATTGGCTGAAATCAGGATTTACAAATTTACACAATACATACTGTATAATTCAAATACAGTTATTAACAAAAAGCATGTTAGTATGTATTATCTGTCTGAATACGTGACGTTTAAACTCTTAATAAGTAACAAAACCCTTGTCAATACAGGGTTTCAGAAGGCCTGCAAATAAAGGGATGTAAGAATAAAAAAATTAATATTCAAATACAAGGCGAAATGATGGTATTTATTTTTAGGACAATATAAGTGTTTTTGATGTGGAAATGTCAATATTAATTCACTCTTTATTATTCTTTAACTATCATGATTCCAGATAAGTTTTGTGCCAAAACCAAGACGGTTGTGAGTCATCTTAATAAAGTCAGGTTGAATGCTCCAAAGCACAAGTTTCTTAAATGCAGCTACAGGAAATTTTTTTAGATAAGCACTCAGGGCTACTTCATAAAGGTCATCTTTCAGTTCCGATGACATACCGGTAAACTGTATTCCCTGGATTTTGCCAATCATAGTCGTTTCCAGTGCAATTGCACCAGCAACTATTGGCTGTTTCATAAATTCATCCACGTGACGGGTTCCAAAGTCGGATGTAAAGACAAACAAATTAAGCGCATCCAAATACACATAAAAACAGGTACTGGTATAAGGAATATTGTTAGCCGAGGTTGCCAGGGTAAAAATATGATGCTTATGGATAAAATCGGTAATTCGTTTTTCAGGGAATTCTGCCATGTTTAAAGAATGCGTCAAGTATTAATATTTCAACCAATCAGTTTTTAATAAGCATCCTCAATGCAATAGCTATCAATGAGAAGGCAAAGATTTTTCTTACTGTCGCAATAGGAAGGTTAAGTGCGATATTGGAACCGAAATACCCCCCGATGGAAAAAGCAATTGCAATAATCAGGGCATATTTGAGATTGATCTGCCCCGACTTATAATAATTCAGCGCGGCAAGTATCCCGATAGGTGGCAACATAACAGCCAGGCTGGTTCCCTGGGCTGCAATCTGGTTCATGCCAAGCAAATAAATCATTGCCGGGATCATAATTAATCCGCCACCCAACCCGACCATGCCGCTAAAGATTCCGGCAGCTAAACCAATCAATGCCAATATAAGAAATTCCTGAAAGTTCATTTTAATCAATTTACTATGTTGAACATTTACTTGCATGGAGTGTAAAACGACCCAAAGTCAACGAGCTTCTATAGCAATTTCCCGGAAAAGCATTCCCATTATCCGTTTTAGCAATAATCTATTTTGAGTGTCAGACATTCGTTGGGTGTGCAGACACTCAGAAATCGAGGCTTAACGAAAGATAAAAAATCCGCGGTTGCACTACCTGGTCCTCAATTCCCCAAGCCCAGTCGGCACGCAGGAAATAGCCGAACAACGTACTGCGTAACCCAAAGCCATATCCGGCAATAAGGGGATCTTTCTGTACCTTCACGGTAATGTTATAAGCCGGGCTGCTTAAAGTTCTCGTATAGAAGGTATTCTCTTCGGTAAGCGGGTCAAGCCCCTGCCAAGCAGAACCAATATCGGTAAATCCAATGATCTGGAAATTATTAAGGAATTCGGAGCGGAGCGGTTTATTAAGAAAATACCTGAAAACCGGGAATCGTAATTCAGAACTCAGCAAGGCAAATGTATTGCCGCTACGGGCATTTTGTTTAAATCCCCTCATGCTGGTTGCCAATGTCTGGAAAGCATAATTCTGCGTATAATCTATCTGGTATTCGTTGTTAAACTCGGGCATAAGCCAGTTATCAACGCCGCCCATGTAATACAGCAGTTTATTCTTACCGAAAGAAGTACTTCCCGCCAAGCGGTTAGCCCAGATTAATGAGCGGTGGATACGGGTATAATGCCGGAAATCGAATCCAAAAACAATCATATTAACCGATTGCTTTTTAACCAGTTGATAATACTCGCCGAATACCTTAAACCGCAAACCCTGCATTAGGTTAATTCCAATATCTCTGGTATTGTCGTACACCAGTTCGCCTTTTGCAATGGCCCAGGTATTTCCGTCAACTGAGGCACTGGCCGTAGGATAATCATAGGCAAGCACATAGGGCTTGTCATATTGAAGTGAAGCTGTTCCTTTGATAGCAAGCACTTCAGTGAAAGGATAGCGCAACACATAATGGAGTTCATGTATCCGGTGACGAACTAAAGCATCAGTATAAGAAACATCGAAACCAGTACGGTGAAAATATATTTCCCGATCAAGGCGATGTTTCAGGTTTGAATATCCAAACAGAAATTCATTATGCACCAGGTTCGCATTTAACCGTACGCCACCGATAATGCGATAATCCTCCAACAGGTCGGTTCCGCCAAGCATAAAAAGTGCGTTGGTAGGCGAGTTCTGATATACCGGACCCGAGTACCCGAGGTATGGCTGGTAACTCAGGTTGAGATATGAAAAATCAAGCTGGCTTATCAATTGATTTACTGAATATTCGACATTATAGTTTCGGGGCTGTGGAAGCTTTATAATGTCACCTGCATTTCCAGGTTGCAACACATTGGACCGTCTGACTCCATTTTTACCTGATGCCAAATCGCCCGAAATCTGGTAATTATTTATATCAATACCTGAAGTATCCGACTTCATCGGGGGAGCTTCATTATCGTAAACGGCAACAAATCGTTTCCGTTTTACTTTAACTTCGGGATTTAATTTCCTGAGGGCTTCTTCTTCTTTTTCTTTTGCTGCCTTGGCTTCGAGGGCAAGTCTGTATTTTGTCTGTTCGAGATTCTGCAGCGGACTTATCGGTCCTGCCGGAATATCACCAGTGAAAATGTGAAATTTATTGTCTTCAAAAACCAGTTCAGCTGTTTTACGGCCAGTAAAACTAACATCCTGCGAAAGTATATTGCGGGGATAATTGGTAAGCGGAAAAGTTCTCGTGTAATAACGATAATGAACCGTTGTATCAACGTAGGACACAGTGCTGTCGAATTTTGCGGCATATCGGTTATAAACTCCATTGGCATCGCTGAGGTAACTAAAATATCCGGGGCTATATGAAACAGGTTGTATTTCGTTGGCAAGACGAGTTTTAGTAACCCTTTTAAGCATATTACTTCCTGAATTTATATCATAAATAAAGAGGTCGTTATTTTCCATTCCATCGTAAGAACGAAGATTCTCTTTTGTGAACCTGATGGTATCATCAGGCCTGTTGGAGCTAAATATGATCTGGTTACTTTTTGCCAAAAACCTCGGATTGAGGTCGTTATATACATCAAACATTATAGGCTGGGCAGTATTGGCAGCAATATTGTAAATATAAATATCGGATTGTCCATGCTGAACTGCCGACATCGCAAACAACCGCCCATCGGGAGAATACGAGAAATCCAGAATTTTCTGAAAACTGAACAGGTTCTGACTCTGCCATTTACGGGTTTCTATATCATAAAAATACAAGAACAATAATCCTTTGTGCTCAAGAATCATTGCAACCACATTTCCGGAAGGATGCCAGGCCAGCAAAGGATATGAATAATCTACCTTTTCATCGGTTCTGAAACCTTTGCGGAAAATACGTTTCCTTTTACCACTGGCAATGTTGTATAAATAAACCTTATACAGACCGTTATCATTAACAGAATATAACATACTCTCTCCATCCGGACTTATATGCACATTGTCATATACCTTGTCGCGCTTCAGTTTAAAAGGGACTTTCGGGTTATACTGACTAAATGCAAGGTTGTCGGCTGTATAAATCTGCTTATACCAATCGTACCATTCACTGATTACTTTCTTGAACGAAATACCCAATACATAAAGAAATCCACTTTCAACACTACGGTTAACCCTCGTCATATAGGCGATATTGGCGATATTTTCTTCCCCGTATTTTTCAGCAATAAAACGCCATAGCGAATGGCCGGCCAAAACAGCATCTTCATCAATCAGGTGATTGAATTTCTTGTATTTCCCATTTAAAATACCATCTTTAACTTTATTGTCAAGTTCGGTATCCCAGTTGCGGCTGTAATAGGAAACCAACCCGTCAATATACCACGAAGGAAGGTTTATAAGCGTACTGTTTTTTACCTGCGAACCTATTGAACCTCCATAGATAATATTTTCGAGAAGTAAGCGAGTGATTCCGGCACGTATCTGCCTGTCGAAATGATTAAGATCCCCATCGAAATACAGGAATACCTTAGTGCCGATAATATGCGTTATACCTCCTGTATTGTATTGTGTTTGTGTTATTAACCCGATATTGCTCTGCTTCAGGTCCGAATAGGTATTGTAAACAATAAACTGTGTTTTCTTATCAAGCGTGGTTTGAAGTTTCCTTTCAATTTCCGGAATATATTTCCCTGCATAATCGGCTGCATGTTGTGCAAGTTCTTTCCCATTAAGGTAATAATACACATCGAAATTGTTAAAACGAAAATACGTCCACAGAAAATCAGTGTATTGAACCCGGTTTTTACCGAAGGTTTGCTGCGAACCATTATAGAACTGAGCCGATGCAGAAAGCGAAAAAAACCACAAAATCAGCATTAAACATGCTGATCTGATTGTTTTCATCTTAATTCGAACGGCAGTCATTTTCATATGTGTTCCGCTTTTTTTTGAACGTGCTAAAGTAACAAAAATCTGTGGTTCATTGTTTATGTATTTGTTTGTTGGGTAAATTCATAACTTTATCCCGTTAAATTTAGGATATCCATGATTCGGAAAGTAAACAGATTTGTTTTTAATTCATTTGGTGTAAATACGTATATATTAAGCGACGACACAGGTAAATGCCTGATAATTGATCCAGCCTGCCAGTATCAAAGCGAAGAAACCAAACTGCTCAGTTTCATTCGTGATAACAATTTGAGCCCTGTCGGTATGGTGAATACGCATTTCCATATAGATCATATATTAGGAAATACGTTTATCTGCAATACATTTAATTTGAGTCCAAAGTGTCATAAAAGCAGTAAAATGCTCTGGGAGACTGCTATCGGATTCGGTGCAGTATTTGGCATTAACATTGAGAATCTGATTATTCCCACCGATTTTATTGAAGAGGGTGACTTCATTACTTTCGGCAACGCGGCTATTGAGGTTTTATATACTCCGGGGCATGCCGATGGAAGTATTTGCCTGGTAAACCATGCTGAACGGTACGTCGTTTCGGGGGATGTGCTATTTCGCGACAGCATTGGACGAACCGACCTTCCATCGGGGAATTTTGATACTCTCTATAAAAGTATTACCACGAAATTATTTACCCTGCCGGAGGATTATATTGTATATCCAGGGCATGGGCCCGAAACATCAATTGGTTACGAAAAACTGAATAATCCCTTCCTGCGCTGAAAAGAAAATAAAAAAACCTCCCGTAAATGTGAGGAGGTTTTTTTATACTCGATTATTGATAAGTTCCAGCGATATGAATTTACTTCCGTTGGAAGATATGCAGACTTATTTTTGGGTCAGATTTTCGGTGTCCATACCTAACCATTCAGGAATGAACCTAACGATCCTTCGAACCCAGAGGAATTCGTTTGCCATTGGAAAAGGCAACAACAAATACGTCTTTATATCCAAGATTATTAAGCGTTCTCTTGTATTCTAACGCTTCCTGATATGTATTGAAAACACCTGAAGTGTATTTATACATTCCGTTCTCCCTGTACATCTGTACAGTGGCCAGATTTTTAAAAGCAGGATCGTCTAATGACTTTTCATAACTAAGCGCATACAAATTAACCTTGTAAATCACTGTACCTGAATTCGTTTTATCAGAAGGTTTGTCCTTTTTTTGCTTTTCATTAACAGGCTG
>Ga0208789_1001756_pt1 | contig 11182 bp, 13 predicted proteins | sample Methanotroph_Enr_FD_187368 | JGI IMG/M metagenome (GOLD analysis project Ga0208789, IMG submission 187368) | Enriched soil microbial communities from Old Woman Creek wetland in Ohio, USA - Methanotroph_Enrichment_5 (SPAdes) (version 2) | ecosystem: Environmental > Terrestrial > Soil > Wetlands...
CTAACATTGCGCTCAAGCGGGACGCGACTTTTCGTGGCGGTTTTGAAGGTTTGTTATTTTTCCAGCTTTCGTGGCTTTGCTAATCGCCCGTGAAAGGCGCGCCCCTTAGCTTTACGTTAGCCGTGGTTACTCAGTCAATGACCGCAACCATTGCCGAACTGATCGCCACTGCAAAAAAGTCCCCCGCGTACCTGGAGCAAGAAAGGCGGTTGGTCAGGCTGCAGGAAGGGTTTAGTGCTGGACTAGCTGTTGTCTGGCTGATGGCGTCTCGATCTTGGGACCAGGTGGAGAACTCTCTGTCCTTTGCATTCACGCACGATGCATTTCAAACAATAGCAGCTGTCACGTTCATGGCATCACAAGGCAGTTACAGCCCGGCCAAGCGGGAACTTCGCTATCTGCTGGAATCCGTGACGAAGCATGCTTATGTGGACTTAACTTGTCCAAGCACTGCCCTAGCCGATCGTGTCTCCTACCTTGAAACGAAGGTATCGCGTTCATCCATAGACTTTGTGAAAGACGTTCCGTTGTACGGCCTTTCCCCGAACGATGAAGCCGACTTTCGGAATTCGGTGACGAGCCAGTATTCCCATTTTTCGTCCTACGTCCATAGGTCACCAACCCAGATTCGTGACGAACTGAGGCGTGTTGGTAAAGGGGTTCCCGAACCAAAGCTAATCGCGGCGGATCTTGAGCGATTCAATCGCGAATGCTTCGCCGTCTATGATCTTGCGATGTTTCTACAAATGCAGGTACTTGGTCCCGGCCTGTCCGGTGATGCTTTTGTCCACGGGCTGGACGGTGCACGCCACTGGCCTTTCACAAAGGAAAGTTCGTTCGTCGCTTATCGACGTTCTTCGACTACAAACATGAACGAAAAGAACGCCACAACGGCTAACCTTTCAATCCACCTGCCTGCGCGAAAAGCCGCGCAGGCAGGTTATTTCGAACGCTAGGCAAAAATTACGATGCACCAGTTTATACACCGAATGATACTGCGAAATGCAGTAAATGCAGCCCTCCAACACGCGGGAGTTTACGCCGCTGGGGCCGATGCCCAACTAAAGCGAGAGTTCAAGGAGGGTGCCAAAAAGTGGCTAACGGAATTCGGAAATAAATACGACAGAAAGACCATAACGGAAACGTCGTGGTGCGACGCCATAGCGGACCTCTCAACGCATCTAGCAGATGGCTATGGCGACTACCTAAATGACGCAAGGGTTCGAATTGGCGTATCCCAGAAAATGATCAGCCTTTATCTAAAATACAGATGGTTACTCGGAGAAGAGGCGAAGCGCCCACTGTATGCAGTAGTGGACAGAGGAATTATGTTGTCGGCCAAGGTCTTTAATCCTCCGAATTGGACCAAGCTTGATGATATGAAGGAGTATCTTAAGGTTGTTAAGAAAATAGAAGAATACGCCCAAAAGCAAAAGAGTTTAGATGGCGCAGAGTGGGAAGCGAACCAATGGACAGATGAGGATGAAGCCAGGTAGGGGGCGCACCGCGCACCATTTAGGGCCGTAGGATGTGCTGAACAAAGTGAAGGGCCGTAGGATGTGCTGAACAAAGTGAAGCGCATCTTCCGCGATTGATGCGCTTCGTACCTCAGCACATCCTACGGGCTGTTACTGTAAAGTTGGCTTAATGAAAACAAACAAAGCTGTAAGGCGGATTCGCGCTAGCAATCCGCCATGATCGGAGCCTTGAACCTGAACCCTGCTCGGACTTTTCCACGCGGGGATTTTTTATGTCCGGTTGTAGTGGATATTGTGCGTTGATTGGCGGTTTGCTGAAGCGAAACCGCCCTACGGATCTGTTAATCTACGCGTCAGGAACCCCGCGGGGTTCAAGCCGTTAGCCGGGGGTTGAGCGTAGCGACACCCCCGGATGGCATAAAACAAAAAACCTCGACCCCAACGGGGTCGCAGAAACACAACATTTAAGCGAAGTTTACCATGGCATCCACCTATCTTAGCCTACATTACCATATCGTATTTGGAACCAAAAACCGTGCTCCCCTCATCGATGCAAAATGGCGTCCCCGGCTTTATGATTATCTCGGTGGAATTGTCCATAGACTGGGCGGGTTTTCAAAACGAATTGGCGGAATCGATGACCATGTCCATTTGCTGGTGTCTTTAAAATCCACGCACAATCTTGCCGATCTGATGCGGGAATTGAAGAAATCATCTTCCGTGTGGGTTCATGATACATTAGGAGAAAAGCAATTTGCATGGCAAGAAGGTTATGCGGCTTTCACCGTTAGCGCGTCCGGGCTGGACGCTGTGGCAAAATATATCGCCAATCAAGAACAACACCATAAAATGAAATCGTTCCGGGATGAGTTGGTTGAAATGCTGGAAAAATCCGGTGTCGATTATAACCCTGATTATTTGTAGCCCGAATTACTGCGACCCCGCCGGGGTCGAGATTCTTGGTCTCATGCTATCCGGGGGTGTCGCTACGCTCAACCCCCGGCTAACGGATTAAACCCCGTTGGGGTTCCAGATGTGTCGGGCAACATCTTTTTGTTGCCCAATATTTTGATGTATATGAATATCGGGCATAAACAGTTTGCCCAACGTGACTCCATAACAATAATCGAAATAAGGGCCGTAGGATGTGCTGAACAAAGTGAAGCGCATCTTCCGCGATTGATGCGCTTCGTACGGGCTGTTACTGTAAAGCTGGCTTAATGAAAACAAACAATTAGAGAGATTTATGAGGAATATACGACAACACAATTTTTTTATGCGACAGTTGGTGTCGTATATATTAAGTTATACATCTTAAGAGGCTCGTATGTTGAAAAGACTATTACTTATCAGCATGCTATGCATCCCTGTCGCTGCCTGGGCACTCATTAAGCCTGTTCGAGTTGTTGCACCTGAACTGACTGGGATTTCCTGCATCAATGATACCCTGTGTACTGATGAGGTGTCCCGGTATCAGGAAGCTGCCAAGCTGTACGATGAAGCCTTGCATTTTGTCGACTCGTCGGTTGGCTTAATCGGACATAAGCCGCGCGTTATTTTCTGCAACTCTGACGCCTGCTCTCAATCCTTCGGTCTAGGAAGACGCGCAGGCATGACTATCGGCACTTTTGGCATTGCCATCAGTCCACGTGCATGGAAGCCATACTATGTACGCCATGAAATGATTCACCACCTTCAGAATGAAAAACTGGGCATGATAAACGCGTGGCGTGAACCCAAATGGTTCATGGAAGGTATGGCGTACTGTCTCAGCGAAGATCCCCGGCCAAAGCTATCCGAGCCTTTTGAGCAGTATCGCTCTCAATTTGAGGATTGGTATAGGCTGGTGGGCAAAGAACGGCTATGGATAGAGGCGCGTAACTTATGAGTGCCGTAGACTGGGCTGAATGCAATGAAACCCAGCGTTGTTCGCATCAAACCTGGGTTTCGCGTTGCTCTACCCAGTCTACGGCATTGCCACGAAATGGCTGGAGTTCCAATGTCGATACCTTCAGCGTTGGGAGGGGTGAGACGGTATCTACGCCATTGCTCAGGTCATAAAGCGTCAGCACAAATTTATCAAAAAAATATCAATATGTTATTCTAATTAGTAATTACTGATGTTTAATTTTGCCTATGGGGATTTTATGAAAAAGTTAGTTTATATTTTAGCGTTAGCTGTTGTTTCTAATTGGGTTTACGCTGAGCCGGCACCTGCCGTCGAAGCTGCTACGCCTGTTGAAAAAACTGCCGAAGCTACAAAGGATGGAGCAAGAACAGGCGTGCGTACTCCTACGGGGGATGTGAATAAATTTTGGGATGAAATAGATTGGAATGATATGTCCGCTGAGGAACAAAGACTCTGGAGTGTTTTATCCGATGGTGCTTCGTGGAATAAATTAAGCAAAGAAGAGCGTGAGGCTGCAACTGCTTTAGGCTTTAACAAAAAATCATGGAACAGTGTTCCCGCTACGTCAAAATAGCCAAGTAGGGGGCGCACCGCGCACCCTATTACGAATATCAGAATGACCTAAAGCATTCCAAAGGTCAGTCCATTCAGGTATCAATATTTCCAGAACGGTTGGATCCGAAAAGGGGCGCGATGCGCCCCTATAGGGCTGAAAGCCAATGCAGGACCGGCAAAATCACCAACGCGCACGACACAAAACAACCCATTTTTATGGCGATTTATGCCGTATTCAAGTTGTAACGCCTAAAAAATAAAACATACGGGCAAAGCTGCCGATTAAAACAGATCAAATGGCTTATTCTGAGCGGCCGCAATAAAGACTGCATAACATCAGTTATAATCATGGATAAAATCAAATTGCATGCCCTATCGATCAATGATGCATTCACTCAGATTCAAATTTTCATTAGCACTTATCATCACCAGTATGAGCGCTGTCATCGTTGTCGGTATCATTGCCCAGTGGCGGGTATCGACAAGATTCGATCAAATGGCGATGGAGCGCGCCTTTGAAAATTTTCAAGCGGATGTTACGGCCTATATTGCCTCTTACGGGTCTTGGAACGAGGCGCGACAGGTCGAACGGTTTGGCCAGTTTGTCAGGCGCAAACGCGCGTTAACAGGCACACATCCGGATGAGCCGTTCTTTCCCGGGCCAAAAGATCGGATAGAGCCTGCCGGGAGGCGCTTAAAACCGCCGCTGCCGGATGGGCCGGAGTGGGTTCCGCCGTTCCTGTTCATATTGCTCGATCCGCAGGGTAAGGTGTTACTGGGTGGCGGAAAATATGAAGATGGAGAATTTGTGCCGGTATCGGACCGTTTGGGAGTGACTCCCATTATGCTGGAAAATCAGGTGCTGGCATTGGCGATTCCGCAGGGCAAGCCCAATTTATCTGCGATAGACCGGAGTTATCTGACGATAATCAGGGAAGCACTGATCTATGCATTTATTATTGCCAGCGCACTGGCGATTTTTCTCGGTTTTCTGTTCAGCAAACGCTTAAGCAAGTCGCTTCATGAACTGACAACGGCTATCAGGGCCATGAGTCAAGGGGAACTCCGCCAAACAGTGGCAGTGCATGGCAAGGACGAAACAGCTATCCTTGCAGAAGCATTTAATCGTATGAGTGCTGATCTGGCCCATGCTTACGAGAAACTGGAGGAGTCCAACTGCACCATCAGCGAGCAGGCATTACTGTTAAAAGAGCTGAGCATCCGCGATGAATTGACTCAACTCTATAATCGCCGCTATTTTAATGATCAGGCAAATAAGCTTTTCATCCAGATGAAACGATATAAGCATCCATTGAGTTTTATGATTGGCGATATTGATCATTTTAAGCAGGTGAATGACAGGTTTTCTCATGCCACCGGCGATGAAGTGCTAAAAGCAGTTTCCGGTATATTGAAAAATGGCATACGCGCAAGCGATATTGTCGCCCGTTATGGCGGCGAAGAATTTGTCGTTATTTTTCCTGAAACGTCGTTGATGCAAGCAGTGGAACAATGCGAAAGACTACGCAAAAAGATTGAAAATTTCTCTTGGTCAGCGATACATCCTGAGCTTCAGGTTACCATGAGCATAGGCCTGAATGACGATCTTAGCTTTGATGGCTTTGAACAGATGCTGGCAGTTGCCGATCATAATCTGTTTCAGGCAAAAGCCGACGGCAGAAACCGGCTTTGTTATTAATCTCCGGTGGTGTGTTGAAGCTTCGCAAGAGGGATAAATGAATTTGTGTAACCGCTTATTTTCAGCAGCGTGTTGCCGGGCAACAGCTTTTTGTTGCCCGACATCTTGATGTATGTGAATATCGGCATAAACAGTTTGCCCAACCTGTTTCCATAGCAATAATCAATAATAAGGAACAAAATGAATAAGAAAATTTTAATGTCTATCGCGGCTTTATGCCTCGGCTTATCAGCATGCAGTGGAGAGAAGGAGAATGAAAACCTGGTTAAATCGGCTTTCATTAATAACTGTATAACGCAGGAAAGTTCCACGCGCTCTGCGGAACAGGCCAAATCTTACTGTGATTGCGCAGCTGATTCAGTGTTTAGCAATAGCAGTATTTCCGATGACACAAAAAACCTGATGCCTACTATCAGTGATAAGGACAGTAAGATTTATAAACAAAGCGATATTGCAACGGTCAAAGGGCTGCTTATGGCCTGCTACACCAAAAAGTTTTATAAAAAATAAGTTGCGCCCGGTTAGCTTTACGTTATGTGATAAGGGAAATATGAATACCTATAGTTGGAATGCCAAAGATTATGAGAAAAACTCACAAGCTCAGCAAAAATGGGCAAGGGAACTTATTGCAAATCTAAATTTAACCGGCGTAGAAGACATTCTTGATTTAGGTTGCGGTGATGGCAAAGTAACGGCGGAAATCGCCCGGTTAGTGGGTGATGGCTCGGTTGTCGGCGTTGATAACTCAAGGCAAATGATAGATCTGGCAAAGGAAAAATATTCACAAAACCAGCATCCGAATGTTTCGTTTCAAGTGATGGATGCGAGCGATTTATCGTTTGAAGACTGTTTTGATCTGGTTTTCTCAAATGCGGTGCTGCATTGGGTAAAGAATCATAAACCTGTTGTTGAAGGCCTATATAAAAGTCTCAGGGGTGGCGGAAAAATTCTCCTGCGAATGGGCGGAAAAGGCGATGCTGAAGGGATACTTTCGGTTATGAACGCCGTTAGAGTTGCAAATAAATGGGCGCAGTATTTTACTGGCTTTGAATTTCCCTTTACTTTTCTGGGTGTCGATGACTATCAAGTGCTATTGAAAGAATCCGGATTTTCTATAATTCGCGTTGAACTCATTCCTAAAGATATGACGCATGATGGAAAATCGGGGCTGGAAGGGTGGATCCGAACAACATGGTTACCCTATACGGAGCGAATCCCAAAAGAAATGAGGGATGACTTTATCGAAGAGGTTTGTGCAAAATATCTGGATAAAGTGCCGCTAGCAGCAGACGGTAAAGCTCATGTGGCGATGGTAATGATTGAAGTTGAAGCAGAAAAAATCACATAACAATTTCCCACGCGGGGCGGCGGTTGCATCCCCGCTCCTAACGTTTCTGCGATCCTAGTAAAGTGGTTACGCTTAACCAACGCCTTACGTTTCGGACGGGGCAACATGCCTCGCCCGGCTTGTAGTTACGTTATCTTGCTACTCTAAATAAGCTAACCATGATCTACATGGCTTGAGAAGCAAAATTCACCGGCTAAATGCCGTTGGGATAATCGTAGCTGTAATGCTTGCGCAATGGCTTGATCACTTCCCATTGACTATCCAATCCTGCGTGGAACGACACCAGATCGCCTGGCAGAATTCGTACCGGCTCCCCGTTAGCCGGCGTTACCAAAATCTCGCCTTCCAGGACATAGGCGCATTCGGTTTCATCAAAATCTATTGGGAATTTTGAAATTTCTTTTTCCCAGATTTCCCAGTTGGAAACACCCAGCTCTTTTAAACGCTCTTCACTAGGATTGTGTTCGATGGTAATTTTGCTCATGCTTTTCCTAAAAAATTAAACTTGTTGAAACGGCAATTTTAGCATCAGGCCTGTCTTGTGTCGCCACCTGTGATTAGTCTTGGTAGTGCATAGGATGGGCTGACGCAGGAAGCCCATCAATCGCGAACGATGGGCTTCCTGCGTCAGCCCATCCTATAACTATAACTCTACGCTTGAAGCCAGCCCCAGCGCCCGGTCGATTTCCTCCAGCATATTATAAAAATGCGGCGAAAATCGGATCCCGCCGCCGCGCAAGGCGCAAACCACGCCGTTGTCCTGCAAGTGTTTATACAGTACTTCGTTGGCAACTGCCCGGTGTTTGAAGATGACAATGCCGGATTTCAACCGACTGTGTTGCCCCGACAATAAAACCAGTTGCGCGTTTTTATCAATCGCATCTGCCAAATAATCGGACTTTTCCAAGACCTGCGCTTCGACTGCCGCCATGCCGGTTTCCAGCAATAACGACAAGCTGGCGGAAAACGCATGGATACCCAGCATGTTGGGGCTGCCGCATTCGAAACGGCGGGCCGTGGGATGAATCTCCCACGGCTTGTTTTCGTAATTATGGATGTCTTTCATCATATGCCAGCCGTATTGGGTCAGCTTCAGCTTATCCCTGGCTCCGGGCGCGGTGTAAAAAACGCCCAAGCCTTCGGGGCCGAACATCCATTTATGGCCGTCGGCCATCACAAAATCGGCCTGATAAGCCTGCGCGTCGAACTGGACCGCACCCAAGCTTTGGATCGCATCAATGCAAAACAGGATGCCGCGCCGCTTGCAGAATTCGCCGATCCTTTCCAAGTCCATGCGCAGGCCTGAGGCGAATTGTATGGAGCTGATGGTCAATAAGCGCGTGTTGCCATCGACCAGTGCAAATAAAGCATCCTCGGGGGTATCGGCGCTGTGCAAATCGGCTTGGCGAAATTCCACGCCTTGATCGGCTAAGGATTCCCAAGGCAGCCTGTTGGAGGGGAATTCCTCATTGCTGGACACGATATTGTCGCCGGGATGCCACTCCAAACCGTAGGCGACAAAGGACAAGGCTTCCGAGGTGTTTTTAACCAGCGCAATATCGTCAGCGGAGGGGGCGTTTAATAAAGCCTGCAATTGGCTGCGCAGTTCGGCTTCCTTGCTTAGCCAGTCCAGATAAAAGTGCGAGCCGTAGCGGGTGTTTTGTTCGGCAAACTTGATCACTGCTTCGCCGGTTCTTTTAGGCCAGGGCCCTACGGCGGCATGGTTGAGATAAATCAATTCATCGGTCAGCGGGAATTCCGGGTGTTTGCTGCTATTCATAAAGACAGTCGCTCAAATCCGGTATTTTAACCGGTTTGGACATCTTGCCGTCATGAATCATTTGGAAGGCTTTATCAAAATCCGCGTTGATAAAGCTTTGGGTTAAATGAATGCACAAACAATAAACGGCTGAATAATCATCGCTGCTGCCGGAGCTGCAATGATTGATTTTATCGGACAGGGTGCGCATGACCGATAAGACAAAGCCGTCATGCTTCCATGTGTCCGGTAGATCGGTAACATCGCCGCCTTGTATTGCAACAGCGCCCAACGCGCTATAGGCAAGATTAACCAGTCCGGCCAATATTTTAACCATGTCGCCGGACTTGATTGCTTTTAACGCCGCGCTGCCTTCATCCATCAGTAACGCTTGACGCAAAACAACATCCATATCGGATAACCGCACATTTGCGCCAGATTCTGCTTGCGGAACAGAAAATGCGTCGTGAAATTCTCTAACTAACTTCAGGTGCTTGTTCATGGTTTTATCTCCTGTCCGGTTTATTTAGTCGAGCGCTATTTTTTCCTCGATGCAATGGATGACGCCGATAGCGGGCGCTTCCAACGTCATTTTGACTGCTATGGTTTCGGAACCGTTCAATTTCCCGGTTTCGACGGCTTTAAGCACCGCATGTTCGATCTCGCGTTGTGAGGTGATGCCGACATGTTTGAGAAATTTTCTGATTTCCAAGTTTAAAGTGTCTTCATTCATTTTGACCTCCTAGAGGCAAAGTTTTAGCCACGTGCGTCGTGAACTGTATTATGTCCTAAAGAAAAAAGGAATAAGTAAGTTCCGCTATAACTATTCAGCCCATAATGAAATGGAACGCAGATGACACGGATTAGGCTGATAAACACCGATTAAAAAGTGCATAACAAACTTTGCTTCGGTTTTTTTAAAATTCGCGTGAATTAGTCTAATCCGCGTCATCCGTGTTCTATTAATCGTAGGTCGTATTCATTGAATAGCTACGTTCCGCTTATTAACCGCCACGTTATTGGTAATAACGGTCAAGTCCAGCCAACAGGATTTCCAGGGCATTATTGCTTTCGGTATCAACTGTAATTACACCGGACTGCTCTTGTTCCGACAGCGGCTGCGCCGATTGCAGCTGTTGATGCAGCACGGCTACCGTCGCTTCCGAAGCATCGTTTTGCCGTTGCTTGATGCGTCGGCATAACTCTTCATCAGACGCTTGAAAAGTGATGATATGAAACGGTACGCCGCAGTCAGCCGCAAGCTGTCGAAACGGGGCGCGTTGCCCGGTTTTAAGAAAGGCTGCGTCGATAATGACCGGGAAACCGGCATCAAGTACGGTTTTGGCAAGTTCTTTAAGATGCTGGTAAGTTTTAAGACTTGCCTCTTGGGTATAAAGTCCGTTATCTAGGCCGCTGCCGGTCTGCACTAATGCCCGGTAGCCGAACAGCCGTTTGCGTTCTATATCGGAGCGTATCTGGAATGCGCCGATTTTTTCGGCGAGCTGAGCGGCCATAGTCGATTTGCCTGAGCCTGAATAGCCGTGGGTGATTATCAAAACGGTTTGGCGGCGCTTGGTAAAACGCTCGGCCAGATCGGCAAAAGCCGCGTATGCGCAACTCGATTGCTTGGCTTCGGCATCGTCATGTTGCTGTGCCATGCGTAACAAGGAAACTTTAGCACGCACCAGCGCACGGTAAACCAGGTAATACCGTAGCAGCGTCAGTCCCTGATAATCGCCGGTGTATTGCAGGTAGCGATTAAGAAAACGGTAAGCATAATGCTCGTAACCAAAGTACAGCAGGTCGATAAATAGAAAAGCCACCTCGCTGGTGACATCGATCCAGCGCAGCATTGGGTTAAACTCGATGCAATCGAACAGGGTGATCTTGCCGTTGATCAGCGTCATATTGCCCAGATGCAGATCGCCGTGGCATTCGCGCACATAACCTTGGCGTTTGCGCAGCTGCATTAATCCTGCTTGTTTGCGCCATTCGCCGTCACCCCATTGCTGGATTTTTTGTAGCTGCTGTTTTTGAATATCATCGACCAGCAAGGGCCTGATGTGGTCGAAATTCTCGATAAACCAATGGTTGATGTTTGCGCTATCGCCATAGGGGGCGTTTTCGTCAGTCTGTTCGACCGTTTCATGAAAACCCGCAACAATATCGGCAAGTTGATCGATTTGATCTGCACTCAGTTGGCCGTGCTCTGCGTGTTTGCTTAACAACTGGCCCGCAGGAAACCGGACCATCTTGACCGCGTACTCAATGGGATCGCCAGTGCCGCCTAGTTGGGGATGATCCGGTGTTCCGGTTATCGGCACGATCTCAAGATACAGTTCGGGAGCTAAACGCTTGTTCAGTCTTAATTCTTCATTGCAGCAAAAGCGGCGTTTTTCCAGCGTGGAAAAATCCAGGAAACCGAAATTAACCG
>Ga0208789_1001757_pt1 | contig 11179 bp, 8 predicted proteins | sample Methanotroph_Enr_FD_187368 | JGI IMG/M metagenome (GOLD analysis project Ga0208789, IMG submission 187368) | Enriched soil microbial communities from Old Woman Creek wetland in Ohio, USA - Methanotroph_Enrichment_5 (SPAdes) (version 2) | ecosystem: Environmental > Terrestrial > Soil > Wetlands...
ATTGTCGGAAATCATGCTGGGCAAAGCACTCAGCAGCCTGGGCATTTCAAGGCCTCAGGTAGTGATTGCAACCAAATTACGCATACGCATGGGGACCGGTGCCAACCAGGTAGGGCTTTCGCAGCTTCATATTGCCGATTCGATAGATGACAGCCTGAAACGCCTTGGCCTTTCGCATATCGACCTGCTGTATATCCATGGCGTCGACACGCTCACGCCACTCGAAGAAACCATGCGCGGCCTCGAAGATGTGGTGCGTGCGGGTAAAGTTCGTTACCTGGGCATCAGCAACCACCCGGCATGGATGGTGGCAAAGGCAAACGGCATAGCCGATAAAATGGGCTGGACCAAATTTGTGGCCCTGCAGAATTTTTACAGCATTGCTGCCCGTGATGTGGAACGCGAACTGGTACCTCTTGCCCTTAGCGAAGGACTTGCATTAATGCCATGGAGCCCGCTGGCGGGAGGTTTCATGTCGGGTAAGTTTACGCGCAACAACGAAGTGGCCGGCGACAGCCGCAGGGATACATTTGATTTCCCACCGGTGGATAAAGAAAAAGCCTATGATATAATTGATACGCTTCTGCAGATTGGCGCCAGCCATAACGTTTCGGCAGCCCAGGTTGCACTGGCATATATCCTTCACAAACCGGCGGTTACCAGCATTATTATCGGCGCCAAGAAACATGGGCAGTTGCTGGATAATATTGCGGCCACCCAATTGGAACTTACAGCGTATGAAATGCAGCAGCTGGATAATATTAGCGCTTTAGCACCGGAGTATCCCGGGTGGATGCTGGAAAGACAGGCACAGGGAAGACTGCCGGAGAACTAAAAACCACTTTTTGGGAATTAATGGTAACATCCCAATGATGATTATAGCTGCAGATTGCCGGCACTATATGAAAAAACGGGAATTTATGCGGCAATTTATATTTCTTTCACTTCTGAAATGATTAATTCTATTACCATTCCATGGTATGGTTTACAAACCAGCGACACACCGGTATGTACCAGCGGCGTTCCGGTACATAGCAGCAGCGTTCCGGCACAACTTTACTTTCGGGAAGAAATAATAACAGTTTCCATCATCTCGGATCGTACAATACCCCTTTACTATGTCAATTGAAGATAAAAACCAGGCTCCTTACGAAGTGTTCGAAGGATCAGCCTGGGAAGCCGGGCTGCTGAAGAGCATGCTCGAAGATAACGATATCGAAACCATGATACAACAGGCTTACTCTCTTCCCTGGAACTCTCTTCCTTTAAAGGGTACCGCCGCAAAGGTATTTGTTGCGTTGAAAGACTTTGAACAGGCAAGAGCTATTGTTGAAGAGTTTTATTTAAATATGAAGAAGGAGAACACAAACGATTCGGCTGAATAATTCGTTTGCCTATGAAGACCTGTTGCTGTTGCTGATAATTGTTGCGTTTATCCCGGTTCTTGATACATATCACCATCAAGAACCGGGATTTGCAAGTAAGTGGATTAGTTAGCTTTTACATTGTTCGGAACTATACTGAAGCTGTTCTTCCCCATCCGGCACGCATCAACAAAAATGAAATCGCGCACTAAACCGCGATTTTCAATACTTTTACGCAGCCATTCAAGAGTGAAATAATATATGTCTTTGATTAAAATCTATATAAACATAATAGTATCAGGAATTAATGTTTTTATTTTAATCAGGTATATTTATTTGCTTTATCATAAAAATATCAGTCCTTCACTTGCTATGTGGTCTTTTTTCTCCCTGGCTGTCGGCATCAGCCTGTTCACCTATTTTGCCGAAGGTGATCACAACATAAGCGATAATATCCTGAATTTTACGGATCTGATACTTGTTGTTAGTGTTTCCATTGCGATTTTAATCTGGGGTGATCCTTCAGCCCGTTTTAACAGGTTCGATGTGGGATGCCTGGCAGCAGTAATCGGTATTATTGCCTTTTGGGCCATATCCGATAACCATGTCATTACAAACTATTCCGTTCAAAGCATTATGGTGATTTCCTATTTCCCGGTGCTTGGGCGAATGACGCATCAGAAGAAAAACACGGAAGCATTTTCGGTGTGGATAATGATGCTGGTGGCTGCGGGTATTTCGCTTTTTGCCAGTAACGGCTGGCTGGCTTCGGTGTATGCCATCAGGGCGGTTTTATGCACAGGGGCTTTGCTGCTGCTTATGCTGCGGACTGAAATACTGAACCGGAAAAAGGCAGAATCCTCGGCTTCAATTACCTGACAAGCTTCCCGTAAGCACCAGAAGTTCGCTTTTTCAGGCTTTTAATAGTCACGACAATAAGGGTAATCACACTTGCAACCAGCCATATAAAGAGCAGAACGGCAGCCAGCATACTGAAGCTGAAATCAACATCAAACTGAAACTGTTGTTGCTGGAATTTCCAGGTTCCATCTGCTCTAACCATTACACCGGTAAGTCGTAACGGAATAACCAGCAGGCTTGAAAGATCAAACTTTACATACCCTCTTGCCGAAAACCAGGCAACATTATTCTTTGATGAAATATTGGCGCTATCTATGGCAAACCGGCAATCGCCCCACGATTCCCAGTCACTTTTTACCAGCCTAGTTGCACTTTGATACCCGGTAAAAATTTCACCCGGCATTGTTCCCAGGATAAGGATATTATCCGTTGAATAAAGGGAATCCATAAAAGATTCAACCTGGCCGGTATCCCGTTTGGTATATCCATCCTGGAATTTATGCAATTGAACAAGAACTTCGTTCCGGATACTGTCGGGTGCATTCCCTTTTGAAAAAACAGCGGGCGATATGGCTCCGAAACTCCGCTCGTCAGCTGTTTTAAACGTGCGTGTTACCAGGAAAAGGATTACCAGGATAAGTAGTATCCGGACCAGGATTTTAACGATTTTCATCATAAGATCTGAATTAGCTTGTGACAGATTGATATTACAGGAAATTTATAAATATTATCCGAATATTAGTCAAAAGTGTTGATCGATTATTGAAATGGATTTGTAACCTGAGGAACTCTCTGCCTCCAGAATGCATTGAAGCTGGAACGAGGTTTGGTGCAAAGCCATACTCCGGTACCATATTCCCTGGCAAGCGGTTTCTCTATCTTCCCGATTAATCGGCAGTCGGCAAACAGCTTGCTAACATCTTCACCAAGTTCACTGTTGATATAAATAAAATTTGTGATCTCGTGTTCAGGATTCCTGGGAAACCAATAGAAAAAGCTTTCAGAAAAGCAGACAGGCTCGGGTAAATTGTATTTTTTCCCTATCACCATAATTGCGCCGGCTTCTCCATAGTTTTCGGCATAAATCAGGGTTGCCTTTTTATCCGGAACCTGTTCGTATGCTTTTGCTGTAATAGCGGCCAGTTCGTCCCAGCCGAGCATATCGGCATAATCCTGGGGAAGGCTGTGAATTTGACCGGTTTCCCAGCGAAGGACCATGTCAAACCCATATTTATCTTTAACCCGGGCAAAGTATCCGGCAAGTTTTTCAGCTTTATATACCGGTATTCCCATTGGCAATATGGGTATTGTGAACAGCAACATCAGCGCAGGCAGCAGGATTTTTAGGAAATTTCTTTTTAGTTTGAGTTCCCAAAATATACCTCCCGCTGCAATCCAGAGTGGAAATAATCCTATTGTATAGTAGCTTTTTCCTCTAAGGAGAGCAAGCATCAATAATACTATTACACTTGCAACTGCTGCCGGGCGGTATGGTTTCATGCTTTTACCAAAACATAGGAATATAATTCCGGGAATAAACAGGATAATCGCCATTGTGCTCATGAAAATCTGGTCGGTGAAAAAAGCCAGGCGGTTTACATGTACCAATTGATTGTCATTCAACGCATGCATGTGGATCAGCACCGGTAAATGGTTTATTATCTGCCAGATTAAATTAGGCAGAAAGACAACAAACGCAATAAGGATTGCCAGATAAAATGCCCGCCGCGTAAAGATAGTCCGATAGGGTGAAAACAGGAAGGCAACCAGAAGGCCAACAATTTCCAACATAACCAGGTATTTGTTAAGCATTCCCAGCCCGGAAGCGAGCCCGAGAAGGAGCAGGTATTTGTCCGACTTTGTGTTGATCCATTTCAGGGCTAGCCAGAAAATCAGGCTCCAGAAAAAAACATCAAAACATACGGGCTGAAAAAGGGAGAAGCCGCGAAGGTTTAAAGGAGTAACACAAATGGCTATTGCCGTTAAAACCTGGGCGTAGTGTTTCCCCTGGAGTTCTTTTGTTATGGCTGCTCCCAGGAAAACAAGAACTCCGCTTAGTATCATTGGGATTATCCTTGCCGATAAAAGCGAATACCCCGAGATGTGAATCATCAGCCATGCCATAAAACCGGTAAAAGGAGGCACTGAAGCATATCCTGCCGACAAGTGCTGGCCCAGGGAAAAATAAAGCAATTCGTCCCGGTGAAATCCTAACGTATTATAAAAAGCCAGGTGAAAAAGCACGTTCAGAATGGCAATCAGGAATACCCAGGGGGAAAGACGGCCGATTGCTTTATTATCTGTTATTGGCTGCGATGTGGTAAAAGTATTTTCGCTCACGGTCCATGGTATAGTTGATCAAAATTTATAAAAGACTCTGACCTCATTAACAAAGTTAAAGCAAAAGATGAAAAAGTCGGTATGAATCTGCAACAGCGGAAAATTCATTTGATAATAGCATTGTTAACTCTTGTTTCATTAGAAACTGAATTTAGATAAGGGTTGATTCTTATTATTTCTCGTACAATTCTACCGGTAAATTGTCCGGATCGAAAATAAATGTAAATCGCTTATCGGTAATTTCGTCTGTCTGTATCGGCTCTGCAATAATGTTGCTTTCCTTTAATTTACAGACAACGGCATTTAAATCATCAACTTCAAAAGCAATATGCCTCAATCCGGTTGCTTCCGGTCGTGAAATCCGTGGTGGCGGGTTGGGGAAGGAAAACAACTCAATAACATATTCTCCATTAAGGGAGAGATCCAGTTTATAAGATTTGCGTTCCTGACGATATGTTTCGTTTATAATTTCTAATCCCAGAACATGGATATAAAAAGCCTTTGACTTTTCATAATCGGAGCAAAGTATGGCGGTATGATGAATCCGGTTCAGCATTTAATTGGGGGCGTATTCTTAACTTTGAACTTTGCTTTTTGCTCTTTGAATTTTAATTCCGCTACATATTCCTCCTGTACTGCCCGCCTACCTCAAACAGCGCGTGAGTTATCTGCCCCAGTGAGCAGTACTTTGTTGCTTCTGCCAGGTTTTCAAAGAGATTGCCGCCGTGCAGGGCAGCATCGTGGAGTTGTTGTATACGGACGCTTGCTTCGGCCTGCCAGGTGCGGTGCAACTGACCCAGCATACTGATTTGGTATTCCTGTTCGGCTTTGGTGGCCCGGATTACCTGCTTCGGGACAATAGTGGGTGAGCCTTTGCTTGATAGGAAGGTATTTACGCCCATGATAGGGAGCTCGCCGGTATGCTTCAGGTGCTCATAATACAAGGATTCTTCCTGTATCTTTCCCCGCTGGTACATGGTTTCCATGGCGCCCAGCACTCCACCGCGCTCGTTTATCCGATCAAATTCGGCCAGCACGGCTTCTTCAACCAGCTCGGTAAGTTCTTCGATGATAAACGATCCTTGGAGCGGGTTCTGGTTTTTGGTAAGCCCCAGTTCGTTATTGATAATCATTTGTATGGCGATGGCACGTCGTACTGATTCCTCGGTTGGGGTGGTAATGGCTTCGTCGTAGGCGTTGGTATGCAGTGAGTTGCAGTTGTCGTACACCGCATACAGGGCCTGCAGCGTGGTGCGTATATCGTTAAAATCAATCTCCTGGGCATGCAGCGAGCGACCGGAAGTTTGTATGTGGTACTTCAGCATCTGCGAGCGGGGACCGGCTTTGTACAGCCCTTTCATTGCCTTGGCCCAGATAAGGCGCGCCACACGGCCCATCACCGAGTATTCGGGATCGATGCCATTGGAAAAGAAAAAGGAGAGATTGGGCGCTACTTTGTCGATAGCCATCCCGCGTGAAGCGTAATATTCAACATAGGTAAAGCCGTTGGCCAGCGTAAAGGCAAGCTGGGTAATGGGATTGGCGCCTGCTTCGGCAATATGATAACCCGAAATGGATACAGAATAAAAATTCCGGACATGGTTTTCAATAAAGTATTGCTGCACATCACCCATCAGCCTTAGCGCAAAATCCGTACTGAAAATACAGGTGTTCTGTGCCTGGTCTTCTTTCAGGATATCGGCTTGCACCGTGCCGCGCACATTGGCAATGGTATCGGCTTTTATTTTCTGGTACACATCGGCCGGCAGCATTTGGTCGCCGGTAATGCCGAGCAGCATCAGCCCCAGGCCGTCGTTGCCTTCGGGTAGCTTCCCCTGGTAGGCTGGGCGTTTGGTTCCGCGTTCCTGGTATAAAGTTCTGATTTTCTTTTCGGTTTCCTCCTCCAGATCATGTTTGCGGATATACAATTCGCACTGCTGGTCGATGGCGGTATTCATAAAAAATCCGAGCATGGCAGGTGCTGGCCCGTTGATAGTCATGGAAACAGAAGTGGCAGGATCGCAAAGGTTAAAGCCTGAATAGAGTTTTTTGGCATCGTCGAGACAGGCCACGGTAACTCCTGCATTGCCGATTTTGCCGTAAATATCGGGCCGCCTTCCCGGATCAGCACCGTACAAGGTAACCGAATCGAATGCCGTTGAAAGCCGCTTGGCAGGCATGCCCAATGAAACATAGTGGAAACGCTTGTTGGTGCGTTCGGGTCCGCCTTCGCCGGCAAACATGCGGGTCGGGTCTTCGTTTTCGCGTTTAAATGGATACAAACCGGCGGCATAAGGGAACTCGCCGGGAACATTTTCGGTAAGGCACCAGAAAAGGATATCGCCCCAATCCTTATATTTAGGCATGGCAATTTTCGGGATGCGCAGGTGCGACATCGACTCGGTATAGGTCTGTACTTTGACTTCCTTGCCACGTACAAGATAGGAGTAAGTGTCTTTTTTCAGATGGCTCACTTTGCGTTGCCAGTCGTCAAGGAGCTTTTGGGATTCGGGTGCGAGGTGTTTTTGAGCCTCTTTGTAAAGCTTTTTTAATTCGCTGGAAACTGAGAGTGGCGGAAGGGTAACCGGGTTATCGGGAGACAAGGAGATATGCGAATTATCATTGTGGTTGAGTTCTTCGATGGCAATATGCAGGCCATAGAGGCGTGTGGCAATAGCGGCTTGTTCCGAAGCCCATTTGTTATAATTGCGGACGGTTTCGGATATTTCGCTGAGGTAGCGAACACGCCGGGGCGGAATAATGCCGGCAATTTGAACCAGATCCTCGGCGACAACAAAACCGGAATCGAAATGTGCCTTTGTCTTGGCATTAAGAATATGGATAAGTTCGCGGTAAAGCAGGTTTACTCCGTGATCGTTAAACTGTGAAGCCATAGTGGCAAAAACAGGCAGTTTTTCGGGATCTGTGGTAAACAACATGCGGTTACGGGCAAATTGCTTCCGTACATCGCGCAAAGCATCCTGTGCACCTCGTTTATCCGATTTGTTGAGGGCCACAATATCGGCATAATCGAGCATGTCTATTTTTTCAAGCTGGGTGGCGGCACCGTACTCGGGAGTCATTACGTACATGATTACGTCGCCGAAATCCACAATCTCGGTATCTGATTGGCCAATCCCTGAAGTTTCGAGGATCACCAGGTCGAAGCCGGCATTTTTGACAACGCATAAGGCTTCGGTAATATATTTGGAAAGGGCAAGGTTAGCCTGACGTGTTGCAAGCGAACGCATATAAACGCGGGGAGTATTGATGGCATTCATGCGGATGCGGTCGCCAAGCAAGGCGCCGCCTGTTTTCCGTTTCGAAGGATCCACCGAAATAATGGCAATCGTTTTCTCCGGGAAATCGGCTAGGAATCGCCTTACCAACTCATCTACCAGCGATGATTTGCCTGCGCCGCCGGTACCGGTAATCCCCAGTACTGGAGTTGTACTTTCGGAACATCCTTCTTTAAGTTCGGACAGCAAGTGTTTAACTTCCGGATGATGGTTTTCGGCAGCCGAAATAAGCTGTGCGATGGCATGGTAATCGCGTTCCAGGATCCGGGATTTGGTTACCTTTATGTCTTTGCCTGTAGGGTAATCCGACAATTCAACCACTTCGTTAATCATACCCTGCAAACCAAGTTGACGTCCATTGTCAGGTGAATAAATCCGTGTAATGCCATATGCCTGAAGTTCCTCTATTTCCTCCGGAAGGATAACGCCTCCGCCTCCGCCGAATATTTTAATCTGGCCGCAGCCACGTTCTTTCAGAAGGTCAAACATGTACTTGAAAAATTCCATATGTCCGCCCTGGTAGGAAGTAATGGCAACTGCCTGAACGTCTTCCTGGATGGCACAATCCACAATTTCCTGAACCTGGCGGTCGTGACCGAGATGGATCACCTCAACACCGGTACTTTGCAGAATACGGCGCATGATGTTGATGGCTGCATCATGCCCGTCGAATAGGGAGGCGGCAGTAACAATGCGGATATGGTTTTTAGGTTTATAGACTTCGGTTTGCATGGCGGGATTTGAATGATACGCACAAATATATAATTTTTTGAATGTTTAGCGTTTTAAAATGATAATTAATTAAGTGAAATATGTTGAAGTTTTAACCGCGAATAAGTTAAGATTTTCCGTAATTGCATGAAACAGAGGACTCGATATGGCAAGGATCTGATATGGGGATAAAAAAACGGCAGATAACCCTGTAATCCAGTGGTTATCTGCCGGTAAAAGCATTAAAAAGAATATTTTCTGGTACTATTGTGCTATCTGAAGAGTATCTGCATCAGCAACAGGCGGATTCTTCAGAACTAAGCCTGTTGCAGTCATAATGAAAGTTCCGCCGTCCCTTCCGTTATCTTTAAAATCACTGTAATTGGTCCTCCAACTCAGTGGCTCATCAATTATAACCTCCGTATTAACAGGAATTCCGACAATAACGTCCAGTTTCTGATAGCGCATTCCATCGTTTTGTGGAAACATGAAAAAAGGATTAAGTGTAACGAGCGTATCCTGTAGTTTGTATCGGTACGAAATATTTGCGGCATACCCGGCAGCCTGTGATTCCTGCCAGGCAGATGCAGATTGAATAAATGTAACGAACAGGCTATCGGCTGGTACCGGGCGCAGACTCAGATTAATCTCACCTAAAGCATATTTAACGTTACCCGGAACAGTGTCGCCTGCCAGAGGCATAAAATATTGATTGTATTCGTGGGGACCTGAAGCCAGGTGAATATGCTTCTTCTTCATAGCAATGCTCTGATGATTCGTAACAGATCCAGCCTGTTCCGACGACCGGGAATATTGGAATATGGCGCCCACACCAGTAACAATTCCGGCTACCAGCAACAGGACAAAGACAATGATGATCTGCCAGCGGAGCGGAGGCCATTTTAAAAGCAGGCGCATCCCTGTATATATTAATAAACCGGTAATTGAAACCAGGAGCAGAATGATCGAGATATAGGCCAGCCACCTGACATCAGCTCCGGGTACAAGCCATTGGAGCGCGTTTACCAGTGTAGTTGTATTAAGTTCATAATTTCCCATATTCATTTGTTCCCTGACCAACGAAGCTGCACTGAGTCCGATAAACATAGCAAGAACTCCCAGTAACAAAACAAGCCCTGCCAAACGCCCAAGTACCTTGACCAATAAATTGAAAAGCCTTGCAACTACTTCTGTTAAAAAGCGGATAAAAGTACCGGCCGAATGCAGTACATTGCTCCCTGTTTTTTGTAATCCTGACCCGGCCGAAGCAAGTTCGTTACGCAGGGTGTTTACATTAATAGTCTGACGCTGCATCTCAAGCTTCTCCGAAGTGGTTTGGGCAACCGGAAGTATGAGCCACAAAACAGCGTAAACAATGATTCCGACTGCATAAAACAAGGTGAAAGCTGCAAAAATCAGGCGAATCCATACGGGGTCGATGCCAAACCATGCTGCTATGCCTGCGGCAACACCACCAATCTGACGGTTGTCGGGATCACGGAAGAGCTTTCCACGTGTTCTGACTCCCGGGGTGCGATTATGTTGTTCAGTTTCCGAGTCTGAAAGCTGATCGGGTTCGCCCATGCTGGCAATCACATCTTCAATATGTTTCAGGGTAATGATCGACAGACCCTGTTCTTTTTGCAGATCGAGCAGTTCGGCAATGCGCATTTCGATATCAGCGATAATTTCGTCGTGGCCCTGGTCGGCAGCAAAAAATTGACGCAATCGGCTGAGATAGCTGTTAAGGCATTCGTACGCATCATCGTCGATGTTAAAAATACGGCCGCCTATATTTACTGAGAAGTTCTTTTTCATTGATCCGGAGTATTTGATGTTTCGGTTGATTCTGATGGATTGTTAACAGCAACTAAAGCACTTACAGCACTTACAAGTTCATCCCAGCCGGAACGGAGTTCGGAGAGAAACCCTGTGCCTTCGGGGGTTATGGTATAATACTTGCGTGGAGGCCCTGAATTGGACTCTTCCCAGCGGTAGCTGAGGAAGCCTTCATTCTTAAGCCGGGTAAGGATCGGGTACAGGGTACCTTCGACCACGATGAGGTGCGATTGTTTGAGCCGCTCGAGAATGTCGGATGCATAAGCTTCGCGGCTGCTAATTGCCGCAACAACACACATCTCGAGCACGCCTTTCCGCATCTGTGCAATTGTTGAATCTGCTTTTTCCATGAGGAGATTATTTGATTAACCAGGCAAAGATAATCTAATATATAGTACTATGCAATACATAGTACTAAATAATGCAATATTAATTTTGAAAATATTTTCAACTAACAGTATATCAGCACCATAGAAAATATTAAATTTTTAATAAATATCTGTGTTTAATGTTGGAAAGAATATTTACCCCTCTCAAAGAAAGTATTGAGAGCCCAAAATTAAAAATGGCTGCTTTTTGAGCGGCCATTTTTAAATATATCCGGTAGAAGCTAGTTATTCACTTCTTTGTGTGTAAAGTTCCACAATCTTGAGTATCACCTCTGTAGCCTTCACCATTGATTCGAGCGGGACGTATTCCATTTTGCCATGAAAATTGTGACCGCCGGCAAAAATATTCGGACAGGGAAGTCCCATATATGAAAGC
>Ga0208789_1001758_pt1 | contig 11170 bp, 10 predicted proteins | sample Methanotroph_Enr_FD_187368 | JGI IMG/M metagenome (GOLD analysis project Ga0208789, IMG submission 187368) | Enriched soil microbial communities from Old Woman Creek wetland in Ohio, USA - Methanotroph_Enrichment_5 (SPAdes) (version 2) | ecosystem: Environmental > Terrestrial > Soil > Wetlands...
AGGCGGAGCAGGGTGGAGCGCCGATCGTCGGGGTGGGGTTCCCGGGCGACCCAGCCCTTGCCCTCCAGCCGGTCCAGCACCCCCGTGAGGGTGGAACGCTTGTGGGCGAAGGCGCGGTGCACGGCGCCGATGGGGCTCGGCCCGGCCTGGGACAGGAAGGCCAGGATGTGAGCCTCGGCCTGGTTCACCCCCAGGGGCGGCTCCCAGGCGGCGAGGAAGAGCCCCACCCGGTGGGTGGCGCGGTGGAGCTGGAGGATGAGATCGAGGGACATGATACGACTCCGAATAGTACTAATTCGAAATAAATATGTCCGTCGACACGGGCCCTGTCAACCCCTCCTGCGCTCCGGAGGAGGTTCAGGAAAGGCCCAGCCGTTCCCGCAACGCCGCGCAGGCCCGGGCCCGGTGGCTGAGGGTGTGCTTCACCTCGGCGGGCAGCTCGCCGAAGGTGCGGTCATGGCCTTCGGGGATGAAGATGGGGTCGTAGCCGAAGCCGTGGTCGCCCCGATGGCCGAAGGCGAGGCCCCCCTCCACAGCGCCGCTGACCGTGAAGGATTCCCCCTTCATGGGTGCGAAGGCCAGCACGCAGACGAACCGCGCGCCCCGGTCGGCTCCGGCGGGGAGCATCGCCAGCAGGCGGAGGTTCCGTTCGCGGTACGAGGGCAGGTCCGGGGCAAAGCGGGCGGAGAGCACCCCCGGGCCGCCCCACAGCGCGTCCACGCAGAGGCCCGAGTCGTCCGCCAGCACACCATCCACGGGCCCGGATCCATGCGTCCACCACCACGTCCGCGCCGCCTCGGCCTTCTGCAGGGCGTTGTCCTGGAAGAATGCCCCCGTCTCTGGGAGTTCGGGGGCCGCCGTGGGCCAGGGCAGGAGGGTGACGTCCGGCAGCAGCTCGGCAAATTCGCGGAGCTTGCCGGCGTTGCGGGAGGCGAGTAGGAGATTCAGCACCCGATCACCTCGGTGTACCAGCTCCGGGCCCGCTCGGGGGTCATCGGGCCGTGGACGAGGGCGCGGCCGTCGGCGAAGAGGGTGATCTCGTCGGGGCCCTCCTGGCCCCTGAGCATCATCCCGGCCCGTTTCCAGGGGCTGTGGGTGCGGGTCTCCAGCCGCGTCTTCAGGGCCTCGAGGTCGAGCTTCCCGGGCGGGTTGACGCGGATCTGCACGCCCTCCAGGCCGCAGAGGGGGCTGGCCTTGAGGGTCCAGCGGGCGTCCAGGAACTCGGTGATCCGATCCGTGCAAAAGCGGCAGCGGGTTCTGGGCGGCTTCAGGAACTGGCGCTCGTCCTCCCAGAAGTCGAACCGGGCCAGGTCGGCGTGGGGCGCCCGGCCCGTGAGGACCTTGATCGCCTCCAGGGCGGCCCAGCTGCCGATGACGCCCACGGCGGGGCCCAGCACGCCGGCGCTGTCGCAGGTGTCCACGTCGCCGCTGGCGGGGGGCTCCTCGAGGAGGCAGCGGAGGCACGGCGTCTGCGGGGGGTGCAACGGCCACACCAGGCCCTCGCCGCCGATGGCCCCGGCATAGATCCAGGGCGTGCCCGTGAGGATGGCCACGTCGTTGATGAGGAAGCGGGCCTCGAAGTTGTCGGTGCCGTCGCAGATGAGGTCGAAGCCCGAGAGCAGCTCCCGGGCGTTGCCGGAGGTGAGGTCCGCCACCACGGGGCGCAGGTCGATCGTCGAATTGGCCTCGGCCAGTCGCTGCGCAGCCACTTCCGCCTTGGGCCGGCCCAGGTCGGCCTCCCCGTAGAGCAGCTGGCGCTGGAGGTTGCTGGCCTCCACCAGGTCCCGGTCGATGAGGGTGAGGTGCCCCACCCCGGCCCGGGCCAGCCAGGGGGCGATGACCGAACCCAGGGCGCCGAGGCCGAGGACCGCCACCCGCTTCGTGCGCAGCGCCCCATCGGCCTCCCGGCCGAGAAAAAGACGCTGCTTGGCATAACGATCCATGGCCGAGGTCTCTACCTATCAATCTTCTTGAACTGGGAGAGCGAAGTCTCGCGTATCGCCGCAGGCGATGCCGAGAAAAAGACGCTGCTTGGCATAACGATCCATGGTCGAGGTCTCTACCTATCGATCTTCCTGAACTGGGTGAGAGAAGTCTCGCGTATCGCCGCAGGCGATGCCGAGAGAAAGACGCTGTTTGGCGTAGCGGTCTGCGGACATGGGGCCCTCGGTCCCCAGTCTAAAAGCAACGGCGCCCCACCGGGGCGCCGTGCTCAGGACCGGAGACCGGGGATGGCCTCAGTTGCCGCCCTGGTTGGCCTCGGCCATGGCCTTCTCGTACTCGGCCTGGAGGCGGCTGGCGTCGGAGATGGCGAACTTGTAGACGTACTCGAAGCGGTCGGCGCCCTTGGTGAGGGCGATGATCACCTCGTAGACGCCCTCGCCGCTCACCTCGAAGGGGCTGGCGATGACGTTGAAGGTGCCCTCCTTGGCGCCGTCGGGGATCTGCACGTCGCTGTCGCGGATCACGTCCTTGCGGTCGCCGGTGGGGCTGACGATGGAGAACCCGAACTTGAACTGGCCGTCCATGCGGGAGAAGCGGGTGTAGAAGCACACCTTGGGCAGGGTGAAGGGCACCTGGGGCACCACGATGTGATGGTCGTACAGGCCCATCAGCGAGGTCTTGCCGCCCATCTCCTGGCGGATGTCGTCGCAGAGCAGCGTGAACTCGTGCTTGGGGGCCTTGATCTGGACTTCTTGCATGGGGGCTCCGAAAGAGGGGGCATCCTGGGTTGAAGGGCCAGTTTACCCTTGAATGAGGCCCCTTCCAACCTCGGGTGTGGCCGGTGGCACGGAGGCGGCATGCGTCGTTGGCTGGGAATCCTGTTGATCGCGGTGGGGCTCCAGGCCCAAGACGTCCGTATTCAGATCCTTGGCACGACGGACATGCACGGCCATGTGATGGCGGAGGACACCTACAGCCTCCAGCCCGCGAACCAGGGCTGGGCCAAGATCGCCACCCTCATCCGCCTCCAGCAGGCGGAAAATCCCAACACGGTGCTGGTGGACTGCGGGGACACGATCGAGGGCGAGCCCATCAACTACGTCCACAACGTCCTGCGGCGGGACCTGCCCGAACCCAGCATCGCCATCATGAACGCCCTGGGCTATGCGGCCATGGCGGTGGGCAACCACGAGTACAACTTCGGGCTGGACCTCCTGCGCTCGGCCGAGAAGGAGGCGAAGTTCCCCTTCCTGTCGGCCAACACGGTGGATGGCCAGGGCCACGGGGCCTTCCCCGCCTCGACCCTCGTGACGATGGCGGGCGTCCGGATCCTGATCCTGGGCTTCACCACCCCCGCCATCCCCCAGATGGAGGAGCCGGAGAATTTTCCGGGGCTGCGCTTCAGGGATATCGTGGCCACGGCCCGGACCCTGGTGCCGCGTCTGAAGGCGGAGACGAAGGCCGATGTGGTGGTCGCGCTGCTCCATTCCGGCCTGGGCAAGGTGGACGGCCGCGAGGGGGACGAGAACGAGGCGCTCCGCCTGGCGGACCAGGTGCCGGGCCTGGATGCCATCTTCACGGGCCACACGCACACGGCCGTCCAGACGGAGCACAAGGGGGTGCCGATCCTCCAGGCCCAGTGCTACGGCCGGGCCCTGGCCGCGGTGGACCTGGACCTCCGCCAGGAGGACGGCCACTGGCGGGTGCTCGCCGCCAGGGGCCGGCTGATCCGCCCCGCGGCGGACACGCCGGTGGATGGGGAGGTCCTGCGTCTCACGGCGGACCTGAGGGCGGCCACGACCCGCTACCTGGACACGCCGGCCACGACGCTGCTCACCGATCTGGATGGCCGCTGGGGCCGGATGGAGGACACGCCCCTGGCCCAGCTGGTCCACCAGGTCCAGCGCCAGGCCACGGGGGCCCAGCTCTCCGCGGCGGCCTGCGCCGACCCCGGGATCTTCATCCCCAGGGGGCCCACCAGCGTGCGCCAGTTCTACGCGCTCTTCCCCTTCGACAACCGGGTGGCCCGCATCCACCTCACGGGAGCCCAGCTCCGGCTCTACCTGGAGCATGCGGCGACGGCCTACCACTTCAGCTGGAAGCCGGATCTCTTCAACCGCGAGATGCCCTTCTACAACGTGGACACGGTGGATGGCGTGACCTATGCCCTGGACCTGGGCAAGCCCGTGGGCAGCCGGGTGGTGGGGCTCCGCTACCAGGGCCGGCCCGTGGGGCCGGATCAGGTCTTCACCATGGCCCTGAGCACCTACCGCCTGAGGGGTGGCGGCGGCTACATGGCGGCCATCGGCTTCAAGGGGCAGCCGGACCTGGTGACCAAGGCCCTCCAGCGGAACCTCCTGCTGGAGTACGTCCTCTCCCGTCCGAGCCTCTCGCTCTCGACGGTGGACAACTGGCGCACGATCCCCTACCTGGATCGAGAGCGGCTCCTGAACCCGGCGAAGTAGCTACTTCACCGGCACCAGCAGCAGGCCGCCCTTGGGATTCACGAACACGGCGTTGCCCTCGAGGACGCCTACCAGCAGGTGGTCGTCCGCGAGCCCCGTGGGGAGGAACTCCACGGCGGAGGACGTGAGGTCGATGCGGGCGAGCACCTGGCCTTGAAGGGTGCCCCGGACGGCGTCCGGCAGGTCCGTGGCCTTCAGGGAGGCGAACGCGACGTTCTTGCCGCTCCAGAGGCAGAGGGGGCCGCGGTCCAGCGATCCCCCGGCGAAGGCGGGCGCAGGGTCCTTGCCCAGCTTGAAGGCCGTCTCGCCTTCCTTCTTGCCCGAGTCGGCGTTGATCAGGCTCAGGTTCAGATCGTTCCCGTTCCCCAGCAGGATGTGGTCGAGATCATCCATCAGCAGGGGATGGAGGTTCCGGTTGGAGAGGGCCTCCTTGTTGCCGGGCTTGGCGCCGAAGATCCACAGATCGTCCCCGTCGGAATAGCGGCGCTTCTCGAGGTAGGGCTCCTGGGTCTTGAAGGAGAGGACGAAGCCCTTGGTGTCCCAGCAGACGCTTCCCACTTCAGCAGGCAGCTTGATGGTCTTCGCGATGCGGCCCGTGGGCTCGATCTGCGTGAGGGTGGTGCCATCGACCACCCAGGCGTTGCCGCGGGGATCGACGATCCACTTGGAAGGAGGCGTCTCCAGCCGGCCGAGGGGGATGGTGCGGATCTCGCCGCCATCGCGCATCCAGGTGTGGAGGACCTTCGCCCCGGGATCGTAGAAGGTGAAGGAGTCGTCCTTGTCCTGGCGCGCCCACCCCTGGGCCTGGGTGGCGCCATCCCATCCCTGGGCGGGAAGGAGGACGGTGGCCATGGCCAGGGCGCAGAGGGTCAAGGTACGACTCGGGTGAAGCCTCACGGAACTCCTCAGCCTGGAAACGGAACCTGGGTTAGGTGAAACCTTAGGAATTTCCCGCCCCGTGCGCAAGGTTTTACTTGAGTGTGCCGTGGAATTCCCGGATCCGCCGCAGCAGGCTGGCAGGATCGAGCCCCTCCTCCTCCAGCAGCCGCCTGGGATCGCCATGGTGGACCAGGTGGTCAGGTACCGCGCAGCGCAGCAGGGGGCGGACCAGGCCGCCGTCCGCCAGGGTCTCCGCCACCGCGGCGCCGAAGCCGCCGGGGGCGCAGCCCTCCTCCACCGTCACCACCGCCCGGCAGGGGCGGGCCCAGGTGTGGATCAGGTCGGCATCCAGGGGCTTGATGAAGCGGGCGTTGATGACGGCGCAGGAGATGCCCTCCGCCGCCAGGGCCTCGGCCGTGCGCAGGGTCGGATCCACCATGGAGCCGATGGCGCAGAGGAGCAGGTCCGAGCCCTCCCGCAGCAGCTCGCCCTTGCCCACGGGCAGGGCGGTGATGGGCTCCTCCAGGGGCACGCCCAGGCCGCTGCCCCGGGGGTAGCGCAGGGCCGCCGGATGGCCGCAGTAGAGGGCGGTCATGAGCATCCGCCGCAGCTCGTTCTCGTCCTTGGGGGCCATGAGCACGATGTTGGGCAGGCAGCGCAGGTAGGCCATGTCGTAGAGGCCATGGTGGGTGGGCCCGTCGGCCCCGACGATGCCCCCGCGGTCCAGGGCGAAGGTCACGGGCAGGTCCTGGATGCACACGTCATGGGCCACCTGGTCGAAGCCCCGCTGCAGGAAGGTGGAGTAGATGGCACAGACGGGCCGCATGCCCTGGGCCGCGAGGCCCGCGGCGAAGGTCACGGCGTGCTGCTCGGCGATGCCCACGTCGAAGCAGCGGTCGGGGTGGGCCTTCTGGAAGAGGTTCATCCCCGTGCCGTCGAGCATGGCGGCGGTGATGCCCACGATCTTCTCGTCGTGCTTGCCCAGCTCCACCAGGGCCTTGCCGAACACCGAGGTGTAGCTCGGCGGCGCGGGCTTCGCGGGATCGGCGACCACCTTGATGATCTCGCCCGCCTCCGCGTCGAAGGCGGTGACGCCGTGCCACTTCAGGGGATCCTGCACGGCGGGCTCGTAGCCGTAGCCCTTCTTGGTCTGCACGTGCAGGAGCACGGGACCGTCCTTCATCTTCTCCTTGGCTTCGAGCAGGGCCTTGGAGACGGCGTTCACGTCGTGGCCGTTGACCGGGCCCATGTACCGGAACCCGAGATCCTCGAAGAGCAGCCCCGGCACCATGAGGCGCTTGAAGCTCTCCTCGCTCCATTTGGCGGCCTTTGCCACGCCCTTGCTGAGCCCCTCCAGGGGGATGGCCTTGATGGCGTGCTCGATGCGGTCCCGCCAGCGGTGGTAGTACTGCCCCGACATGATCTGGTTCAGGTAGCCCTGGAGCGAGCCCACGTTGGGGTTGATGCTCATGTCGTTGTCGTTGAGGATCACCAGGAATTTCCTGGTGACCAGGTAGCCCGCCTGGTTGAGGCCCTCGAAGGCCATGCCGGCGGTCATGGACCCGTCCCCGATGACGGCGATGCAGGTGTGGTCCTGCTTCTGCAGATCCCGGGCCTTCGCCATGCCCAGCACCGCGGAGATGCTGGTGCTGGCGTGGCCGGCGCCGAAGTGGTCGTAGGGGCTCTCGTCCCGCTTCAGGAAGCCCGAGAGCCCGTGGTGCATGCGCAGGGTGGGGAAGCGGTCCTTGCGTCCCGTGAGGATCTTGTGGGGGTAGGCCTGGTGGCCCACGTCCCAGACGATGCGGTCCTGGAGGAAGTCGAAGTGGTGGAAGAGGGCCACCGTCAGCTCGACCGTCCCGAGGTTGGAGCTGAAGTGCCCGCCGGTCTCGGAGACCGAGGCGATGAGGAAGGCGCGCACCTCGGCGGCCAGCTGCTCCAGCTGGGCGGGGGTGAAGTGGCGGATCTGCTGGGGGGCGGCCAGGGAGTCAAGCAGGGGATAGGGGCTCGCGGGTTCCGTCATGGCTCGCCCTACTTCCCGCGCTGGGCCAAGTAGCGGGCCCAGGCTTCCAGGGAAGTCCGGTTGGGAAGGGATGCTAGTCGGCATAGGGCGGTCTCGGTCGCCTCCTCCAGGGCCCTGCGGGCGCCGTCCAGGCCCAGGAGGGACGGGTAGGTGATCTTACCCCTGCCGGCATCCTTCCCGGCCCGCTTGCCCAGGTCCGCATCCGTGGCCGTGGCGTCCAGGATGTCGTCCTGGATCTGGAAGGCCAGGCCGATGGCCTCGCCGTAGGCGCGGAGGGCCTGGCGTTCCGCGGGCCCCGCCCCGCCCAGGACCGCGCCCATCTCCAGGGCGGCCCGCAGCAGGGCGCCGGTCTTGAGGCGGTGGATGAGGCGGAGGTGGTCCAGGTCGTAGTGCTCGAGGGTCTCGCCCTCCAGGTCGAGGGCCTGGCCGCCCACCATGCCCCGCCAGCCCGCGGCCTCGGCGAGGAGGGCTGTGGCCTCCAGCCGGGTGGCCGGATCGCCGGGGCCCGCGGCGAGCACGCCGAAGGCCGCCGTGAGCAGGCCGTCGCCGGCCAGGATGGCGTGGCCCTCGCCGTACACCTTGTGGTTCGTGGGGCGGCCCCGGCGCAGGTCGTCATCGTCCATGGCCGGCAGGTCGTCGTGGATGAGGGAGTAGGTGTGGACGTACTCCAGGGCCAGGGCGCCCGGCAGGGCGTCCTCCGCCCGGCCGCCCACGGCCTCCGCGGCCAGGAGGCAGAGCACGGGGCGCACCCGCTTGCCGCCGGCCTCCAGGCTGTAGCGCATGGCCTCGGCCAGCCGGAGGGCCTCGCCCTCCCGGAAGGGGGCCGTCAGCGGGGCATCCAGGAGCGGGAGGAGGCGGTCGAGATCCGCCTGGACCTGCGCGGCCGCGGTCGCCGCCGGAGGGGTCACGGGGTCCCCTTGGCGGGATCCAGGGGCTCGGCCCGGTACTCGCCGCCCAGGCCGGCCTTGAGGACCTCCACCTTGCGCTGGGCATCCGCCAGTTGCTGCTGCAGGGCCTGGCTGAGCTGGACCCCCTCCTCGAAGCGGGCCAGGGCCTCCTCCAGGCTCAGGTTGCCCGATTCCAGCTGCTGCACCAGGGCCTCCAGCCGGTCGAGGCCGTCGTCGAAGGAGGGCTGGGGGGGCTGGGGGCTCATGGGCGGTCCGACAAGGAAGGGGCCCGCGAGGGGCCCCATCCAGTCTACCTAGTGGCGTCCCTTCATGCTCTCCTTCATCTCCTTGCCGCCATCCACCTCCTTGTAGCCGGCGGGCAGGGCCCAGACGCTGGCGGGGATGGCGGCCGTGGAGACGGCGGTGGCCTCGGTGGTCATGTCCATGCCCATGAGGCCCGTCACGTGGGTGCGGAGGGCGACGCCCTTGAGCTTGCCGACTTCCTGGGCGATCCGCTTGAACAGGGCGCCCATGGCCCCCGGCATGCGGTTCGCGAAGGACATCGCCTTGGCGTAGTCGCGGATGGGGAACTGGAGGGAGGGATCCACGCTCAGCTCCTCGACCATCTTGCCGAGGGTGATGCGGACCTTCCGGCAGGGCCGGCCCAGGACGGTGTCGGCGCCGAGCTGCTCGACCTTCACCTCGGTGGTGTCGCCGAACATCATGCGGGTCACCATCCCCGGCATGTTGGCCATCTGGTCCTCCATGCCCTGCATGGCTTCCTGCATGTCCTTGAAGGTGACCTTGGTGACCACCTTCTTGGTGTGGTCGATGGTGTAGAAGACTTCGTGGCCGTAGTCCACCAGGGTGTCGGTCCGGGCGTTCTCGTTGTTCATCCGCATCCGGGTGGCGTCGACGTACTGGATCTGGGTGCCTTCCTTGGCGAAATGGCCCTTTCCCGTGACGTGGGAGGTGATGGTGAGGTCGCCGGCCAGGAGGCTGAGACCAGACATGAGGGTCGAAAGGGCAAGGAATGTAAGCCTTCGCATGGGAATTCTCCGGGATAGGTGTTCCGAAGCATACGCTCGCCGCGCTTCGGCCGGAAGGCCGGTTTGGGATACCTTCATCCCGGGAGGCGCCATGGCCCGGGTGCTGGTGGTGGACGACAGCAAGGAGACCTGCGAGTTCCTGGAGGAGCTCCTGGAGACCCTGGGCCTGGAGGTGGTCAAGGCCACGCACCCGGACCGGGCCATCGAATTCCTGCACAGGGAACCCTTCGACCTGCTGCTGTCGGACATCAACCTGGAGGCCAAGAAGGATGGCCTGGACCTGTTGCGGGAGGCCAAGCCCCTCGGCGTGGATACGATCCTGCTGTCGGGCTTCGGGACCCTGGAGACCGCCATCGAGGCCGTGCGCGAGGGAGCCTTCGACTTCCTCAGCAAGCCCTGGAACAACGAGGAGCTGAAGGCCCTCGTGACCCGCGCCCTGGCCCGGCGCCAGTCCAGCGGCCACGGGACGGAGAAGGCCGTCTCGCCCAAGGGGAAACGCAGCCTGATGATCGGCTCCAGCCCGAAGATGATGGCCGTCTACAAGACCATCGCCAGCCTCCAGAATTCCCGGGCCACGGTGCTCATCACCGGGGAGAGCGGCACGGGGAAGGAATTGGTGGCCCGGAGCATCCACCTCTCCAGCGACCGGCGGGACCGGCCCTTCGTGGCCGTGAACTGCGGCGCCCTCACGGAGAGCCTGCTCGAATCCGAGCTCTTCGGCCATGTGAAGGGCTCCTTCACCGGGGCCGCTGGCGAGAAGCCGGGGCTCTTCGAGGAGGCTTCCGGCGGCACCATCTTCCTGGACGAGATCGGGGAGACGAGCCCCAACTTCCAGGTCCGGCTGCTGCGGGTGCTCCAGGAGCAGGAGATCCGCCGGGTCGGCGGCACCCGCACCATCAAGGTGGATTCCCGCGTCATCGCCGCCACCAACCGGGACCTGCAGCAGATGGTCAAGGCCGGGTCCTTCCGGGAGGACCTCTACTACCGGCTGAGCGTGGTGGAGCTGGCGGTGCCCTCCCTCCGGGAGCGCCGCGAGGACATCCCCCCCCTCCTGGACCACTTCCTCTCTGAGTTCGCCCAGAAGGACCAGCAGGCCTACCACCTGCATCCCGAAGCTCGCCGGGTCCTGGAGGCCTACTCCTGGCCGGGGAATGTGCGCGAGTTGGCCAACGCCGTGGAGAACCTCACCCAGCTGAGCCGGGGCCGGGAGATCACGGTGGATGACCTCCCCGCGAAGATCCAGGCGGACGTCCTCAAGCGCACCCTCCGGGAGCCGGGAGCGGGCGACGAGGTTCCCGCCCTCATCGAGGACTGGCCCACCCTGGACGAGCTGGAACGGCGGTACATCCAGATCCTGGTGGGACGGCACCGGGAGAAGCAGCGCATCGCCGAGGTCCTGGGTGTGGACCGCACGACCCTCTACCGGAAGCTCAAGCGGTACGGATTCCACGAGGGTGGCGAGTAGGGCGCCGAGTCGCAGCCTGCCACAGGTTGCAGGATGCAACTTGGTTTTGGGCCGGAATGCATTCATAACTTGTTTATTATCAATGCTTTTATATTGGCCTGGATCCTGCTTGCTGAGACCCAGATTCCGGCCGTGCCGGATACCCCCAGGGAGAACGTCATGAAGAAGCTTGCCCTGCTGCTCATCGCCGCTGCGCTGATCAGCCCCGCTTTCGCCGGTGAGGCCAAGAAGCCCGAGCCCAAGAAGGCCGAGAAGGTCCAGAAGGTCGAGAAGAAGGAGACCAAGAAGGCCGAGAAGAAGGCCCTGACTGGCGAAGAGAAGAAGGCCGAAGAGAAGGCCGCCCCCAAGGCCAAGAAGCACCACGCCAAGAAGGCCGAGAAGAAGGCTGAGGCTGCTCCCAAGGCCGAGAAGAAGGCCATGAACGGCGAGGAGAAGAAGGCCGAGAAGAAGGAAGCCAAGAA
>Ga0208789_1001759_pt1 | contig 11168 bp, 6 predicted proteins | sample Methanotroph_Enr_FD_187368 | JGI IMG/M metagenome (GOLD analysis project Ga0208789, IMG submission 187368) | Enriched soil microbial communities from Old Woman Creek wetland in Ohio, USA - Methanotroph_Enrichment_5 (SPAdes) (version 2) | ecosystem: Environmental > Terrestrial > Soil > Wetlands...
GTATTCAATTTGGTAAACCGTATGGCTCCCATATCTGTATTCCATAAACCACCTCCTTATGGCTTATTATCGCAGCTAAAGCTGACCGGCTAAAGCCGGTGGTTTAAACCTTATGATGGAAAATTAATCATGCTGTCATTTAAGGTAATTACCATGCTTCGGACGGTCACGGTTTACGTTTTTTGACGGCTCTTTTACCCCGTTTTTTTTATCAGGAAAAGCGTACAAGAGCCGCAATTAGCGTCCGTGTTGAGCACATAAAACTAACCGGTATAAAAATGACTAAATACATGAAGGATTTTTACAGCTGGGCGCGAGAGCAGATCAAGCTATTAAAGAAAGGTCAATTTGACAAGTTAGACATACCAAATTTAATCAGGGAGTTAAAAACCAAAGGGAGATGTGAGGAGCAGGAACTCGAAAGACGGTTAACTTTGTTGTTAGTCTATCTTTTGAAATGGAAGCACCAACCGGCAAAAAGGAAAAAAAGCTGGAAATTGATGATTCAGGAAGAGCGTAAAGAATATGGACATGTATTAAAAGATAACAAAGGCCTAAAACCAAAATTAGAAAATATTCTAAGCAACGCTTACGATCTGGCAAGAGTAAAAGCGGCAAAAAAGTCAGGGCTAAACATCAATACATTTGAAATGACCTGCCCCTGGGGGCTTGCCGATATAACTGATGAGGATTTTTACCCCAAACAATAAGCATTTCTTGGCTTAACAAAGTTCTGCGATGAATGTTTTCAGATCCTCGGGTTAGACAATAAATAGTTACAATTAATGCTATCTTGAGCATTCCAAATTTATCTGGATAAGTCATTCATGTATAAGACCCACATCGCCCAGCAGGCCTATGATTTTAAAAACCTGCGCAATCTGATGGCCAAGGCGACCCCCGCACGTTCGGGCGATTACCTGGCCGGTGTGGCTGCGGTCAATAACCTTGAGCGGGTCGCCGCCCAGTGGGTGCTTGCCGATGTGCCGTTAAAGCAGTTTCTCAATGAAGCGCTGGTGCCTTATGAACAGGATGAAGTCACTCGCTTGATTATCGACGAGCACGATAGCGCGGCTTTTGCTTCTATCAGTCATCTGACGGTTGGTGATTTTCGCAACTGGCTGCTGTCCGGGCAGGCGACGGCAGAGACGCTAACCGCGATAGCTCCAGGCGTCACGCCGGAAATGGCGGCGGCTGTGTCCAAAATCATGCGTATCCAGGATTTGATTCTGGTCGCAAAAAAATGCCTCGTAATCACTCGATTCCGGAACACTATCGGCCTGGAAAACCGCTTGTCCACACGCCTGCAACCCAACCATCCTACCGACAATCCGGCCGGAGTTGCCGCCAGCCTGCTGGACGGCTTGCTATACGGCTGCGGCGACGCCGTTATCGGCATTAACCCGGCTTCCGATAACCTTGAGGCAACCTCGAGCTTGCTGCACATGCTGCATGATGTGATCGAGCGCTACCAAATACCGACGCAATCCTGTGTGCTGGCGCATGTGACGACAACATTGAAAGCGATAGAGCAGGGCGCGCCTGTCGATTTGGTGTTCCAATCCATTGCCGGAACGCAAAAAGCCAATGACAGTTTCGGCATCAACCTGGATTTATTACAAGAAGCGCATCTTGCCGCTCTGGAATTGGGGCGCGGAACGTTGGGCGATAACTGCATGTATTTTGAAACCGGGCAGGGCAGTGCGCTGTCCGCCAATGCTCATCACGGAATGGATCAGCAAACCTGTGAAGCCAGGGCTTATGCGGTCGCGCGCAAATTCAAACCGCTGCTGGTCAATACCGTGGTCGGTTTTATCGGCCCGGAATATCTTTACGACGGCAAACAAATTATCCGCGCCGGTCTGGAAGATCATTTCTGCGGCAAACTGCTGGGCCTGCCGATGGGTTGCGATATCTGCTATACCAACCACGCCGAAGCCGATCAGGACGATATGGATATGCTGCTGACCCAATTGGCTGTTGCCGGCGGCACGTTTATTATGGGCGTTCCCGGCGCTGACGACGTGATGCTGAATTATCAATCCACGTCGTTTCATGATGCGCTTTATCTGCGCCAAGTGTTGGGCTTGCGGCCCGCGCCCGAGTTCGAGCAATGGTTGCAGCAACACGGAATTTTTAATGCCGAAAACCAGTTGCAACTACGGCCCGATGTACCTGCACTGTTCAAACCGTCTTTACAAAACCTGAGTGAGTAAGACGATGACCGATTTTAAAATCACCCAAAATCCTTGGCATAGCCTGAAACAATTCACCTCGGCACGTATCGCTTTGGGACGGACAGGAATGAGCCTGCCGACCCGCGCCTGCCTGGATTTTCAGTTGGCGCATGCGTTGGCTCGCGATGCGGTCAACATCCCGCTGGATTTTGCAGGACTTGAACAACGCTTGAATAAGCAGGGCTATCAAACGCTGACCTTGCAAAGCCAGGCGGAAAATCAGTCGGTATATTTGCAGCGGCCTGATCTCGGACGCTTGTTAAGTGCATCGGCTATGGCCTGTTTGCAGCACACCACGCTTATCCCATTCGACGCAGTTGTCGTTGTTGCCGACGGTTTATCGTCTACAGCCATAGAACATCACGCTGAACCGTTCCTGAGTTTATTGCTGCCCGAACTGCAACAAAAGGGCTACAGGTTGCCGCCGGTGTGTCTGGTAAAACACGGGCGTGTAGCGATTGGCGATGCTATCGCGGAACACTATGCAGCCAGTCTGTGTATGGTATTGATCGGCGAGAGACCCGGTTTAAGCTCGCCAGACAGCATGGGCATTTACTTCACCTATCAGGCCAGATCAGGCATCAGCACCGATGCCGAGCGCAATTGCATTTCCAATATTCATGAAAACGGGCTGAGTTATCAGCAGGCGCTAAAGAAATTGCTGTTTTTAATCAATGAGGCCGAAAAATTGCGGCTTTCGGGGGTTAATTTGAAAGACGAAACTACCGACACTGAGCCGAATGAACAGCTGAAACAGGTTAATTTTTTATTGGATTAGTCATGGTTGATTTCCGGCTTTCATGAGATGAAAGGGTATGCTATTAAGTTACTCGATTGCCCCGGCATAGAGTCTTAGTGTGCGAAAATACCGCGCAAGGCTTTTTCAAAGCAGGAAGAAGAATTGGCAGGCTGTACTGTTGAGCTCCCATGAAACGGAGTTTACCAATTCTTCTTTTTTCACCTGATAGATTATTTATGGACTGTCGGTTGTGGCGTTAATTTCCATATGTCCTTGTTATATTCGCCAATCGTCCTGTCGGTAGAAAACTTGCCGCTGCTCGCGCAGTTCAAGATGCTCATTTTGGTCCAATGATCTTTATCCCGATAGGCGTCTTCAACGCGTTTTTGCGCGTCGATAAAGCTTCTGAAATCGGCAATCGTCATCCAAGGGTCGTGCGGGCTTTTTATCGAGTTGATCAGGTCGTCGAATATGCCCGGCTCGAACTGGTTAAAATAACCGGACTCCAGCAGATGCATGACCTGCCGCAAGTCTTCATCCTGGTCGATCATCTCAAGCGGATCGTAGTGAGGCCGTCTCGCTTCGATTTGCTCTTCGGTCAAACCGAACAGAAAGAAGTTTTCATCGCCGACTTCTTCGCGAATCTCAATATTCGCGCCATCCAGCGTACCGATGGTGATCGCGCCGTTCATCATCAGCTTCATGTTGCCGGTGCCTGAGGCTTCCTTGCCCGCAGTGGAGATTTGTTCGGACAAGTCGGCGCCGGGGCAGATTTTTTCCATCGCTGAAACGCGGTAATCCGGCAAAAACAGCAAAGTTAACTTATCGCCTACATCGGGATCCGAATTGATAATCTGGGCGACATTGTTGATCAGTTTGATGGTTTTTTTCGCCATGCGATAACCGGGAGCCGCTTTGCCGCCGATTAATACGCATCGCGGCACCCGGTCTGCATCGCCTTTTTTGATGCAGTTATAAAGATGGATGACATGCAGCACATTGAGCAGTTGACGCTTGTATTCATGAATGCGCTTAACCTGCACATCGAATATCGCATCGACATTAAAATGCAGTTCCGAGTCGTGTTTATTTTTTTTATAATCGATCAATCGCTGTTTTGCGGCCTGCTTGATGCTGTGCCAGCGCTGCCTAAATTGCGCGTTGTCGGCGTAGGGTTCCAGTTTTTTCAGTTGCGATAAATCGGTAATCCACGAGTCGCCGATTGTTTCCGTTATCAGTTTTGCCAACTCGGGATTGCAGGCCGCCAGCCAGCGGCGTGGCGTCACGCCATTGGTTTTGTTGTTGAATTTATGCGGCCATAGCTCATAAAAGTCCCTGAACAAATCTTGCTGCAATAATTGGGAGTGCAACTGGGCAACGCCGTTCACGGAAAAACTGCCGACGATAGCCAGATGGGCCATTCTTACCCGTTGCTGATCGCCTTCCTCGATGATGGACATTCTGCTTAAACGTTCGCTGTCGGCAGGCCAACGCATCGCCACTTCAGCCATAAAACGGGCATTGATTTCGAATATAATCTCCATCAGTCGCGGCAGCAACCGCTGCATCAGGCTAACCGGCCATTTTTCCAGTGCTTCGGGCAACAAGGTGTGGTTGGTATAGGCCATGGTGTTTTTGGTGATGGCCCATGCTTTGTCCCAGGTTAAACCGTGCGTGTCCATCAGCAGGCGCATCAATTCGGCAATCGCAATACTCGGATGGGTGTCGTTTAGCTGGAAGCAGCTTTTTTCGGCAAAGCGGCTGAAATCATTGCCGTGTATGCCGCCTACCCAATGAGCGATAACATCCTGCAAGCTGGCGGAAGCCAGGAAATATTGTTGCCGCAATCTGAGCTCTTTGCCGTTTTCATTGGCATCATTGGGGTATAGCACCATGGTGATGTTTTCGGCAGTATTTTTTGCCGCGACGGCTTCGGCATAATCGCCGGCATTAAACTCGTCCAGGTTAAACTCTTCGGTAGCTACCGCCTTCCATAGCCGCAAGGAGTTGACGGTTCCGTTTTGATAGCCGGGTATCGGTGTATCGAAAGGCACGGCCAGCACATGGCTGGCAGACATCCAGCAATGCCGTTGATTGCCGTTTTCATCGGTTTGAATTTCAGTATGGCCGCCGAATTTGATGGCATGCGAATATTCCAGCCGCTCAATTTCCCAGACATTGCCGTGACGCAGCCAATGGTCGGGTTTTTCGACCTGCTCGCCATTGACGATAGTTTGGGTAAACATGCCGTATTCGTAACGTAAACCGTAACCGATAACCGGCAGCTGCAAGGTCGCGCAGCTGTCTATAAAGCAGGCGGCAAGACGGCCCAAACCGCCGTTGCCCAACCCCGCATCCTGCTCGCTGCTGATCAGTTCTTCAATGGCAATGCCGAGATCGTACATGGCCTGAGTTACGGTATCGGTTACGCCCAGGTTAAGCATGGCGTTGCTCAAAGTCCGGCCCATCAGGAATTCCATGGACAGATAATAGCCCCGCCTGCAATCATTGCTTTTATAGGTTTGGTGGGTGATTTTCCAGCGCTCCATCAAGCGGTCGCGAATCGCCTGCGATAAGGCTTCCCCGGCATAGTAAGGCGACCGGCAGTTTTCATCCCGGCCCAACAGATGGACATAATATTGTTTGAAGTCATCAATAAAGTCCGTTTTCTTCCTGCCTTGTTCGGGGAGCTTGGTGATTGATGGCTTGGGTTTGCTGATTACAAATGTGTTAGTGGGCATTATTTAATCCTGATTTAAATTTTAATTTCTCTCGATCCCACTCAGCGTGCTCATCGTTAGACTCCAGTGTCTTCAGTACACCGTCATCCCGGCAGGGATTGCCGGGATACAGAAGCCATGGATGGCAATGACAAGGTTATATATAAGTCTTGTAACGCGGAGCTGCTTTGTTAAATCGAGTAATCACATCCCTGTGCTCTGGTTTCCGGCAATCCCTGCCGGAATGACGTGCTCGTAAATATTTGTGTATAACGATAAACGTAGCGCATGGAAACGAGAAATTCCGACGTGTCCGGTTACGCGGCTACGCTAATCCGTTTTTCAAATTCATCCAGCGGCATCGGCTTGCCGAACAGGAAGCCTTGATAGGCGGAACATCCGAGTTGCTTTAGGCAGGCAAATTGCTGTTCGGTTTCCACGCTTCCGCCAATCACGTTGACTCCCAGTTTGTTAGTCATGTCTATGATGGTTTTTACGATCATGGCATCGCTGCTGTCGATGGCAATGTCGCGCATCAGAAATTGATCGATTTTTAACTGGTCGATAGGCAGTTTTTTTAGATGACTCAAGGAGGAATACCCCGTGCCGAAATTATCCATTGAAAACCGGATGCCGAGCTGTTTCAGCTTCTCCATTTTTTCGACGGTGTTGGCGATGTCGTGCAGCATCAGGGTCTCGGTCAATTCCAGTTTAAGCAGTTCCGGGTTGATGCCGGTTTTTTTCAGCAGTTGGCTCAGCTGCTCAGAGAATTCAGGATGGCTAAATTGACGGGGGCTGATGTTGACGGCAAGCGATAAGTCCTTTTTAAGCGGGTCGTCCTGCCACAGTTTGAGTTGTTTACAGGCTGTTTTCAGCACCCATGCACCTATGGGCAGGATCAGGGATGTTTGTTCGGCGACGGGAATGAATTGTTCAGGGGCAATCAGCCCGTATTGCGGGTGCTCCCAACGCAGCAGTGCTTCAGCTCCAAGTGTTTGACTGTTACTGTCGACCTGGATTTGGTAGTAAAGCTTGAGCTGGCGCTTTTCTAACGCAAAATATAACTCCGATTCCAGATGCATCCGGCCATGTTCATGATCGGTGCCTATTTCCCGATGTGTTGGGATTGTCTTGCCGTACCAAGCAAGGTCGTGAAGCTTAAAAAGACGTTTGGTCAGCTTATTGGTGATCAGTTTGCGTCCTTCCTTGTCCTTTAGCAGGATAGTATTCGGAATCGCATCAATCAGCTGGGTAAGCTGGTTGTTAAATATATGTAGCTTGTCTGCGTTCTTTTGTAATATTCGCAGCATCTTACTTTGTTTTTTGGTTAAACCGTACGGATTTTGCCCGGCCTGTGCCGTTGTTTTTTTTAGTTTTTTTGTCATAACTTTTTCGTAAGGGATAGGGTAGTCATCGGTAGTTTGAGTGACATTTAAAGTGTTCATGATTAAAACTCCTCCCAATCGCCGTTAGCAACAGCCAACAGCTGGGGTTTCGATTTGACTGATGCAACGTTGCCATGAGTGTGCTGGGCATTGCTGCTGTTGGTTCTCCGGGTGTCCCAGATGATGTGTTCTTTATGCATGCGATGATGGAGATGGTGCTGCGGGTGAAATTCCGGCAATGCCTCGACGGTGTGCACAAGAGTATTGCGGCCGGCCGGTTTATCGTCCGTTTTAAATCCGCTGACAGTAACCGCAAGGTTTTGCGCCTGCTCTTCCAGCGATTCGGCAGCGGCTGCGGCTTGTTCAACCAGCGCTGCATTTTGCTGGGTGACATCATCCATTTGGCTGATGGCTTGATTGACTTGCCCGATACCGGCGCTTTGTTCGACTGAGGCGGCGGTTATTTCCGACATCATGCCGGTGACGCCACGGATGGCCTTAAGAATTTCTTCCATGGTGGTTCCTGCCTCTGCGGCCAGTTTACTGCCGTCATCGATCTTTTCTACCGAGTCCTCAATCAGGCTTTTGATTTCCTCGGCGGATGCGGCAGCGCATTGCGCAAGGTTGCGCACTTCGCTGGCTACGACTGCAAAGCCTTGTCCATGGATGCCTGCATGTGCGGCTTGTATGGAAGCGTTGAAGGCGAGAATATTGGTCTGGAAGGCGATGTCGTCTATCACCGAAATGATCTCCTCGATTTTATGTGAAGATGCTTTTATCGCATTCATGGTGGTGACGACTTGACCGACTACCAGACCACCCTGATCGGCTATTTCGGCGGCACCGATGGCAAGGTGGTTGGCTTGTTTGGCGTTTTCGGTATTATGCTGCACGGTAGCGGTAAGCTCTTCCATGCTGGCGGCGGTTTGTTCCAGGCTGGCGGCTTGCTCTTCGGTGCGGTACGACAAATCATTGTTGCCTGAAGCAATTTCCTTGGCTCCGGTGTTGATGCAATCGGTGGCGTCCTTTATTTGATGAATGATGCTTTTTAGTTTTTCGACCATGATATTGGAGCTGTCTTTGAGCTGCCCGAAAGTGCCTTGATAGTCATTGGTGATGGTTTCGGTCAGGTCGCCACGGGATAGGGCGCCCAGTACGCGCACCACTTCATTGAGTCCGGTTTCGCTGGTGCACAAAAGCTGGTTTATGCTTTCGCCCAGCTCACGCAGGAAGCCTTCCTTGCCGCGTAAGTCGAAGCGTTTGCTAAAGTCCCCCATAATTGCGGCAGCCACAATGGTGGATACTTCTTTTTCCACGGCGACTTCGGCGGTGCGATCCTGCCATTCGGCTACCGAGCCCAGACGCTCTCCTTTTTCATTGATGACCGGGCTGGCAGTCACCACCATGGTGCACCCGCCCAGCTCCATAGTGGCGGTATAGGTGCCGGTCAGGGAAGCGAGCAATTGCGTCTGATGCGCGGGATTCTTATGAAAGCTGTCAATCTTGCTGCCGACCAGCTTTTCTGCCGAGAAATTCGGCAACTCTTTACGAATGCCTTGTTCGGCTTTGCTGAGCATCTCGCTGACTGACTTGTTGACATAAATAATCTTGCCGTCGTTGTCTGCAATCATGACACCGGTGCTGACATTATCCAGCGCAATCTTGACGCGCAGGCTTTCATCGGCGACGCGTTTGGTTTCGGCGACGTCAAAGCCCAGTTTAGTCTGCATCGACTTGATGGCTTCCATGACTTTGCCGACTTCATTGTGGCGTTCTATTTCGATGACATTATGGTAATTGCCCTGGGCGATTTGGCCGAAGTGGGCGATGGATGCCTCAAGCGGGCGTATGATGACGCGAATTAATGCCCAACCCAGCCATAGAACCAGAGCAATACCCGCTGCGATCAGGCCGATGGAAACCGTGCGGAAGTCTTCATGTCGAGCCTGGGTTGCGCCGTACTCCTGCTTGGCGACATCAAGCTGGATTTTCATCAACTGCTGGATGCTCTCCTCAACTTGCGGGTAAAGCCGGTTGATTTTGTCCGTCGCAATCCTGGCCTGCGTTAAGTCATTGGCCCGCAATGCGGCAATGGCCGGTTTTAATCCGTCCGTCACGAAATACTTTCTGTTCTCGGCAAATTGTTCTGCCAACACTTTTTCCTCATCGGTTAGCTGGGTGGCCATATAGTCCTCCCAAAGCCGGGCGATTTTCCCGATGTTTTGCTCCACTTCGCCAGCGTTCCTCTCAATCACTTCGGCTGTTGGATTGCTGAGGCTGGCGGCAATGTTTAACCGGTTAGTCAGCAGCAGTTTTTGAATCGAAGAAATCTGGCTTATCGGCAGAGTGCGGTCTTCATAGACGGTACGCAGGCCTTCTTCGGCCTTGCTCATGCCGAGCAATCCGATGCCGCCGATCACCAGCAGCAATATGGTCAGTAGGCCGACAATAGCGATCAGGCGGGACTTGATATTGAAATCCTTGAGCAGCCTGAATTGTCCCAATAGTGAGGCTTTTACGACTTTGCCGTCACGAATTTTCAGATTGCCGGCCTTGCCTTCGCGAAACAACCGGTAAGCCGCATCTGCCGCCTTGACTCGGTCAGGTTCGGGCTTGCTGCGGACAGACATGTAGCCGACCAGCTGATCGTTCTCGTAAAGTGGTGTGGCATTGGCCAGCACCCAATAATAATCGCCGTTCTTGCAGCGGTTCTTGACGATGCCTGTCCATGGGCGTCCTGCTTTCATTGATCGCCACAAATCCGCAAAGGCTTCGGTCGGCATGTCGGGATGGCGCACGATATTGTGCGATACACCCATAAGTTCTTCCCTGGAATAGCCGCTGATACGAATGAAAGCATCGTTGACGTAGGTGATCACGCCTTTTAGATTGGTGTTGGAGACGATAGAGTCACTGTCGCTAAGAATATGTTCCACATCGGTTATTTGCTTGTTCATTTTCATGTAGCGTTTCTCTGTTTATTTACTGGTGTATTTATTTACAGCTATGCAGGCCAATGGCTGCACACAAAGACTTCACGATTAAAAGTCATCCCAATCCAAATCGCCGTTGGCAATAGCGAAAGCCATTTGTTGCGGCTTCGATTTGGCTGCCGCTGCATTTTCAAGGCTGTACAGGGCTTTGCTGCCGCTGGTTTTTAGGGTGTCCCAGATGATATGATTTTTATGTTCCTTGTGATCATCGCTTAAGGGTTGGAGTTCCGGCGCGGCAGCGACCGCGACTTCAATCGTATGAACAACGTTAAGTTCGGCTGGTTTATGATTATCGATTTTAAAACCGCTTACGGTGACAACCAGGTTTTGCGCCTGTTCTTCCAACGATTCCGCCGTGGCGGCGGCTTGTTCCACCAAAGCCGCATTCTGCTGGGTTACATCATCTATTTGGCCGATGGCTAAATTGACCTGTTCAATGCCGGTGCTTTGTTCGACTGAGGCCGCGGTTATTTCCGACATCATGCCGGTGACGCCGTGGATGGCGCTGAGAATTTCTTCCATGGTTGTACCTGCCTGTACCGCCAGTTTGCTGCCGTCATCAATCTTTTCTACCGAGTCTTCAATCAGAGCTTTGATTTCTTCCGCAGATGCGGCGGCGCGTTGCGCAAGGTGCCGCACTTCGCTGGCTACGACTGCAAAGCCTTGTCCGTCTTTGCCTGCATGGGCCGCTTCTATGGCGGCGTTGAAGGCGAGGATATTGGTTTGGAAGGCGATGTCGTCGATTACCGAAACGATCTCCTCGATCTTTTGCGATGATTCTTTTATCGCGTTCATGGTGCTGACGACCTGACCGACCACCTCACCGCCTTGGTTGGCAATTTCGGCAGCGCCTATGGTCAGTCGGTTGGCCTGCTTGGCGTTTTCGGTGTTGGCTTGTACGGTGGAGGTCAGCTGATGGATGCTGGCGGCAGTTTCTTCCAGGCTGGCAGCTTGCAATTCGGTGCGGCGAGACAAATCATGGTTGCCGGAAGCAATTTCTTTTGCCCCGTTGTTGATGCAATCGGTGGCATCCTTGATTTGATGAATGATCTGCTCGAGTTTTGCTACGGTGGTGTTGGCGTTGTCCTTAAGTT
>Ga0208789_1001761_pt1 | contig 11158 bp, 9 predicted proteins | sample Methanotroph_Enr_FD_187368 | JGI IMG/M metagenome (GOLD analysis project Ga0208789, IMG submission 187368) | Enriched soil microbial communities from Old Woman Creek wetland in Ohio, USA - Methanotroph_Enrichment_5 (SPAdes) (version 2) | ecosystem: Environmental > Terrestrial > Soil > Wetlands...
GGAGGCAAATTTATTTTAAAAAAACCACACGCCAAAGTTTTGACTTATGTTATCACATTATTTTAGTTTATCGTTGTTTTTATGGCGGTCTTTGTCGCGAATGGATTTCAAATCCATTTTTTTGTCGAAAGCAGCCTGTAAATCGATTCCTGTTTGATTCGCCAAACACAACACCACAAAAACCACATCGGCTAATTCCTCGCCAAGGTCTTTATTTTTATCGCTTTCTTTTTCGGATTGTTCGCCATAACGACGCGCTATGATTCGGGCTACCTCGCCTACTTCTTCGGTAAGTTGAGCCATATTGGTCAATTCATTGAAATAGCGAACGCCGTGTTCTTTTATCCAATTATCTACGTCAAGTTGGGAATTTTTTAGGTTCATAGTATTATAATTTAACCCAATCAGGGTTTAAAACCCTGACTGGGTTGGTTGGAAAGATTAGTATTCGATTATTAAATTATTGATTTCGTTTAAATTTTGTTGTTGATTGTGATAAAAAATAAAGTTTTCTACATCTCCAAATAATTCAACAACTTCCTTTCTTTTTATTTTTGTTGGTTTATCCGAAATTACTGTTTCGTAAGATGACCAAGGATACAAACTCATTTGTTTTACAAAACCGTGATGTACTGGATTGTTATGGATGTAATAAATCAATTGCTGGAAATAGGCTTCAGAAGCAACTAATTTTCTTTCAAAAGTTGTTTCAAACAAACTTCCCGTTCTATTATGTCGTTTATTAATGGCTTGTGTATAAGCATTGAACAAATGCGAAAACTGTCTTGATGGGTCAATGATTTTTGGTTTTTCAGTTGTGGTGTAGGTCAACTCATCTTGTTCTATTTCACCTTTTTCTTTGATTCTCACCAAGATATGAAAGTGATTTTTCAACAAGCACCAAGCATAAGTTTCGGCAATAGGCTCTATATATTTAGCATACAACCGAAGAAAATGATAGTAATTTTCGTTTTCAAGAAATATATCAATTCCATTATTACCACGATTGTAAATGTGATAGTAATTTCCGTGAAGTATGGGTTCTTTTATTTCCATTTACTATTTCTTTTTTTAATTCCAAATTTTACCCTAACAGGGTTTTGAACCCTGTTAGGGTTAGTTGAAATACAAACTATTCTATTTCTATTGTATCTATTTCCTTCATCAATCGATCGGTTTCTGTCAAGGCAACGATGATTTTTTGATAATGGGCAATATCGTCAAATTCTAGTTTGCGTTCCTTACGGTCTTTGAGCCATTTTTGCGCGGGTTGATATCCGCCAATGTAGAAATTCCAAGCTACTTCGGGAACATTTTCAAAATACTGGGTTTCGTTTATATAAACTTTTCCGACAACCCTATCAGGGTTCAAAACCCTGATAGGGCTAATTTCAAATCGAGGTTTCGCAACCACACAATCGCCGTCAATGTTGAATTCTGTGATGTAATCTTCTACTTTTGCGATTTCTAATAAATGAATTTCTCGTATTTGCGAACCGAGATTTGTCAACTTTTCAAAAGTTAACAAATCTTTTGGATACGGAATTTTTGGAAAGTCTATTTTCAGGAATTCCTTGTATTTTTCTCTGTATGTTGGCGAATGCAAAACGGCGTAGATGTAATCGAGAATATCGATTGGCGCGAAACTACCATTGTCAAAGTTTGAAACTTTGACAATGGCGTCTTTCTCGGGAACAAAAGTTAAACTTAAATTGCTTGCGATTTTGTTTACGATTTCTGTATTTAAATTCGGGATTCTTTTAGGTGTTTCGTCAGGTTTTTTAGGCTCGTTGATTCCTATCCCTGTCAGGGTTTGGAACCCTGACAGGGATTGTTGTCCGTTGGTTTCGGGATAAAGATATAATGGAAAAATATTTACACCGCCACGACGAAACATATTTGCATCAACAGGGTTTTTTGAAACAGTTGTTAAACACCATTCTATATCTCCAACTGCCATTCCTTGTCTTCCAATTCCTAAAATTATATTTTCTTTGTTTTTCGAATGAATGATTAATTCTTTACGAGGTCTATCAACAACAATTCTATCAAAATAAATATACTTTTCTTCAAAAGGTCGATAATTGCATTTGATAATTTCTTTTTTAATATCTACTTTAGAAAGTTCTCTTTGTGCATTTCGAATATTAAAATCGGTAGAAGATTTAACGTCAAATATTTTTGAAATTTCATTTTCAGAACTTTCATTCTTTGAAAACTCTGTCAATCTTTTTACTAAAATTTCTTTGTTATCATCTATACAAAAACTATCTCTATGAGTTTGAAAACCCATAACATTGATTTTAAATAATTCCGTTGGATTTATCCCTTTGTTGTATTCAGTAAATCGATTTTCATCAATTTTTTTGAAAAGAAAATCATTTTTAAATGGAACAAAATCATTGAATTCAATGGTTTTCAAAGAGTTTTCCGAAAGGAAATCATATTTAAAATCGCGTTTACCATACAAATCATAATGGAAAACTTGGCCTAATTCAGCTGCTTTTTTCTTCCCTGTTTTTACAAAAACATTGATAGAAACGCCTTGCTCAATATCAAACACATTTACATCGGACGAACCATCAGACGAAGTTTCTTTTTTCTTGGCATTTCCGTGTAAATCTATGGTGTAAATCTTGTCGTAAGTTTTCAATAAATTCCAACGCATTCCTCGAAAGGTTGGGTTGTCCAGAAACCCGTGTGGGTTGATAAATGCCAAAACACCGCTGCCGTTTCGCTCTATATAATGTTGTCCGTAACGCAAGAATTTCACGTAATCATCATTTATAAATTTTGAATTTTGTTCTTTCAGTTTTTCCTTTCCGCCCGGTTCTTTTTTGTAATCTTCCATCAACTTCATAATCCACTCGCCTTTGTTGTTACTTTCGCCACTATACGGAGGATTCCCCACAATACACATCACCGGCGTATCGCGTTTTATAAAATTGGCTTCGTTAGCTTCGGAACTCAACCAATTGGCAAATAAAGTTCCTGTGTCAGGATGGCTTTCTTCAAGCGAATTGGTTAAATAAATTTTTAAACGTTGGTCTTTTGTTGGTTTAAAACCAGTTTCCGTGAGTAATAAATCCATTTGCAAATGCGCCATGGCGTAACTTGCCATCAATAATTCAAAGCCATTCAATCGTGGCAACAAATGGGTTTCTACATAATTACTCCAAACGCCTTGTTGTCCTTTAAATTTTTTGTGAACGTGTTTTACTACTTCGGCAAGAAAAGTTCCTGTTCCAGTTGCTGGATCCAGAATTTGCACTTTGTGGACTTCTTGTTCTACTTTTTTGCCTTGAAGGTCAATTTTTATCTTGGTTTTGCTGTTGTCGGCTAAACCTTGCGGCAAATCAAATTCAGTTTTCAGAATGTCATCAACGGCACGAACTATAAAATTCACGACTGGTTTTGGCGTGTACCAAACGCCACGCGCTTTTCGTAATTTTGGGTCGTATTCGCTCAAGAATGTTTCGTAAAAATGGATGATTGGATCTTCCATTTTGGTTGATTTTCCGTAGTTTTTCAAGATTTCTTCAACATTGCACGCCAAGAAAATTTCAACCAATGAATCTACAATCCATTTGATGCGGTCGTCAATATCAGGGCCAGCGATGTAACCAAACAGTTTTCGCAAAAACGGATTTGATTTAGGGATTAATTCGGCTGCTTCTTGTCTGGAAAATGTGGGCAAAGTTGGGTCGTGCAATCGTGCGGCAAACATTCCGTAAGCAATGGTTTGAGAGTAAACGTCGGCAAATCCTTTTGGAGTTATGTCGTGAATCAAGATTTCTTTGAAAGCGTTCATTTGGTCTTTCAAAGTAGAATTCTCTTGTGTTTCCTGATCCGAAAGCAAAGATTTCTCTATAATATCGGCAAGTAAACGGGCTTTTCCCGCCATCATTTCAGCCAGTTTCTTGGAGCTTTTGATGGATTGGCTAATGTGAACACAAAAATCTTTAATGAGGTTTGTGAAAGTGGCGAAGTTTTCGGGAAGCGCAACAATTTCGCCACCCCGTCCTTCGGACACCCCTCCAGAAGCGGGAAATTTAAGCTCTGCAATGGCGATTTTCGTGATAAAAACGCCATCGATATACAAATGAAAATCTAAATAATCGGTAAAAATTAAATTGTTCAACGAGTTTTTATAACGGTCAAATTGTTCTTTGTTTCCCGTTTTCTTCAAACCCGATAAATCTTTGTCGCCAATATCTTTGGCTTCAATAAAACCAATCGGAATATCTTTTTTAGTTATGATATAATCAGGAGCGCCACATTGTTGCCGTTTGGGTTCATTGGTTGCCGCAACATCTGTCACAATACTTTCAATGAGTTGCTTCAAATCTCCACGATAGGTGTGTTCTGTTGCGTTTCCTCTTTTGTATGCTGAATTTATATTTTGAATGTATTGGTCTAAAGTCATTAACGTTGATTTTGAACAAATGTAAAGAATTGCAAAATAAAAAAACACCTTGAGTGAGGTGTTTCTTATACTAATTTTCGGTATTTATTTTTAATGTTTGGACAGTTCTACGAAAGCCTACTCTTTATTTTTAGAATCAATTACTATCGTTACTGGTCCGTCATTGATTAATTCTACTTTCATATCGGCACCGAATATTCCAGTTTGAATGTTTTTACCCAATTCGCTTTCCAGTTTATTTACGAAATTCTCATAAAGAGGAATGGCGATTTCGGGTTTTGCCGCTTTGATATAGGATGGGCGATTTCCTTTTTTGGTGGAAGCCTGAAGGGTAAATTGGCTCACAACAATACAATCTCCGTCAATATCCTTAATTGACAAATTCATCACATGATTAGCATCATCGAAAATACGGATATTGATAATTTTACCAACAAGCCAGTCAATATCCTCCTGACTGTCGGCATCTTCAATCCCCAATAAAATGAGTAAGCCTTTTTGGATTTCGGCTTCAATTTTAGAATCTATGGTTACTGAGGCCCGTGAAACTCTTTGGATTACTGCTTTCATTATCTTTATTAAAAAAAACAGACTCGATAAATCGCGTCTCTACTATTTTCTCGTTTCGTCACTCGCTTTTCGATCTTCATCATAGGAATCCGTACGATAATTTTCATCGTCACCTTCCAGAATTTTCAGGTAACTTTTATAGCGTGACCAAGCGATTTCATCTTTTTCCAATGCGGCTTTAATAGCGCAATTGGGTTCTTCTTTGTGCAAACAATTATTGAATTTACATTGATCTTTGAGTTTAAAAAACTCTGGAAAATAACCGCTAATTTCTTCTTTTTCCATATCGACAATACCGAAACCTTTGATCCCGGGCGTATCAATAATTTTAGCGCCAAAAGACAAATCATACATCTCTGCAAAAGTGGTAGTGTGTTGCCCTTGCTTGCTTGCTTCTGAAATCACCTTGGTTTTGAGATGCAGAGTGGGCTCCATAGCATTGACCAAAGTCGATTTTCCCACACCGGAATGTCCCGAAAACATACTTACTTTGCCAATCATCATTTCCTTCAACGGCTCAATTCCTTTCATTTCGGTCGAGGAAACCCGCAGACATTTGTATCCAATTTCCTGATACACATGTTGCATGTACAATTGCTCATCAAGCGTGGCTTCATCGAAAGTATCTATTTTATTGAAAACCAAAACGGTTTCAATCCCATATGCTTCTGCAGTTACCAAAAAACGGTCGATGAAATTAAAAGTTGTTGGTGGATTATTGATGGTAACCAACAAGAAAACCCGGTCGATATTGGAGGCAATAATGTGCATCTGATGCGATAAATTCACTGATTTCCGAACAATATAATTCTTTCTTTCGTGAATTTTATTAATGGTTCCTGTAACGGTGTCTGATGTTTCTTCGAGTTCGTAATCCACAATATCGCCCACTGCAATAGGATTGGTACTTTTGATTCCTTTAATTCGGAATTTTCCTTTCATACGGCATTCGATAAAATCGCCTTGTTCGGATTTTACGGTGTACCAACTTCCTGTAGATTTATATACGAGTCCTGTCATTTTTTAATTTACAATTTACGAATTCAGATTTTGGATTTAAAATCTTAGACTTTGCAAAGATAATTGATTGTTTCAGGATTTTTACACCTGTTCGCTTTTTATGCTCGGGTAAAGTTAAAATTTAGAAGTTTTTTTTTAAAATAAAAAATCCCCACAACTTTTGATAAAGTTGTAGAGATTATAATTGAAAAAACAATAATTAATTATGCGTTGATCACTTTTTCTTGGTGGCCAATACTTTCCTGGTGAATAGCTTTGAACATTTTTAGCACAAATTCTTCCGTCAATCCTTTTTTCTCGCCTTCCAAAATCATTTTTCCTAAAATTTCATTCCAACGTGTGTTTTGAAGTATGGCAACATTAGAATCTTTTTTTACCTGACCAATTTCGTCTGCCACTTTCATGCGTTTCCCCAATAAATCCAACAAATTAGAATCCAGAATATCAATATTCGTTCTTAATCTGGTCATTTTTTGAGTATACTCATCTGTATCCCCACTCACTTTTCTCACTTTCAAATCTTTGAAAATTTGTTTCAAAGCCGTTGGTGTAACTTGTTGGGCCGCATCACTCCATGCATTGTCCGGATCAATATGCGTTTCGATAATCATACCATCGTAATTCAAATCTAATGCTTCCTGAGTCACTTCCAGAATCATGTTACGATCCCCAGTAATATGTGATGGATCAATTATCAATGGTAAGTCTGGGAATTTATTTTGCAATTCGATAGCGATTTGCCATTCCGGAATGTTTCTGTATTTGGTTTTTTCGTACGTAGAAAAGCCTCTGTGAATAACTCCTAATTTTTCGATTCCCGCTTTATACAAACGCTCAACTCCACCCAACCACAAAGACAAATCTGGGTTTACAGGGTTTTTTACCAATACGATTTTTTTGGTTCCAGCTAAAGCATCCGCAATTTCCTGCATTGCAAATGGATTCACGGTTGTTCTGGCACCAATCCATAATACATCGATGTCATACTCCAAGGCCAATTTTACGTGCGCTGCATTGGCAACTTCAGTTCCCATTAACAATCCTGTTTCTTCTTTTGCTTTTTTCAGCCATTTCAAACCTATTTCCCCAACACCTTCAAATCCTCCCGGACGCGTTCTTGGTTTCCAGATTCCTGCTCTAAAAATACTTACATCTGAATCTTTCAATTCATGAGCTATTTTCAATACTTGTTCTTCTGTCTCCGCACTACAAGGACCCGCTATTACTAATGGATGAGTTAAATTGAAGTCATTTAACCAATTTCTCATTTCTTTCTTGTTTACCATTTTTCCTAATTATTTTTTGATGTTTATTCCGTTTAATATTTCTTTTATTTTATTGACACTCTCCATTTCTTCAAAAATGGCTTTATAATCTTCTTGCACCAGTAAATCTTTAAAATGCGTCAGATTTGCTATATACTCTTCCAATGTTTCGATTACCTGTTCCTGATTTTGTTTAAAAATAGGGGTCCACATAGCGGGCGAACTTTTGGCCAAACGTACCGTACTTTCGAATCCGGAACCCGCCATATCAAATATATCCTGTTCGTCTTTTTCTTTATTAATTACCGTTTTTCCCAGCATAAAAGCGCTAATGTGGGATAAATGCGACACATAAGCAATGTGCTTGTCATGCGATTTCGGATCCATATATCGTATTCTCATACCCATACTTTTGAACAGTTCCAAGGCTTTCTCCTGTAATTTGAAAGTGGTCTTTTCCACTTCACAAATAATATTGGTTTTCCCCTGAAACAATCCTTTTATTGCTGCTGAAGGTCCTGAAAACTCCGTTCCGGCAATAGGATGTGTTGCTATAAAATTTCTTCTTCGCGGATGATTGGCCACCGCTTCACAAATAGGCGTTTTGGTAGAGCCCACTTCAAAAACAATCGTATTATCACCAATAACATCCAACACTTTTGGCAAAAGAGTCATTGCAGTATCTACAGGAACAGAAACAACAACGAAATCAGCATCTGACAAATCATCAAAAGTAGCGCCTGCATCAACCACTCCTAAAGCAATTGCTTCCGCCAAATGACTTTCATTGCTGTCAATCCCATAAATGGTGGCTTCCGGATGCAGTGATTTGATGTCCAATGCCATTGAACCTCCTATTAATCCAATTCCTATTACGTATACTTTCATTTGTTAAAATCTTTCAATTGCTTCTTGAATTTTTTCCTCTTTTACACACAATGCAAATCGGATATACCCTTCGCCATTAGAACCAAAAATGGTTCCCGGTGTAATGAAAATATGCTTCTCGTATAAGATCTCGTCTATAAATTTTTCTGCCGATGCAATACCTTCCGGTAATTTCGCCCAAACAAATAATCCAACACCTTCTTTATACACTTTACAACCTAGTTTCTCGGCTAACTGTTCCGTAAGAATTCGTCTTTTCTTGTAAATGGTATTCATCGAATCGAACCAAGATTTGTCACTTTTTAAAGCTTCAATAGCTCCTTTTTGAATCCCGTAGAACATGCCGCTATCCATGTTACTTTTTACTTTTAAAACTGCATCGATACAAGCCGAATTTCCTAAAACCATTCCAACTCTCCAACCCGCCATATTAAAAGTCTTGCTCAGGGAATTCAGTTCCAAAGCCACTTCTTTTGCTCCTTCGACTTGCAACAGACTCATCGGTTTGTCATTCAAAACAAAACTATACGGATTGTCATTGACTAACAAGATGTTATGTTTTTTGGCGAAAGCCACTAACTTATCGAACAATTGCAAACTTCCTCTTGCTCCTGTCGGCATGTGAGGATAGCCAATCCACATGATTTTCACTTTCGATAAATCCAGTTTTTCCAAAGCTTCAAAATCCGGTTCCCAATTATTAGCTTCTTTCAAATCATAATAAACAGGGACAGCTCCCACTAAATTCGTCACCGAAGTATACGTTGGATAACCTGGATTTGGAATCAAAACGTGATCGCCTTCATTCAAAAAAGCCAAAGAAATATGCATAATCCCTTCTTTGGAACCCATCAAAGGCAAAATTTCGGTATTCGGATTCAACGCAACATGAAAGTTGTTTTCGTAGAAATCAGCCATGCCTTTTCGCAATTCTGGCAATCCTTGATAACTTTGGTATTGGTGTGCATTTTCATCTTGCATTGCCAAAACCATCGCGTCGATAACCGCTTGTGAAGGCTTTAAATCCGGGCTGCCAATTCCCATATTGATAATTGGTTTTCCTTCAGAAATCAGTTGTCTTACTTCTCTCAGTTTTGAGGAGAAATAATATTCTTCAATTATATCCAGACGTTTCGCTGTAGTGATCATGGTTTTGTGTTTTTATATTCGCCTAATACTTTGAAGTATTCTGCCATAATTTCCAATAAAGATTTTGCTTTGGCGTAATCTTCGTATTTTTCGAAAGTAACGTCCACAAAAAACGAATATTTCCAAGGTGTTTCTATTTTTGGCAAGGATTGTATTTTGGTTAAATTCAACTTGCAATCGCTCATCACATTCAAAACTGCCGCCAAACTTCCGCGTTTATGATCCAATTCGAATTTTATCGAAGCTCTGTTAATTTCGTTTTCTGCAACAAAGGAATTCTCCTTTTTAATAATAACAAAACGGGTCATGTTATTATTAATCGTCTGGATTTCTGGAGCCAAAATTTCTAATTCATACATTTCAGAAGCCGTTTTACTGGCAATTGCAGCAATCCCTTTCAGTTGATTTTCATGAATTCTTCGTGCCGTTTCGGCAGTATCTTTATCTTCGACTAATTTTATATTTGGGTGTTGTTTTAGAAACTCCATACATTGCAATAACGCCATTGGATGTGAATGCACTTCCTGAATATCCTCAATTTTTTGACCTTTCAAAGCCATTAAATTTTGATGAATATCTAAATAATGTTCTCCAATGATGTGCAAATTATTTTTATCAATCAATGCATAATTAGGGATAATTGGCCCTGCAATAGAATTTTCTATAGCCATAACCGCTTGGTCCGATTTTCCGGATAATAAGCTGTCAACCAATTCCTCAAACGACAAACATTCGTCAACTTCTATATTTTGATAGAAATAGTCTTGCGCCACCTGATGATGGAAAGAGCCTTTTATACCTTGTATTGCAATTTTTGTTCTCATTTATACTCAAAAAAAAATCCTGATTTTCATCAGGATTGTATATTAGTTTTATTTGTTTCTTGTTTTTCAAATAACCATAGCACAATCCTTTACTTCCTAAAGAAGAAATAATAAGTGTTGCTAAAGTAAAAACGGTTATTTAACATTTTGTGTTGTGTTTTTAGAATAATTTCTATGCAAATGTAGAACTTATTTCAAGTCAACCCAAAAAAAATTATGCTTTTATGTAACAAAAAGGGAATTCTTTGTGAAAAGCACTTTTTATTATAAAATACTCAAAAACGGCATCTTAAACCCATTGCATTTTATCGATTTCAAAATCATTTTTCGACTAACTTTTAGTTTAAAAATCATTTAAGACGTTAAATCAGCCGAAAGCCATTTCTTTCCTTCTGAAATTCGAGTAACAACCATTGCCGAAACCAAATCACCGTTGGCATTTAATAAAGTAGCCATCGGATCGACCAAAGTCCCTATAATCATTGCCGCCGGTAAAGCTTGTTCCATAGGAAATCCATAAACCGTTATGGCCAGAATCTCTCCTATATAACCCCCGTTTGGAATTCCGCCTTCGACCACCGAAACAATTACGGTAATTCCGATAGCCGTAAGCAATGTATAAGGATCTGTGAAATCTTTGCCAAACATGGCAAAAATAACCGCAATTTTTATAATGGACGACATGCTCGAACCGTCTTTATGTAAAGGTGCGCCTAGCGGAATAACTACATTCTTGATATGAATTGGGATATTCATATCCTCAGCAGCTTCCAAATTTGCAGGAATAGTAGCAATACTGCTGCAGGTTCCCAATGCGGTTAATGATGGAGTGATATTATTTTTCCAAAAAACAGTAAGCCCTTTGCTTCCTCCACCAATAAAAGCATACAAACTGAAAAACACCACAAAGTAAAAAGCACAAACCGCATAATAAAGTCCCAACGGTTTGGCGTAAGCACCAAATAATTGTGGTCCAAAAATCCCAACCTGATAGGCGAAATAAGCTCCCAAACCAA
>Ga0208789_1001762_pt1 | contig 11152 bp, 5 predicted proteins | sample Methanotroph_Enr_FD_187368 | JGI IMG/M metagenome (GOLD analysis project Ga0208789, IMG submission 187368) | Enriched soil microbial communities from Old Woman Creek wetland in Ohio, USA - Methanotroph_Enrichment_5 (SPAdes) (version 2) | ecosystem: Environmental > Terrestrial > Soil > Wetlands...
CGCCTGAAACAGGAGAGGTGTCTATGCTGACCTCGCCCCCAATTGCGTATCGATTTCCATCCGGGCCTTGTTGATATTCAAAACTGGCGCCGCTTGTGGCAATGCTCCCGGCGGCAGCAAGATGCGCCGCTTCATGCGCCCTGACTTCGGAGTCCCTTTGTTTAAGTTCCCTGACGATGTTTAGGTCGGCTTCGGAGAGTTCTCCGGTTTTTTTATCGCCAGTTGATTTGGAATCGGCGGACTTTAATGCAGGATCTTGGTTAACTTTCTGGTTTGGGCCGTTTGCCGGGACGAACGGTTGCCGCTGGGAATAATCAGTTTGCGGGACAGGGTAGCTATTGCTGGATATGGAAGAAATCATGATGCATCCTCACATCAGATATTGTATTTTTGAAGTTTAATAAACAATCAGTCAACAGTCTATGGATAAAATTCAAAACAGATAAATTAACGTATAATGCCCCAATTTATCCGGCTGTTTTTGATGTCCACCCCCGATTTAATCAAGCAACTCACCCATCAGTTAGCGCAGTGTCTTAACCAGGACAGGCACGTATTAAAGCGGCAGTTAGATCGCTGTCGCAGCAAAAATTCAGTAGAAGAATTGAACGCGCTGGCTGGCCGTATTGAACGGTCTATCGCCGCCAGAAATAAACGCCTCGCCAGCATTCCCGCGCTGAACTTCCCCGATTTGCCGGTCACCGGCAAAAAAGACGACATCGCCAAGCTGATACAGGAAAATCAGGTGGTGATTGTCTGCGGCGAGACCGGTTCCGGTAAAACCACGCAGCTGCCCAAGATTTGCCTGTCTATAGGGAGAGGCGCGGCAGGATTTATCGGCCATACCCAACCCCGGCGAATTGCCGCGCGTACCGTCGCCGACCGCATCGCCGAAGAACTCGGCGAACCGATGGGCAAGTCGGTCGGTTATAAAATCCGCTTTAACGATAAAACCCATGCCGACTCATTGGTTAAATTGATGACCGATGGTATCTTGCTGGCCGAGTCGCAAAACGATCCTTACCTGAACCAATACGACACCATCATCATCGATGAGGCGCATGAGCGCAGTTTGAACATCGATTTCCTGATTGGTTACATGAAATGGCTGCTGCCCAAGCGTCCCGATTTAAAGCTGATCATCACCTCGGCGACGATCGATACGCAACGCTTTTCAGATCATTTCAACAAAGCGCCGATTATCGAGGTCTCAGGGCGCACTTATCCTGTGGACGTGCGTTACCGTCCAATCGTTCCGAAGGAGGAAGCGGACGACGAAAAAGCAACGGACGAGACTGGCGACGAACTGCAAAACGCGATACTCGATGCCGTTGACGAGCTGTACCGGGATTTGCGCGGCGACATCCTGATTTTCCTCAGCGGCGAGCGGGAAATCAGGGAAACGACCGATTCGCTGAAAAAGCATCATCCGACCCAATATGAAATTCTGCCGCTGTATTCGAAACTCAGCGTCAGCGAGCAGGAGCGGGTGTTCAAGCCCAAGGGCGGCAAACTGCGCATCGTGCTGGCGACCAACGTCGCTGAAACTTCATTGACGGTGCCGGGTATTCGTTGCGTGATCGATACCGGCCATGCGCGGATCAGCCGCTACAGTCATCGCAGCAAGATTCAGCGCTTGCCGATTGAGCGTATCTCGCAGTCTTCCTCCAATCAAAGGGCAGGGCGTTGCGGCCGTGTCGCCGAGGGTATCTGCATCCGGCTGTATTCGCACGATGATTATTTAGCCAGACCGGAATTTACCGAGCCGGAAATCATGCGCACCAATTTGTCTGCGGTTATTTTGCAGATGATCTCGTTGAATCTCGGCGATATTGAAGACTTCCCGTTCATCGAGCCGCCCGAAGATAAGATGATCCGCGACGGCAAGACCGTGCTGCATGAAGTCAATGCGTTGGATAAATCGGGGAAACTCACCGAAGTCGGCAAGCAATTAGCCAAATTCCCGACCGACCCCAAGCTTGCCAGGATGCTGATCGCTGCCGCGCACGAGCATTGTTTGACCGAAGTTGCGATTATCGTTTCCGCGTTAAGCGTACAAGACCCGCGCGAAAAACCCGCCGATAAAATGCAGCAGGCCGACGCCAAACACGCGGCGTTTCGTCATCCCGAATCCGATTTTTTAACCATTTTAAATATCTGGAATACCTACGAGGACAAGAAAAAACACCTATCCAATAGCAAGCTGCGCAAATACTGCACCGATAATTTTTTATCTTATATGCGGATGCGCGAGTGGTTCGACATCCATGCGCAAATCATGCAGGTGGTTAAGGGCGATTTAAAAATGACCCCGAACACCGATGATCCGGGTTATGAAAAAATCCATCGTGCGCTGTTGCCTGGCTTGTTGTCCAATATCGGCTTTCGCCATGAGCAATACGAATATCTGGGCGCGCGCGGCCTGAAGTTTTTCATCTTCCCCGGTTCCGGCCTGCATAAGCTAAAACCTAAATGGATCATGGCCGCGGAGCAGGTCGAAACCAGCAAGGTTTATGCGCGCAATGTCGCCAGGATCGAACCGGAATGGATAGAGCACTGCGCCGGGCATCTGGTCAAGCACAACTATTACGATCCGCATTGGGAGAAAAAAGGCGCACGTTGCATGGTGTCTTCGCGCACCTTGTTGTACGGCCTGACGCTGCAAGCCGGGCGCAAGATTCCCTATGACCATGTCGATGCCAAAGCCGCCAGGGAGATTTTTATCCGCTCGGCGCTGGTCGATCATGATTACCACAGCAACGCGCCGTTTTATGTCGCCAACCAGAAACTGCTCGAAGAAGTGGGCATGATCCAGCATAAAGGCCGCCGGGTCGATCTGGTCGAGGATGAGCAGTGGCTTTATGAGTTTTACGACAGCAAACTGCCGCCCGAGATTGTCAGCGGCGTTACGCTGGATACCTGGCGCAAAACGGCCGAACGCGCCGACCCGAAAATCCTGTTTTTAACCAAGGAGGACTTAACGCGGGAACAGGAGGAAGACTATGTCAATGAATGGGATTTCCCGGACAGCAAGAAGATAGGCAACCTGACCATCCCGCTGCAATACCGGTTCGAGCCGGGCCATGACGAAGACGGGGTGACGGCGATCATCCCTGTGCATCAATTGAATCAGGTTTCGCAAACGGCTTTCGACTGGCTGGTGCCGGGGCTGCTGGAAGAAAAATGTATCGCTCTGATTAAGTCCCTGCCCAAGAACATCAGGAAACACTTCGTGCCGGTGCCTGAGACTGTCAAACAGTGTCTTGAAATCGAGCCGGACTTTAAAGGCTCGTTGCAGGAATGGCTGGGTAACCGCTTAAGAAAACTGACCGGCGAGGCGATTCCGTTAAATGCCTGGAATACCGAAACTTTGACCGATCACTTGAGGATGAATTTCAGGGTTGTAGACGATCAAGGCCAGCTGCTGGATTACGGGCGCGACCTGAGAAAATTGCAGCTCAAGCATACCGCCAAAGCCGGGGACAGCTTCGACCAGATTGCCGCCGACGAGCTGAACTACACCGGCTGCATCGGCTGGGCATTCGACGACCTGCCGGAGACTTATCAATTTATCCAGAAGGGCCAATCCTTTGTTGGATTCCCCGCGATCATCGACGAAGGCGATGCGGTTGGTGTGCGCATTTTCGACACCGAGCAAAAAGCCGCATTACAGCATCAGGCCGGATTAATGCGCTTGTTCCAGCTGCAACTGCGTAAGGAATGCTCTTATGTGAGCAAAAACATGCCGAAGTCGGCGGCCGCAGAATTAACCTATAACCGTTTGCCGAAACATCCGATTATCGGCAGTGATGCAGAGGTTTCGTATAAAGACGACATCCTGTATGTAGCTTTGTACGGCGTATTTGTCGAAGGCCGGACCATCCGCAGCCAGCAGGCGTTTGAGCAAAACTTACAGCAAAATAAATCCGGGCTGATCAGCGCAGCTAATGACGCCGGGAAAACCGCGTTGGAAATCATGGAACTGTATAGCGCGATCAAAACGCAGCTGAACCGCCTGAATACGAATGACCTGCTGGCTAAAGACATTAACGAACAGCTGGATTTGATGATTTATGCAGGCTTCATCCGCAACACGCCTTATCAGCAGCTTAAAGCTATTCCTCGTTATTTGAAGGCAGTGCAATATCGTCTGGATAAACGCGATAACACTCTGCAAAAAGTCCAGGAAGCCAGCCGTTATGCGACCCGGTTTTGGAATGACATGGAGAAGACAGCCAAAAAAGACAAGGTTATCCCGGAGCATGATCCATATCGTTGGATGCTGGAGGAGTTCCGGGTATCGTTGTTCGCACAGCAGCTTAAGACGGCTTATCCGGTTTCGGTAAAGAGGATGGATAAGGCTTGGGATGAGAGAGGGTGATGCGAGGTAGAAATAAGTATGGCCCCTACGGTGGAAATGGCGGTTCTGCATTTTCTCTCACCAATCTGAACGTAGGCGGTTTTTTGGGACGTTCCGGTTCCCGACTTGATGCATTCGCCGTATTTAACTCGGTATCTTGATGATACCTTACATAGTAAGGCTCAACCCGTAGAGTGAGATAGGCGTTAGTACCGTAGGTCGGGCATGCTGTTTATGCCCGACATTTTTAAGCTCAAATCGGCAGCGGCCTATGAAATTGAAGGTTTAGTTAATTGGGGCTAGCCGGGGATGATGTTTGCTTCACATTTTCTATAATGGTTTTATTGCTTACCTGTGATTCTGATTGTTGGGTATTGGTCGGCGGATTAGATTGACTATTATTCGTTTGGTTGTTGGTATTATTCTCTGGTTTGTTGGTGTTGTTCGGGGATGAATATATGCTCAGGTCGCTATTCGGCTTTATAGTGCCTGTATCACCCGGTCTTATGGCTGCGGAGTTTTGACCATTTTTTGATACGATTTTACCATTTCCAGAAGCCATTTTAACAATGGTCACTACGGGCGCACTTTTTACCTCAAACAGCGCCTTGGTTCCTGCCGGGTCTGCAATGAGTGGCGGGCCTTTAGGCTGTTCGGCATTCGGCGGAGTTGGTTTTACCACCGGCGGCTTTGTTACTGTGGGGGGCGGCGGCGTACCGCCGCCTGGCGGTGGCGTAGTTGACGGTGTCCCCGCCATTTGTAAGGTGGATCCTGCCGGTATTACGGATTCATTATTTTTTCCATTGGAATCAACATATTTCGCGACGGAAAGCCCTTGTAAGGTTCTATGATCAATGTTGGGGGGGCGATATTGTGTAAAAGTTTCAGTGCCTCTGATACCGATAGTGGCTACCGGAGTTTCCAACGCAAAAGCGTCATGATCGTTTTTGCCGATATTGCCGGATAGCGCTCTAACTCCGCCGGCGGCCAGGAGCAATAAAATTTGGTCTTTCTTGCCGCTGACTTGGTAATTGTATTGTTTAATTTCCATTTCGCTGTCGGGCTGTAGTGTGAGTTTTTCTCCATCAGGAAAAACCAACAGCGCCCAACTATCCTTTTTGCTGTGAATGGAGTCGGTGTTATATAAAGGTTTGCCCAGCGACAGAATGCGCTCTTTTGCGTCTTTGTTGGAGCGGTTGATGGCGCTGACCTCGCCTTTAATCTCAACGACACGAGCAACTAAGTTTTGCTCAAGTTTTATTTGTTGATTGGCCGCCGCTTCTTGGCTTTTATCGCAATCCTTTTCACAAATATTGACAGTAAACTCCGCTTGTTCTGATTCGGGTTTAACTGTACCGGTAGGTGTGGTCACTTGAAATTTTTCGGGATTGTTCTTCGCAATGCCACCGGTGCTGGCGTTGATTTCACCTTTATTTAATACCAATTGCGCCGTTTTGTCGGCAGATTGGTTGTCATAATGATCAATGCTGAAATTACTGTTCGGATGCACAGTAACCTTGGCGCCGTCGGTAAATTCGACAATCACAGAGCTGCTTTCGGTAGTCTGGATAGTGTCGCCTTGGAAAACTTCCGTATTCTTGTCGAGAGTTCGAGGCGCTGCCCCTGATTGCTGCGCCACATTACTACCCTTGGTAAAGCTGATATGACCTACGACTTGAGCCCCCGCATAGACGGGCAAGGTGACGAATAATAAGCATAGCCATAAGCTATATTTCTTAGCAACTTGAATAGACATGGTGTTTTTTACAAGGAATGGAATAAATAATGTTTGTCACTAAAGACTTTGTTAAAACAATTAAACACAATAAAATCAAAAAATAGAAGGCTTTCGTAAATGTACCATAGAAACTAGACTTACTCACCAAAATTTTTGGAAACTTGAATTAAAGTCTGGATGTGCAAAAAGGTACGAAGGCTAAAGGGAGGGTGTTCAGAATTGGCGCCACTCTGGCGGTAATTCACTGCAACTTCGATAACCTGTTATCGGCGTTGCGCTTTGATTGGTGTTTTGCTCTGTAACTGATTCTAACGTTTCTGCGATGCCTGAGCTAAGCGACTACATTTAATTGCCGCAAAACGTTTCGGACGGGGCAACATGCGCCGTCCGGCTCAAGGCCGGAATAAGCCAGCTTAAGCGAAAACTGACATTTCCGGCATCATTTTATTAAATATCGTTGGGATAATCGCAGCTGTAATGCTTACGCAATGGTTTGACCTCTTCCCGTTGACTATCCAATACTGCGTGGAACGACACCAGATCACCAGGCAGAATACGTACCGGCTCACCACCTGCTGGTGTTACCAGAATTTCGCCATCCAACACATAGGCACATTCAGGGCCGTAGGGTGCGGTGAGGAACGAACCGCACCGTTCGCGTCGTCCCGATTGATGCGGTTCACTGCGTTCACCACATCCTACGTTCCTCTGAGCGGGGCGGGGTTTGCAACCCCGCCCCTAACGTTTTTGCGATGCCTGAGCTAAGCGACTACATTTAATTGTCGCAAAACGTTTCGAACGGGGCAGCATGCCCCGTCCGGCTGTCGGGAGCATTTTTAAAAACAACGCTGTAAGGCGCTGTAAGGCAATGGGATGAACTCCTCCCACCTATCGGCATCAATGTGCAAGACTGATAGGATTTATCTATCAGACAAATTAGCGAGTAACCTGGATGGAGCTAGCGGAATCCAGGGTTTGGTAGCTTCGTTCATCCTGTATTTCGCTACGCTGCAAACAGGCTACGCAACTTCAAGGTCAAAACGACAACGGTCTTTGGGTTTGCGTATCTCCGATCTTTATTGAACGTCTAATGTCGGGCAACGAAAAGCTGTTGCCCGACGCAAGATTTTAGGTGTCTTATTTTCTGCCAGTTACCTTACGTCAGCAAAGGCAGTGCCACCTGCTCCTGGGGTACCGGAATTTGTCGACCGTTTAATGCTGAAAAATCCAGGGTTTTCAGGTCGATGTTCCAAACCAGCGGGCTGTTATACATACGGATATTGAATATCCGATTGGTAATATCCTTCACTATCACCCATTGGGTGTAGTCGTACTCCACACCTTCAGGATTCAGTATCGACGGAGTGGTCTTGGTTCGAACGGTGCCCAGAGGGATATCCACCGCGTTCAACAAATGGAAGGCTTGGCTCTGCGCATCCGCCGCCGTTTTGGCTTGCAACGCGAACTGCTTCAGGTAGGTAGTGCGCACGAAACGTGAAGGAGGTGTAGCGTTACCGGGCAGTCCGGCCAGTCCGGTGCCGTGACCGGTGTTTTCAGCCGTTAAGTCACCAAGCATGATGGAATCGGTGTCCCAAGGGCTAAGGTTCACATAGTTGCGTAAGTTGTCGAGGTGCCAAGGGAAAAAAGGACGGTTGGTCAACACGTTAACCGGATTGTCGCTGATCACCGCTTTTCCTTCGAGAAACTCAATGACAATACTGTTGCCATGAGCGTCATGTACCGGAAAGTGCAATGGGCTTATTTTGTCCAACCATTTGTCGCCGACGACACGGATTTCATCGTTCTCCAGTGCGTGACGCACATCGTCCGTGGTGGCGCAGTGCGCGAGCATCCACGTAACGAAGAAGCCGCAAAGCACGTTTTTCGACGGGTGAAGCAGCTTGGGTTCTTGATATTGTGAGCCAGGCAGCCACAGTGCGCCGGTCGACAAGCCGGCTGTATTTAGCCCGTCCGTGCATATACTGGTTCCGAAGGAGGAGGTGCCGACAAAACCGTAGGTCGGTGTCAGTTCCATCGTTTCGTCGTCCAGTCCTTGCAAAATGTCGGTAACATTGGGAGCCCGAATATAGACCTGCGTATGCAAGTCGGTGCCGAACTCCATGCTACGACCATTCACCCAGGTACCATCCTCCGCTTGAATAAGAAAATCTGTGCACATAATATCTCTCCCCTAGTGTTTAGTTTTAGTTATGATTGTTTGTTTTTGACAGATATGACCGAAAGCCATTTTCTTTCGGATGACTCTCTTAAGACAGCTGATTTTCCCTTTCTACAACCCATCATCTGCTGCTCTGTCCGGTGCAAAAACCAATTACCTTGTAACGATTTGTTTTACTTATTTGGTCTGTTTGGTTTTAACTGCATTTAACCACTATATTTTTTATTCTGAAAGATTAATGTCGTTAGACTTTGAGGCTTCACAGAAAATATCAATATAAAACAATAGCCATTTAGCGAGGTAGCCTGGATGAAGCTTGCGGAATCCGGGGTTTCATGGTTCCGATCATCCCGCATTTCGCTACGCTACATACGGGCTACACAACTGCGCCAACTGCACTAAGTGTAGTCATCGCATTTGCTTTTCCTCCTTATGACTCACGGTTCGCTCAATTTTAATCAAGGTTAGTACCGTAGGCTGGGTTGAATGCAATGAAACCCAGCATTTGGTCGCATTAAAAGCTGGGTTTCGCGATGCTCTACCCAGCCTACGGTCCTGCATGCGAACCTATATCCGTAGCCGTCTACAAGGCGGCATTTATTTTTTCACCGTTAATCTTGCCGAACGCGGGCAAAATGATTTATTGCTCCGTAATATCGATACGTTGCGCGAAGCTTTCAGGTACACGCAACGACGCCATCCCTTTGTGGTCGAGGCGATTGTGGTGTTGCCGGAACATTTACATTGTTTATGGCGATTGCCCGAAGGCGATGATGATTTTTCGTTACGCTGGCGGTTAATTAAAGCGCATTTTTCCCTGCACATTGTTTCGGGAGAGCGTGTTTCTGCCAGTCGACAACGAAAAAACGAAAGGGGTATATGGCAGCGCCGGTATTGGGAACATCTGATCCGGGACGACATCGATTATCAACGCCATTTTGATTACATTCATTACAATCCGGTAAAACACGGTTATGTGACAAAAGTTGCGGATTGGCCGCATTCGTCTTTCCATAGATGTGTAAAACGCGGAATTTATCCGCCGGATTGGGCAGCACCTCCAGCTATTGTTGAACAATCCTGGGAGTAGCGTGTGATACCGGTAGGCTGGGTTGAATGCAATGAAACCCAGCATTGGCCGACACCGAAAGCTGGGTTTCGCGATGCTCTACCCAGCCTACGGTCCTAACGTCAACAACACAGTTTAGCCACGCAAGAAAGCGAAAATTAATATACCTATTCCAACTCCTAATATCCAATTCAATTTTTCTTCAATTTTATTTAAGGTTTTGCATATTTCGATGCTTATTTCTCTTTCGGTCGGTTCGTACATCATTCCTCCATATTAATTAAATGATAAGCACCAAATTTGGCACTCCCGCTTGGGAAAGGTTTGGTTATGTTCCCATATACAATTTTTTTAAGATAAAGAAATAGCCTAACCAAATGAACAATAGCATCACAATCGCAAATAATCCTTCTACTCGGAATATCCACCATAACTTAGTGTATTTACTTTCTTGACAATCCTCTAATTTATATTGTTCCCAGGCATTGCAGGCATAATTCCATGTATTGTGAACGACAAAAAAGGTAAAAACCCATGCAGCGAATAGAGACACATTTTGATTAATTATTTCTTTATCTTTATTCAATGATGATGCAATAAATGCATACACGGCAAACATGCCAGTAACAATTTTATACCTATTTGCAATACATTCTTTTATAGCGGGATAAGTCCTATTTACGAGTTTATCCTTATTCGTTATTTGACACATAACAGTTTATCCTTCATAGCAATGATTACATCAAACATAACGTTAAGTAGACACCTAAGCAGGTGTATATTAAATTTCAATCGCAGGCGCACAATGCAACTCCTGCAATCCGTTAGGGAAGATACTATAAATATCGGATTATTGATAGCAACCCTTTTAAGCAAACTATAAACACAACTCTAAAACCCTTTAATCCCGCCCACAACCGTATTTGCATTCAATCGAGTTACCTTAACCAGGAATATTCATAACCCCTTCCGCCACCATCACCGCCGCGCCACCGACCCGGATGGTCAAAGTGTCGCTACCTTTATTATCCATTTCCAGATTCAGCACACTGCGGCGGTTGCGTTCATCTCCACGATCTACGGCAAAGGTATAGGTGCCTTTTTGCATGAATTCAAAGGAGCTTAGATACGAAGCAAACGCAGGCATCGCGCTACCGACCGGCGGGTCTTCGTGCATGCCGATACGCGGGCCGAGCAGACGGGCATTAAAATCCGCATCCGCAAACGGTGTCTTCGGGGCGAACAGCAGGATTTCCTGGGCGGCGGTTTGGGGGGCTGTCGATTGGCTCCAGGCCGCATAATTGAATTTTGCGGCTCTTACGCTTTCGTAACGCCAAACCGGAACGATCAAATACGGAACGCCGCAAGACACCAAGCGTGTGGCATATTTTTTATGGTCGAGTTCCGACTGCTGGATGGATAGGAAACTCGCCAACTCCTCATCGCTGGGCGTAAAGCGGTCTATGATGGAAGTCACCTTGCGGGTGAATTGCACAAAACTGGGTAGGCCGTTTTCAGCGGTAATATTGACGTTGACCGGGCCGGTGTTTTGCTCGAAAACCATCGGCGTAATCGCATCGGTTAACTGAATGTCGCCGCAATGAGCCAGTACGAAAGCGGTGGCGATTATCGGGTGCCCGGCGAAATCGATTTCGCTGAGCGGTGAAAAAATCCGCATTACCCGGCTGGTGGTTTGTTTGTCGGGATGAAATACAAACACCGTTTCCGATAGGTTCAACTCCCTGGCTACCAGCTGCATTTGCTGTTGGCTTAAGCCTTCGGCATTCGGGAACACGGCTATTTGCG
>Ga0208789_1001763_pt1 | contig 11140 bp, 10 predicted proteins | sample Methanotroph_Enr_FD_187368 | JGI IMG/M metagenome (GOLD analysis project Ga0208789, IMG submission 187368) | Enriched soil microbial communities from Old Woman Creek wetland in Ohio, USA - Methanotroph_Enrichment_5 (SPAdes) (version 2) | ecosystem: Environmental > Terrestrial > Soil > Wetlands...
CAGCCAGCCAGTCATACCCTTCCTTATCGGGAAAACCCGCGAATCAGCACTTCTTGAGCTGAAACGACTTAACCTGATTTTAGGAAATGAAACCTTCCTGGGTAATTGCGACAGCACCAACGCCCGTGTATATGAACAGCTTCCTGTCTATGTTTTCGGACAACGGATTGACGCCGGAACCGTTTTTTCTGTTACCTATAAGTCCGATGCTGATCTTGACTTCGATGAATACATCCGGAACCTGGTTATCGACACCATTCCGTCTGAAACACCTATACCTTAACAGTAATACTGAATGACAAAAAATATTTTTGCCATACTTTTTATTTTCTTCATTTGTGTTTCTGCTGAAGCACAGGAGATGCTTACAATGCCAGGGTATAATCCGGCTGTTGCCAGGCAATTTCAATTAAAAAGTATTGTTGCCAATCCCACGGAAGCTGTAACATTACCATTTTATGATGATTTTTCAGTAATTTCAGTATTCCCTTCCCCTTTGCGTTGGGCCGATCGGTACGCATTTATTAATACAGATTATGCCAAATTCCCTCCTACTATTGGCGTTGCGACCTTGGATGCACTCGACGACAAAGGAGCCCAATATCCGGGTGCAGGCCCGAATCCGTTTGATGCAGACAAAATGACATCTCTTCCGATCAGGCTTGATTCAATATTTACTCCTGTTAAAAGAGCCATTTTACGGAAAGATTCCGTTTACCTCAGTTTCTATTATCAGCCACAAGGACGAGCCATCAGTCCACCAGCTAAAAAAGCATCATTGATCCTTGAATTCCATTCACCCGGCGATAGTATTGAAGTTTTAACTTCCAGTGGAATACATAATGAGCCGCGATGGGTTGAAAAATGGTCAACTTTGGGCGGTATTCAGGTTGACACTTTTGCATCTCCTAACAAAAAATACTTCAGGCAGATTATGATTCCAATTACCAGTGAAGAGGATAGTGCTTTATATTTAAAGAATGGATTCCAATTCAGGTTCCGCAATGTAGCAGCCCTGGCAGGCAATTCACAACCCGATTGGCGAAATAACGGAAGCCAATGGAACATTGATGTTGTAAACCTGGATTATAAGCGAAATGTTTACGATACCATTATGGAAGATGTTGCTTTTGCTGATCTGGCACCATCGATGCTGGTTAATTACGAGGCTATGCCTATGAGGCAGTACAGCAAGAATTTCGATAACGAAATGAAAGACACCCTTAAGATTACCATTTCTAACCTTGATAATATTGGACAGAACAGGTCTTACAAATATAACATCGGTAAAAATTCGCTCGTCCCATTTAAATATTACGAAGGAGAACCCTATACCGTAGGTCCCGGTTTTGTAAGCTACAGGCCCTGGGCAAGACCCCCTGTGAATGTCTTCTTCCCGGTTTCGGATGAAGAAAAAGTTGTTTTTCACATTATACATTCGCTTACTCCTGATCCAAATCCCCTGTATCGTTCGAACGATACCATACGATTCGACCAGGTTTTTAGTAATTACTATGCCTATGATAACGGAACATCTGAGGCCGGTATAGGTATAAATGGAGCTGCCGGATCGTACGCGGTTCAGTTCAAGCTAAATGAAACTGACACACTCCGGGGAATTCAGATCTATTTCAACCCGGTTATCGGTGGATCCAACCAGCAGTGGATTGATCTCCAGGTTTGGAATGATGCAAACGGTAAACCGGGACAAATTATTAAAACACTTGGAGGAGTAATCCCGATATACACAAACAACCTGAATGAATTTAATTCATATTGGTTTGAAACGCCGCTTGTAATTGAGCCCGGCACTTTCCCCGGCCTGCGGTTTTATATCGGCTGGTCGCAAACATCAGTTGATAATCTCAATGTTGGATTCGACAGGTATAAAGACAGTCATACTAAACGGTTTTTTAATGTAGATGGAACCTGGCAAATGAGCGATTCGATAAATTACGGATCCCTGATGATGCGCCCGGTTGTAGGTGTTGTAAATCCGCTTGGGATTGAAAAATCTCTTACAGTTGAACATCTCAGTATCCAGCCGAATCCGGTTACAGATGGTAATCTTATAATTAAATTGCCCGAATCATGGAAAAATAATTATAATGATTTGTACATCAGCATCATATCTGCAACCGGAAGCCAGGTTTTATCAGGCTCGTTTTATAATCCTGTAAATGTGAGTTTGCTTACTCCAGGATTTTATATAGTACTTCTCACTGACAAAAATAGCGGGTTGGAAGCTACCGGTAAATTAATTATCAGGTAATACTGCCTTATATAACTTTTAGGGATTAACTTGTCGAAAAAATCGTGGGATCCATTTAGCAAGTAGTTCTTTAAATAGATTCAGGATTCCATATCTTTTACCATTCAAAACAGCATAAATCTGTACACATTTTCAAAAACCAAAGTCCCAGGTACCAAGCTCCAAATCCCAGGAAAAAAAAATAAACACAAATTATAATTTAAAAGCTTAAAAACTACGTATTTGGAATTTGAGTCTTGAAATTTGCATTAAGATTAAAGTTTACCGGTCTCTCTTAATCGTTTATAAAATCATATGATAGAAGAAGAATTAGAGGATAACTCAGCAACAGCAGAAGAAAACGATCTTTATGAGCATTTCCGGTTTGAAGTGGATAAAGGCCAGGCAATGCTGCGTATTGATAAATTCCTGATGGGACGGATTCAGAATGCTTCCCGGAATAAAATCCAGAATGCAGCACGGGCTAATAACATCCTTGTCAATGAAAAACCGGTCAAGCCCAATTATCGGGTAAAACCTCTTGATGTTATTTCAATAGTACTGGCCTATCCGCCGCGCGAAACGGAGATTCTTCCCGAAGATATCCCGTTAAATGTAGTTTATGAAGATGATGATGTACTGATAATAAACAAAACAGCCGGAATGGTAGTGCATCCGGCACATGGCAATTATACAGGCACACTCGTAAATGCCCTGGCATACCGGTTTCAAAAGGAAGGCATTGTAAGCGAAACAGGCCCATATCTCGTACACAGGATAGATAAAGATACCTCCGGGTTGTTATTGGTAGCCAAGAATGAACTGGCACAAAGCATTCTGGCCCGCGGTTTTTTCGAACATAAGGTGGATCGTAAATACCTGGCCCTGGTTTGGGGCGATTTTAAGGAAGAAGAAGGAACTATAAATGGCCATATTGGACGTTGCCTGCGCGATAGGCTTATCATGGACGTGTTTCCTGATGGCAGCCACGGCAAGGAAGCCATTACACACTACCGTGTGATCCGCAGGTTCCATTATATTACACTTATCGAATGCACGCTCGAAACGGGGCGCACGCACCAGATACGTGTCCATATGCAACATATCGGACATACTCTTTTTAATGATGCACGGTATGGTGGCGACCAAATATTGAAAGGCACCACATTTACTAAATACAAACAGTTTATACAGAATTGCTTTGAGTTATGCCCCCGCCAGGCTTTGCATGCGCAATCTCTTGGCTTCGCGCACCCAGCTGATGGCCGTAAGATGTATTTCGAAACCGAATTACCTTCTGATATGCTTGCCGTTATCGAGAAATGGGAGCGTTATGTAATGAAGATTGATCCTGAAGATGAAATGGAGTAAACTAAAAAAGGCCTGACTACCAGGCCTTTAAATTTTATTCAATTCCAGAAATTAAAACTTAAGAGCAATTCCCAGGTTGAGATAGGAAATTCCATAACCCAGTTCACCCATAACGGCTAAATTGTTTGAAAAATAATACCTGCCTCCGGCAAAAAGTGAGAAACCAAGGCCGGTTCCACCTGAATCAATGCCTGAACTTCCTGAACCATGCCATTTCCATGTGTTATTATTAAAACCCAACATCAAGCCTCCATAAGTATCAAGTTTATCAATAAATGGATAATGGAAAGTTCCGCGCGCGCCTATAACCATCCTGCTAAAGCTCCAATAACTATCTCCATAATAATCCCTTTGCTTATAACTGGCATAAGCCAAGTAGCCTCCAATTCCAATTGTCCCTTTATCCAAAACCCCATCTTTCACCCCTACCTCAAATGAGGCTGATACAGGAGGCAGTGATACTTTATAGCCCCATGTACCATAACCACCAAATCCTATACCAAGGTTGAGAACTTTATCTCCCTTTTCGAACGTTGGAGTCTGGGCATTTACAAAAAGAAATCCGAATACAAACAAGGTTGCCAATAGCACATATTTAATTTTCATAGCTTTTTGTTTTTGGTTAAACATAAATTAATTGCTTTGAACAAAGATACTAAGGAATAGTTCGAAATGTACCTGGAAACTATAAATAAAATAACAAAAGATTTAAACAGGTCCTGTTCAATTCTATAAATATATCCCTTAAATAAGGAATATCAGTTTGGAAACATTTATGTATAAGTATGACAAATATTATTGTAATTCACTATATTTCAGATACAAAACTATATCCCTATTGATTTGAATCAAATAAAAGATTTACCATGGATATAGATGTAATTTAGTACTAATATTTCTACTCTTTCGCCCGAAAAAATTCAGGACCAGTAATTTTCAACAACATTTAAGCCAGGCAATTGCAAACATCCATGTAATTTTTACTGCTTTTCTTTTTTATTGTAAGCTTCTAATTCCTTTTTTGCCTGCCGTATAAAAGATGCCTTCTCATCAGTTGTAAGCTGATTGTTCATGTGAGCCGTCCGCTCCATACCAGCAAGCGAGGCTTTGGCATCAGCCAACTTGTTAGTTGCCAGGTTGATGCGGAGCCTATATATTTGAAAAAGCAAATTTTCAGGGTAAATAGCCAGCAATTGATTGCAATATTTTGCGGCTTCGGAATAATTGCCGTAAACATCGAAATTAATCTTCATTAAAAAATATTTTGCTTCCTGGCTGATTTTCCAGTCACCTGATACTTCTGCTGTTTTGATATATTGCATGCCCTTTACCATATTTCCCGGCGTGTAATAATATAATATGGGAGCCAGCAAAGGCATTTTTTCCCTGGCATACCCTGCAAAAAAATAATAAAGTCCTGAAGTCAGGTATAATGAGTTGTACCCTTGCTCGCGTCCAAATGATAACTTAAGTTGTGAATAATAATGCGAAAGATCAGTCAGTGCCGCATAATAGGAATAATCGAGCAGGTTTACACGTGCACTGTAAGCATAAATGGAAATGAGCAGAAAAAGTTTCTCATCATCCAGGCTGGGCTTTTCGGTTGAATAGGTAGCCTTAATCTGACCAATTCGCTTCGAAACCAGGTTAGAAAAATTATCGTTTTCTTCACCCGAAATCAACCGCCACCAATAGTAATTTACGACAGCAAGGTTATATTTAAGGTCATTTTTATAAAACGAATCATTTGCATGAATGATTGAATCCACTTCCCGAAACTGAAAATGGTAAGTTTGCTTGTATATTTCGTCAACCAACCTGCTGCCATTCGCGGGTATATTCTTCCCTGCCTGAATAGTTAACATCAGTATATAAAACACCGACACAAAAAACAATCGTAACATTGTACGTTGTAAATTGCTCATTGCACAACAGGTTTATCAAGCGTTTTTACGATATGAGCCAGCACTTTATTTCTCTCCTTTTGTTGCTTAACTGTTGCAATTTCATATGCTTTTTGAAACCCACCCATATAATATCTCTGGAACCACGGTGCAATAATAACAAATGAATCAAATATAGAAAGGCTACCTGAGAGTGCCACGCTTACTCCCAGCAATCCGGATACCAGAAGAATGGAATTGATGCCGTCACGATAATTCCCAGCCCACATCTGCCCCGAACCCGGGATAATAATGCTCATCACCCTTGCTGTCTTAGGATTGTAGCGTTTTTCAATATGCTTCAAACTTTTAAAGTCAGCATTAAGGCCTGCAATTTGCTTAAGTTGCAACGAATCAGCACCTTCCAGAAAATATTGTTTCGATTCATTGTATTCCCCCAGGTAGAAATAAGTAATTCCGTATAACATATTGAACTGCCATTGCTGCCGGGCATTCGGATTTCCGTTGAACGACAACAGGTCAATAAGAGCTTCCTGGTACTGGTGGTCAAAAAGCTTACAGGTCACTTTACGCGCGACTATATCGGGCAGCAGACTATCATTCCCGGGCTGCACTGCAGCCAGGTCATAATAGTAATAAGCATTTTCGTAATCTGATTTTTCAAAATAGCAATCGGCAAGCACCTTAAAGACTCCGGGGAAAGTATTCTGTTCGTCAAAAAACTGGATTCTCTTAAGCGATTTTATAGCAATATCATAATTCCCCTGCCTGCTCTGATAAAGAGCAAATGCATAGGATTGTTCCGGAGTCTGGGCTTTTAAAAAAGCAGGTACGACACTACAAAGTAGCGTTAAAAACAGAACGTATTTCCGAATGAATTTGCTTCCTGAGTTTATCATTGAATTTATTTGCCGCCTTAAATGATCCATAAAGGTTACCGAGATAGAAAGTTGCAGCCAGGCTGGTATATGCAATAAAAAATCCACTGCGCTTGCCGTATTCTTTATAGCCGCGTATAGCTTGAAATGCAGTTCCACCAACAAATATGAAGGAAAACAGTCCATCTTTCCAATTATTGGTATAAACTTTGCCCATACCCGGCACAACTGCCGATAGCGCAAGCGCTAACCCAGGGCTCTTATACCTGGTTGTATTAATCCGGGTGAACAACCCGTCGTATTGGTTATCTAAAGGAATATTTCTCTCCTTGATCTCCTTATAAGTTTGCTGCGCTGCATCCCATTTATAATCGAGAAGTTCTATGTTTAAATCCAGGTAAAGTTTGTCATTATCAGTGAGATACAAGCTTGCATTCATGAATTTATTTGCCTGGTAGATCGAACTTAGCGAAACCAGCGCCTTGGAATATTCCAAAGCATAGTTCCGGGGCATTAGAGCAGGTTTTGGAAACAAACTATCCATACGTTTTGTTACCATGGCAAACTGATTGTTGAGCAGGTACGATCTGATTAACTGAAATTTAATGGAATCGTTGTCGCTGTTGTAAAAAAGGACACGTTCCAACTCCTCGGCGGCAAGGCTGTATTGTTTTGATTCGAAAAGGTACTGACCATATTTCTTCGAATGCTGATAATCGTAGATATCCTGTGTAAAAACCTGCTGAGAAAAAAGCACAAATGCTGCCAGAAGACAGATGTGCCTGATCATGGCTTTATTTTGAAATAAATGGCCTATTTTATTTTTAATCAATTGTTTAGTAATAATCACGAGTAAGTTAGTTTTTGAGAAAATTTAAAACTTATTTCTACCATGGCAGGTAAGCTTGTTTTTCAGGGAATATCAATCAGCAATTTTTGCTCCGGATCTATATCATAATTCTCAGGCGAAAGCCCATTGCAACGGGTAAGCCTGTCAACGGCATCCATCATTCCTTCAACAATGCCTTTTTTCTTAATAGTTTCAATAGCATACACGGAACAACTGGGTGTAAAAGTGCAGCTCTTTTGATCCTGGGAGGATAAGAAACTCTTATATCCAATAAAGAAACCAGTCATGATAACCTGGAATTCATTTGAACAATCGTAGAAGTATGCGGAATGATTATGAATATGAACCTTGACATCATTACTTGCTACCAGGCTGTCGAACGGGATGAGTTGCTGCGCTCCTGCCACTTTTCCGAGAATCAGGCTACTTACGAGGAATAGTATAATTATACGTGTTTTCATCCCAATTATTTACTTTAATGTTTTTATAAGTGGTAATCTGGTGAATTTCCTGACCGTTTTCGTTGTACGAAAAATTCACAATCTCCGTTGGAAACTCAAAACTATTAATTGTAAAGTATTGTGTAAAAAGTTGCTTCCCGATCATAACCTTTTTGGGGTTGTAGAAAACAACACCGTACAATTTATTGTCAACTACCGATATTTTAACCTCACCTAATATTTTCGCATACTCTTTCTGTGGCACCCAGGTCGAAATCACCATATTATCTTCTTTGACCACACTTTTTACCGAATAAATCGATTTCTTTAATCCATAGTCTTTTAAGTTATGGTTAAGGGACAGGTTAAAAATAGAAAAGTCAATAAACCCTGGCATTAATTGGCTTTTTTCCACTTTTCCACCCTGTATTTTGAACATGAGGGTGTCCTGAAAAAGCCACATTTCTTTTTCCGGGAATCGTATGTTATATACTATTTTATTTTTCATCTTGTCAAAGAAAACTTCACCCATGGTTAGGCTTGACCTGCCATCGGTACTTTTTTCTTTTATCGAAAAATCAGCTCGTACACGATAATATGCTTCTTTTTGCGCAATCACCAATACAGGCAACAACGTTATAAGCCAAATAATTATTGGTTTAATTGGTGTTTTCATTAAAATCAGAGTTTTTTAAACTAAATTTATTCACCAAATTTAAATAAAATTTGTAACCTGATGAGATAAATTTTTAAAATGAAACTGCGACGATTAGCAGTATCCTAAATTCAAGATACAAACAAATACATCCGAAACTTGAATGTTTTTACAAAACTTGGCTTAATGGGCAGCAATTGACTTTCCTGGAAAAGAGAACGGATATTCGAAAGTCAAACCTGCAGATTAACCGGTACTATTGCATTCATCAGCATGAATTTAAATTATGTTCATTAAATACCTGTGTTCATGTACGACAGCAACCACACATAATAAATTACAACAAAGGCTATTTCTGCTACACCGGAGACGATACAGCCTGTAAGAGCCTTCTTGGTTTCAACCTGATCCTTATCGGAAATAACATAAACAGCAATAATTCCAATCGGACCTAATATACAACCCCACCAAAATCCGGGAATACCCAATGCCGGTTCTATCATAAGATGATTTGAAAGGTTCAGGTTGCTGAATTCATCTGCAATTAATTTTTGACTCTTCATCTCCGAAAAGGTGATGAAATGATTGTCAAAAACGCTTTGCTCAAGGCGGCTCAGATCAGCGAATTCATCCTGAAATTGTTGTTTATTGTAGTTGAAATCATCAGCCTGGTTGGCCCAAAGTCCTTTGCAATTGAAGAAGACTGCAATAATTACCAGGAAAAACTTTTTTTTCATATTCGATACTTAGGTTTATAATTTTTAATAAATTATTAATACAATTGAAAACAAATTTACACAGCAAACCTCAATAAAAATAAAAGTTCACAAAAAACAGGTATAAAGGCAGTAAACAGCCTTTATACCTGTTCAAGGGAATTTAACATAACTCAATAACAATCATTACTTGTTAGTTAACCACAAGTGTGTTTCAAATAATTTAAAACCATTTCTGCTTCAATCAGCTCTTCATAATTTGAAACCAACTTGTCAGGTTATCATTCCCAAAATCTGTTTGCATTAAAGTAGCCTGAGTCAGGTGTATTGTATAAATAGCAAATTCAATTGATTGCAATACTCCTTTAAGAAAACTAATATGCCCAGAAACCGTTACCTAGTGCTACAACCCATACGACTTCCCAGATAATCCAGAAACCTGCACTTACAAGGCAGCCATATAATGCTTTTTTCACTTCCGGTCGGTCGTTATCAGTAACCAGGTAAACGACTAGTATCCCAACCGGGCCCAGTACGCAACCCCACCAGAAACCTGGAATTCCAAGTGCCGGCTCCATCATCATCGTTGTAAGATTCAGGTTGCTGAATTTGGATGACAAAATGTTTTTACTCTGCATTTCCGACAAGGTTATAAAACTGTTGTCGATAACGGTTTGCTCAAGAAGATTCAAATCGGAGAATTCATCCTGAACTTGTTGTTTGTTGTACTTAAAATCATTGGCCTGGTTGGCCCAAAGTCCTTGGCAACTCATGAAGATTGCCATAGCAGCAATTAGTAGGATTTTTTTCATAACGAAGTTCCTGGTTAGTAAATGAATAAATATTTGTTATAACATGTAACAAATATACTTAATAACTATAGGAAAACAACATAATTGTTAAAAAAAAATTTGTTTTTTCCCAATACAAAATACATGAATACATAAATAACGCTATAACTATTTGATAATAAATATATTAAAATATTTGATTGGTTTGCTTTTTTATCCGTTTCATTCCCATACCAGGAAAAGATTTAATTTCCTTAAACAATTATGCACTGTTTCACTTGTATGATATTAAAACTAAAGTTTTGTTTGGCAGTATGCCTACTATTATCCTTCCGAAATAATATTGTAAACCGAATCTCTTTCAGCTGGAATACGCCCGGCTTTCAGTATCAGCTGCCTGATTTCATCACCGCTTAATGAAGGATTCTCCCCGGCACCGGCAAGAGAATATATTTTAGTTGAATCGTTTATTGTTCCATCCAGATCATCAACACCAAATGCCAGCGACAAGGCAGCCATTTCCTTTCCTATCATAGGCCAGTAAGCTTTTAAATGTGCTATATTATCAAGGTAAATGCGTGAAATGGCATAATTCCTCAAATCCTCAATAAGGGAAACTTCCCCGATGGCCGACATTTCGTTGTTTTTACTTTTGTATTTCAGAGGGATATAGGCATTAAAGCCACCGGTACGATCCTGTAATTGGCGCAACAACTCCATATGATGAATCCTGTGTTCATATTGCTCGATATGACCATAGAGTATGGTCGCGTTGGTTGGAATGCCAAGTTTATGCGCTGTTTCATGTATCTCGATCCATGCTTCGGTGGAGGATTTTTTTCCGCAAATCTGTTCTCTGATGGTATCGTCGAATATTTCGGCACCTCCGCCTGGTAGTGAATTGAGCCCGGCCTCTTTTAAGAGCAGAAGTCCCTGTTCAAAGTTTAATCCGGCTTTATGCGCCATATATTCGATCTCAATGGCAGTGTATGCTTTTATATGAAGGGTGGGCCTGGCCTGGTGTACACGCCTTACCAGGTCGGCATAATAATAAATATCGCGCCCTGGATGAACGGCTCCAACAATATGAACCTCGGTTATATCATCGCCCAGGTTAACAACGGTTTTCACCATTTCATCAATTGTCAGTTCCCAGGATTCCTTGCTCTGATGATGCGAATAAGAACAAAATTTACAATCGTAAACGCAAATATTGGTAGGTTCGATATGCACATTGCGGTTATAAAAAACATAATCGCCTGTTGTTCGCTTCCTTACCTGGTC
>Ga0208789_1001764_pt1 | contig 11128 bp, 5 predicted proteins | sample Methanotroph_Enr_FD_187368 | JGI IMG/M metagenome (GOLD analysis project Ga0208789, IMG submission 187368) | Enriched soil microbial communities from Old Woman Creek wetland in Ohio, USA - Methanotroph_Enrichment_5 (SPAdes) (version 2) | ecosystem: Environmental > Terrestrial > Soil > Wetlands...
ACTCCGTAGCTTGCTCTTCTATACTATTCAGTCGTTCCAATAATCTTTTCAACTCCTTAACATCATCAATACTATGATACAGCTCTTTATCAACCTGTAAAGTTAAATCCATTTTCTGTTTGTTTTTACTTAGTTTCTCAGCCATTTCGTTAAAAACCAAAGAAATGTCGTAAAATTCATCATTTCCTTCGAAATGTAACCTTTGACCATAATTACTCGAACTTATTTCTTTTATTCCATTATACAACTGGAAAAACCGCTCGTTGAAATAGGAAGCAAATCTAAAGGTAAAACTTAGTGCAATTAAAAAACACAAGGTTCCAAGTATTGTCATCTGCCTTACTGCCATTTTTGCGGAGACTTTGGCATCATTGGTTTTTAATTCAATGGCTTTCTCATTTATCTGTGACAAAAGCATCAGTTGCTGGTAAAGAATGTCAAATGGCTTTTGCATATCGGGTGCCCTGGTAACCAATGCGGGCGAATGCAAGAATTTGAGGACAGCATCGTGGTACTGGATAAACCCTGTTTCAATGCCCGACACAAGTTTATCCTCGCCTACCTCGGTTATATTGTTTTTCTCTAACTGAAGCGATTTGTCAAAGGAACTAAGTCCTTTATTAATTAACAGGCTATCCGGGTATTTGTTATCTAAAAAGCAATTTGTGATTTCCTGGTTAATAATCACCAGGTCTTCCGACATGTTACGGGCATAATTTACCGAAAGATGGTTTTCTTTGAGAATTGCACTTGTTTTCTTCGACATCCGGTTGAGAAAATATGCCGAAAAGATTGATAATACCAGAATGATCACAAAGAGAAAGATTATTCCGATGGTGAATTTTGTGCGAATGGACACGTTCATGACAAGTAGATTTAATTCTGGTTTGTATTATTTCCTTTAATTCTATCAAGTTCAAGGTTTAAAACCAATACGTTTATCCTTTCTTCACCCAGGAATAAAAACTGTGGTCCTTCCGTATTATGCTTAACGCAATCTGCCAGTTTTTGCTTTTGAATTGCATTAAAATGGCGGCCTTTGGAAATCCTGTCAACTTGCAAAAGAGCTGCTTCGGGCGAGATATGAGGGTCGAGACCGCTTGCAGATGCAAAAAGCATTTCTGATGGAATTTCTGTATGGCTATCCAGCTGATTAAAAGTAATAAATTGATCCTTACGTTCCTGAACAAGTTTTTTCAACTTGGAATTTGTCAGTCCATAGTTAGACCCACCTGATGGTAACGGATGATACGAAACAGCAGAAGGCCGCGATGAAAAGTAAATTGCAGTATCAAATTGCTGGCCAATTAGTTCGCTCCCAATTACCTGATTATTTTTTACTATTATACTTCCATTCGCTTTGAAAGGAAATATAACTTGTGCAATACCAGTAACAAAAAGAGGGTAAATAATTCCTGTTAAAACGGTAAAGAACAGGAAGATTTTTAACGATATGATAAGTGTTTTCATTCTTTTAGTTCGTTTAAAAGTTGATTAAAATATCAATGATTTTAATGCCTACAAAAGGGGCAATTAATCCTCCTAATCCGAAAATCAGGAGGTTTCGTGTTAACGCCTGGTTGGCAGAAACCGGGCGGTAACGAACACCTTTTAATGCCAGGGGAACTAAAAGCATAATTATAAGCGCATTGAATATTACAGCACTGAGGATTGCACTTTGAGGCGAGCCCAGATTCATAACATTCAGGGCAGAAAGAGGGCCAATACCGGTTTTACCGGAATACAGTGAAATTGCAATGGCCGGAATAATGGCAAAATACTTGGCCACATCGTTGGCAATACTAAAGGTGGTTAGCGCTCCACGGGTCATAAGTAATTGTTTGCCGACTTCAACCACCTCGATTAATTTGGTAGGATTGCTGTCGAGGTCAACCATGTTGCCGGCTTCACGGGCCGCCTGGGTTCCTGAGTTCATGGCGATGCCAATATCAGCCTGTGCAAGTGCGGGAGCATCGTTGGTGCCATCGCCAATCATACCGACCAAATGCCCGTTAGCCTGTTCTTCACGAATGCGACGCAATTTATCTTCGGGCGTGGCTTCGGCCATAAAATCATCAACCCCGGCTTCGGCAGCAATAGCCGCGGCAGTTAACGGGTTGTCACCGGTAATCATCACGGTTCTGATACCCATTTTCCGTAATTCGGCAAAGCGTTGTTTTATTCCTCCTTTAACAATGTCTTTGAGATGGATCACTCCAAGTATTTTATTGTCCTCTGCAACAATAAGGGGTGTTGCCCCTTGCCGTGCCAGTCCGGAAACGATATCCTGAATCTTCTGAGGATAGTATCCGTTATTGTTCAGAACGAAAGAACTTATTGCTTCGGACGCGCCTTTACGGATTTGGTGCAATTCGCCGTCATTTGTATTAAAATTAACTCCACTCATCCGTGACTGTGCAGTGAAAGGGATAAATGTGGCATTCATTTCATGTACTTTCCGCCCACGGATTCCAAATTTTTCTTTTGCCAGAATAACTATGGAACGGCCTTCGGGTGTTTCGTCTGACAATGATGAAAGCTGAGCTGCATTGGCAAGTTCTTCAATACTCACCCCATCGGCTGGGATAAAGTCAGTTGCCATCCGGTTGCCCAGGGTAATGGTGCCTGTTTTATCAAGTAAGAGTACATCAACATCCCCGGCTGCTTCAATGGCACGTCCACTTGTTGCTATAACATTTCTTTGCAAAAGCCTGTCCATTCCGCTGATACCTATGGCACTAAGCAGGCCCCCGATTGTAGTTGGAATAAGACAAACCAGTAACGCTATCAAAACAGGAATGGATAAGTTATGAGATGCCGGCATTCCTGAAGCGGAGAGGCTGTAAGCGAAAAAGGACGGAAGGGTAACCACGGCTAAAAGGAAGATAATTGATAAACCCGAAAGCAGGATGGAAAGGGCGATTTCGTTGGGCGTTTTCTGACGTTTTGCACCTTCAACTAGGGCAATCATCCGGTCCATGAACGTATTTCCGTATTCAGATGTGATCCGGATTAGTATACGGTCACTGATTACTTTTGTACCACCTGTAACTGCCGAACGGTCACCGCCGCTTTCACGGATAACCGGGGCAGATTCGCCTGTAATTGCCGATTCATCCACACTGGCAATCCCTTCGATTACTTCACCATCCGAAGGGATCACATTACCGGTTTCACAAACGACAACATCACCTTTTTTAAGTTCTGTTGCATAAACCATCACTTCAATATTTCCGTTTATTTTCCGGGCTTGTGTTTGGGTACGGTTTTTCCTTAAACTATCAGCCTGTGCTTTTCCACGACCTTCGGCAATAGCTTCTGAAAAATTGGCAAATAGCACGGTGAACCATAGCCAGATTGCTATCTGAAGGTTGAATGATGAAAAACTGCTCTGGAAAATACCTGCAAAAACTATAACCGTCGTAAGTACAGAACCGATAGAAACAATAAATATTACCGGGTTTTTTATAAGCGAGGCAGGATTTAATTTAAATACGCTGTCTATTGCCGCCTGCAGCAAAATTTTTTTATTGAAAAGGCTTGTATCTTGTTTCGTACGCATGGGATTCAAAGTTTAAAAAGTGACACCGGTGCTCATTAACAGATGTTCGATAATCGGGCCCAGCGATAAGGCAGGGAAAAAGGTCAAACCACCCACAATAAGGATAACCGAAATCAACAGGCCTATAAACAGTCCGTTATCGGTGCGAAAAGTGCCGGCTGAAACAGGGGTGATTTTCTTCTTCGCCAGGTTACCGGCAATGGCAAGAACAGGAATTATGACTCCAAAGCGTCCTATAAGCATGCCCATGCCTAATGTGAGGTTATAAAATATAGTGTTGGCATTGAGCCCGGCAAAGGCACTGCCGTTGTTGCCGGCAGCCGAACTAAAAGCATACAGGATTTCGGAAAATCCATGCGGACCTGGATTTATCAGACTTGAAAGTCCGTAAGTACTTACCGAAGCCCAGGCCGTGCAAAGCAGGATAACAAAGCTTGGAGCCAGGATGGTCAGAATGGCCATCTGCACTTCAAATGCTTCAATCTTTTTGCCCAGGTATTCAGGTGAACGGCCTACCATGAGTCCAGCAATAAAAACGGTGAGTATGATGAAAATAACCATGCCATACAAACCAGCTCCTACACCACCAAAAATGACTTCGCCCAGCATTATGTTAAGCATGGCAACCATACCGGATAGTGGCGAAAGGCTATCGTGCAAAGCATTTACCGAGCCGTTGGATGCTGCTGTGGTTGATGTTGCCCAAAGAATGCTGTTCGTAATACCAATGCGGGTTTCCTTGCCTTCCATCAGGGGTAAATGGCCAAATACGGGATTTGATGAATATTCCGAGTAAAGCGAGATGCTTAATCCTGCGATCAATAAAATAAACATTGCTGCAAATACTGCCCACCCCTGGCGGGTTGAACTAACCATTCTCCCATAGGTGTAAGTCAATGCTGCAGGAATAAGAAGAATGGCAAGCATTTCGAGAAAATTGCTGAAGGGTGTCGGGTTTTCAAAAGGATGTGCGCTGTTGGCATTGAAAAACCCACCGCCGTTAGTTCCCAACTGCTTTATGGCAATTTGCGAAGCTGCCGGCCCCATTGGTATTATCTGGTGCGCTCCCTGCAGAGTTTGAACTGTTTCGTAAGGTTTAAAATTCTGAACAACACCTTGTCCTACCAGAATACTAGCCAGAATTATTGATAATGGCAGAAGTACATATAAGATAGAACGGGTAAGGTCAACCCAGAAGTTGCCTATTTTATCGGTTGTTTTTCTTGAAATTCCCCTGATGAGTGCCATTAAAACGGCTATCCCGGTAGCAGCACTCACAAAGTTCTGGACGGCAAGTCCAAGCATTTGTACAAAATAACTGAGTGTTGTTTCGCCTGCATATCCTTGCCAGTTTGTATTGGTTACAAAACTTACCGAAGTATTGAATGCCGAATGCCATGAGACATTTTGAAGATGTGCCGGGTTTAAGGGTAAATAAACCTGCAGAATCTGTATCAGGAAGACAAAGACAAAACCGATCAGGTTAAACATCAGTAAGCCGAATGCATATAATTTCCAGTTTGTTTCTTCCTCTGCATCTACACCAGTAAATCTATAGGTTAGCTTTTCAAGCCAGCCAAGAACAGGTAACATTAAATGCCTTTGTCCGGTAAATACCTTATACATATACTTGCCTAATACAGGAGTCAAACCAATTAACAAGGCAAAGAATAGGAAAATCTGAATGAAATCCTGAGTCGTCATGGATTAAAATTTTTCAGGTTTAATCAGGGAATAGAGAAGGTAGCCAAGAATAAACGCGGCTATTACACTGCCGGCTGCATAGCTTGAGAAAGAACCTGTTTCATTTGAAATCATCAGCAATATTGCATTCATCACCATACCATTTTGAACGGTGCAAAATTGCTACGGAATCTATAAAGGTTTTATAAAGATTAACATTTGGATATAAAGATTTTATAAAGAAAATGTACTGGTGCGCATCACATGACTTATCCTATTCAAACAGGCGGCAAAGTCCCGGAGCGAAAACTGTTTGGACATTTCATGAGCAAATTACCAAAACCGGTATTGCAGATGAGTGGTTTGGCCAATTTACCGGATATTTAGAATTTTAAGGATTGGTTTTTTCATTGAAATTGATTTTTTAATTGATCTTGATTCTTTTAACGCAGGTCAAACTATTCCTTTATTTTATCCGGAATCGTGTTGTTTATAACCATTTCGAAATCATAATATCCTTGTTGCAAATGTATTTTGCCGGTTGGCGGAGTTTGGCCTTGTAACCGGCAGAGTATATTATACTGAGAATTAAACTTTTGGTCTTAATTTTCATCTAACCAACTAGGTTATGAAACGAAATAAAATCTGAAATCCTGATGTATAGCTACCGTTCCTTCTTCAGTTTAATGCTTTTCCTGATGGCAACTGTTGCTTCAGCCCAGGAATTCCGTATTTCCGGTTCACTTTTAAATGCTGACGATCAGCAACCGCTTGTCGGAGCAACTATTAAGCTGACAAGTGCCAGGGATACTATGCAATTTAACTATACAACCAGCGGTTTGCAGGGGGAATTTCAATTCGCTAAACTGAACCGGGGGCAATATATACTGGAAATCAGTTATGTGGGATTTGAAAAATACCGGCAAAATGTTATCGCCGGAAGTAAAACCGGGAATCTCGGGAAGATTCCAGTTAAACCAACATCTACCATGCTGGGTGAAGTGGATATTAGAGGCACCGCAGTCAGGGCTGAGCAAAAAGGCGATACAACGCAATATAACTCAAGTGCTTTTAAAGTAAGCGAGGATGCCACTACCGAAGATCTTGTAAAAAAAATGCCGGGTATTACAGTGCAAAATGGAACTGTTCAGGCGCAAGGCGAAGATATTAAAAGAGTCCTTGTCGACGGGAAACAGTTTTTTGGCGACGATCCGTCTGTAACCTTGAAAAATCTTCCCGCCGAGGTTGTGGACAAAATCCAGGTTTTTGATAAACTTTCTGATCAGGCTGCCTGGACAGGTTTCGACGATGGAAGCGGGCAGAAGACAATGAATATCGTAACGAAGAATTCCAAAAATACTGGACAATTTGGCAAATTTTCAGCCGGGTATGGATCGGATGAGAAATATTTACTTGGGGCGAATGTGAATTTCTTCAAAGGACAAAGACGCATCACGTTGTTGGGTATGAGTAATAATGTGAACCAGCAGAATTTTTCAGCCGATGATGTTATTGGTGCTGGCAGTAGTGGCCGGCAACCGGGAATGATGGGCAGGATGGGCGGAGGCGGCCCCGGTTTCCAGGTAGGCCCGCAGAGCGGTGTTTTCAGCACCAATGCGATTGGTGTTAATTATACAGATGCCTGGGGGAAAAAACTGGCTCTGAATGCAAGTTATTTCTGGAACAATGGAATAAATACTACCAACCAGCAGCTTTACAGGCAGTATATTCTGGGTGGTAATGCCAACCAGTATTATAATGAACTGAGTAATTCGACCACTGACAATACCAATCACCGGTTCAATATGCGCGTTGAATACAGTATCGACACGAATAATTCAATTATTTTAACACCCCGCTTTAGTCTGCAGGATAACAATTCAAACAGTAATCTTAACGCTAAAACTGCCTTAACCCCCGATTATCTGCTTTCCAACCTGGTTAATTCATCCATTAATAATAACAATGGTACTGCTTCGGGATATAATTTCAGTAACGATCTTTTGTTCCGGCATAAATTTCACAAGAAAGGAAGAACTGTATCGCTCGACCTGGGGACCGGTTTAACCAACCGTAACAGGAACAATTATGTGATTACCCAAAGTGCCTACTACCAGCAGGCGCATGGTCAAACGAATGATTCGCTGAATCAGTATGGAAAAGCACTGGCCAATGGACTTTCGCTTTCGTCAAATCTTGTTTACACTGAGCCGGTAGGGAAAAACAGCCAGGTGCAATTAAACTATAATGTTTCCTGGTCGAAAAACGATAATGATAAAAAGACCTATAATTATGCAAGTGACCGGCAGGATTATACCCTGTTTGATACTTTGCTTTCCAATATCTATAATAACTATTATATAACCCATCGTATCGGAACCGGTTACCTGTACCAGACGGCAAAGGCAAATATTAACGGCGGGATCACCTATCAATATGCGAGCCTCGACGGGAAAACCACCTTCCCTTTCCTTGATTCTACGCAAAGGCATTTTGCCAATGTATTGCCCAACCTCATGGTTAATTATAAATTTTCGAAATACAGCAATTTACGGGTCGTTTATCGTGCCAGCACCAATGCTCCGTCTGTCACACAACTCCAAAAAGTAATAGATAATTCAAATCCATTGTTGTTATCCACTGGTAATCCTTTGCTGGAACAGGAGATCAGGCATTTTATAATGGCGCGCTTTTCACATTCCAATAAAGATAAAACCTCGAACCTTTTCGCAATGTTATTTTTTCAGAAAACTCTGAATTACATTGGAAATGCAACCATCAGAACGGCCAACGATACCGTGCTGAACGGCCAGCAAGTTAAAAAAGGAAGTCAACTCAGCATTCCAATAAATTTGAATGGCGCATGGAATATCCGGTCTCTTGTGACGGTTGGCTTCCCTATAAAGCCGATCAGGAGTAACATCAACTTCAATACCGGCGTGAGCTTCAACAGGCTTCCCAGTCTTATTAATACGTTGGCTAATACTTCGAATACGTATGGATTTAATATAGGATCTGTGCTAAGCAGTAATATCAGCGAAAAAATTGATTTTACACTTACGTATAACCTCAATTACAACCTGGTGGAGAATTCCATTCAGCCGGAGTTAAACAATAATTATTTTTTCCAGATCGGTTCTTTACAGTTTAACTGGGAATTCTGGAAAGGATTTTTTGTGCAGAACACCATAACTTACCAGGATTACAACCTGGTTTCATCAAATAATCCCACCCGGTATACCCTGTGGAATGTTAACCTGGGTAAAAAAATCCTTAAAAACAAAGCCGGTGAAATCAAACTGTCGTGCTACGATATGCTGGACCAGAACAAGAGCCTGAATCATACCGTTGCCGATACATATATTGAAGATTTGAACACGGAGGTATTGCGGCAATATTTCATGCTGTCCTTTACTTACAACCTACGGAATTTCAACGGGAAAATGCCCCAGATGCAGCACGAACGGCATGGTTTTGATGGCCGGGCGGATTTCCATCAGCATTGATATGGAAAGTAAAGGACTGGTTGGCTAAAGCAGCTCTCTTTTCGTTTTTCTGTACTTCAGGTAAGGGATAATGTCTTCATTTTTAAACCCCGTGGTGCCATCATATTCGATCGTCACTACCGGTATGCCTGTTATCTCTTCAATCCGTGAAGTCATTGCTTCGGTTACCAGCGATGGACAGCAATAGGAAGGATTGGTTTGAATAAATAAGGCAATGTCGGGATATTGGTGAATAAGATTATGGATTTTCAAAATATTCTCTACCGATTCGCCGGCATGCAGAAGATTCAGTCCAAACTGGTTCAGCCAGTTTTCGACTTTCATGCTTTTGCCGTTAACCGGCGTTCCCATAATCCGGTAAAAATAAGTATTGAATTTTTCTTCAACAAGTGGAATTAAAGATGCAAGGAACCTGGTTTTGGCATATTCCAGGTAACGGCCTTCTTTGAATCTTCTCCCTATGATCGTGTCGGCAATAATTTTAATATATTCGCTATAAGGTGTAGTAATTACTTCGCCACCATTTTCTTCAATAGTTTTAATCAGATCCTGGTTCATCAAATCGTTGTCGCGAACGTACAGATCACCGAATATGGCCACTTTTGGGCGGTCGGTTTTTGCGGTTTCAATGGCTTCAAATCCCCTGATAATCTGTTCCAGGGCAGCTTCTTTGGGTCTGCCGTTTTTAAATTCATCATATACTGTTGCAAACGCTTTGTCCATCAAGGTATCTGTCTCACCCTTATGCTTTTCATAAGGCCGTATTTTACAGCCAATTTTCCGGAAATATCCCCCGAACATATAGGCCAGGTACGAACTGATGGCAGTTGGCAGTGATAAATCGTAAAATATGGCATCACCGGTGTAAACTTGTGTGTTTTCCAACCCCTTTCCAAAATTGTTCAGAAGTTTTTTTGCATAAAAAGGAAACATACTCAGGTTGCAGGAAAGATCAGATTTTACCAGCCACAAAACCGTTTCTGACGGGTTTAATCTATTCGCAACTATGTATTCGATTGCATTCTGGACAATAATATTCAATGGAAGGCACTGGCCGGTATTGAAGCTCAGGCTCCGCTGAATCGATTCGCTTGTGCTGCTTACCAGGCGGGCATCGATGCCACTGTTTTGAAGGACAGCTTCGAGTAACGGGCCAACACAGGGATCCCAGGAAGGCAACAACAAGGTTTTGTTCTTCAGGCTGTCAGACCCGCGTATAAAGGAACCGGAGAGATTCGTTTCCATGCCATTGGTACCTTGCAACAAATTGCCGAATTTTTTAAAGTCAATATTGTAACTCCTGAGAGTTTCAGAGGCATCATTCATTAAAGCCCGGATATATTCTTCCCATTGAATAGGGCTGCCCGAAACGTTTCTATGAACGGAATGGCTCTTTTCCCCGTTTTGCTGTAATATCGCTGAATGATTTTCCTGACTTTCCTTATCCCGGTGGTTTCTGAAAGCCCGTATGCCTGCCTCGATGCGTGTTTCATAGCCGACAGCAGAGTCATGCTCATCGAGTTGAAGAATTAAATACGGTTTATGATACGAATTCAGAATTTCTTTGAAATATTCGATCACAAATGAATCGGGTGTGCATTTAAATGAAGTAACAAGCACAGGGTAGCAATTTTCGGTTTGGGCTATAACCTCTGCCGTATAAAGAATTTTTGAAGCGAATTTCCACCGTATAGCTTTTATTAATTCCTCCGATTCCGAGATTTCTGCTGGTTTATAAGGCAGCATATCCATAAAGAAGGTTTCGATACCGTTTTTTTCGATAATATCGGGGATATGATGGTTCATGGCCGGTGATAAAACGGTATAAGGCCTGCCGAGTAAAACGACATGAATATCTTTAAGGTTCCGGGTTTGGTCCTGGTATAGAGCCTGCCATTTTTGCAATAAGGATTTTGAATATTTCTTAGCCTTGTCGTAAGCCAGTGCTACCTGTATGAGGCCAATATCTTTCAGCCCGATCGATTTTAACATCCGGTATAATTCGAGCTGGACATAAGGTCCGCCTTGTGATGATTTCAGGAGTGGTGACAGGATTTTCTCCCTGGGTGCAAAATGTTTTTGTACTGAAATGATTGATGAAACAAACTGGGTATAATAGCAATACTTTTTGTTTGTTCCTGTTTCGTGAGTCTCCTGTAGGTAAACCGGCAGAAATATATAATCGGATTTCTTCATCAGGTAATCTACATGGCCATACATGGCAGCAATAGGTGCGCAGAATTCCGCTTCACTGATGTTTTTCCCGTCTTTTACGGCAGTCGTACAGGTTTCGCTTGTAATGGTCCGAATGGACAACAGGTCGAAAAATTTTCGCCAGAATGGTATTTCATCGAAAAGATGCAGCCCGGCAGGAATG
>Ga0208789_1001765_pt1 | contig 11122 bp, 9 predicted proteins | sample Methanotroph_Enr_FD_187368 | JGI IMG/M metagenome (GOLD analysis project Ga0208789, IMG submission 187368) | Enriched soil microbial communities from Old Woman Creek wetland in Ohio, USA - Methanotroph_Enrichment_5 (SPAdes) (version 2) | ecosystem: Environmental > Terrestrial > Soil > Wetlands...
TGCTGAAGTTTAATGCCCACGACTGATAAGAATTGGGCTTCATTTAATTTTAAATCGTTGTAATTCTGCATATTGTTTGCAAAGTAACAACTTTTATATCATATATTTATAACTTATATAACGACTAATATCAAATTGTAATTTTCACAAGTCAATTCAACAATTCACCTAACATAACCCAACAAAAAAGGCTTACATTTCCATGTAAGCCTTTTATAATCAACAGTCGGGATGACAAGATTCGAACTTGCGACCACCGGTCCCCCAGACATGTAAATAAAGGCTTGTATATTTTGCTAATTCATTGTATTTATGTATATTTGTACTATACAACAGACGATTAAACAAATAACAATTTTGCATATTTTGTATTAAGTTTCCGTATCTGTGTAACGTTTGTGTAACGTAAATATTAATTGAACTATGAAAGGAATATCAATTGCAGCAATCCCGTACAAAAGTACAACTTTAAAAGATGGTTCAAATCCAATCGTTTTGAGAATCACAAAAAATAGATTGAGAAAATACTTCAGCCTTGATCTCTCGGTCACTTCAAGCCAATGGAATGAAGAGTACTTTCAGTATAAGAAAGACAAACGTATCAATCCTGATTACGAGAAAAATAATGCATTTATCACTAGCCAGCTTTTAAAAGCACAAAATATTATTGATGAATTTGACCGTAACAAAATTGATTGGACACTCAACCAGTTCGAAGAGGCATTCCTTAATCGTTCAAAGAAGGGCAAAGTTAAACCATTTATTCAAAATCTCATACAAACAATGAGAGATACTGACCATAATGGCAATGCGGAATGTTATGAACGCACATTACACATGCTCGAACTCTTTGATAAGAAATTTGATAAGAAATTATTTACAGAAATAGACATCAAATACATTCGGGCTTTTGATGTTTTTCTTCAGACACCAAGAGAAACTATTTATACAAGCAAAAAGGGAAATACCAGAGTGGTACAGCGCAAAGGGAATTCCGGAAACAGCCGCAGAATACACTTTAAAACACTGCGCGCTATCCTCAATGCAGCTATAGCAGAAAACGAAGCAAGTATGTCCACTTATCCATTTGGCAAAGGAGGATTTCAGGTTGCTAAGTTGGGGGAAGAAACCGAAAAAAGATACTTACCATCTAATCAACTTATAAAAGTAAAAGCTGAGCCGGAGATTGAATTAAAAAAATCAACACTCTACGCTCAAAAGCTGTTCCTATTTTCTTACTTCTGCTATGGAATGAGTTTTAAAGACATGGCGTGTTTGAAGTCTGAAAATATAAAGACTCTCGAAAATGGCTCATACATTGTATATAAACGCGCCAAAACGAGACATAATAAAGATTCAAAATCTATAAGCATTAAACTCACAGAAGAACTAAACACATTGATCAAAGAGCTTTGTGAAACAAAACAACCAGTAGATGATTATTTACTTCCAATTATAACAGTTGAAGGGCTTACCGGATTGGCTTTATACAAGCATATAAAAAACAGGCTAAAGAAATTTAATGGCTATTTGGATGCATTGTCGACTGAACTTGGAATTGAAAACATACATCTTACGTCGTATGTAAGTCGCCATACGATGGCAATGACTTTACAAAACAATAATATTCCACGCGAACTAATTTCACAGATTTTAGATCACAAAGACATGAAAACAACAAATACCTATCTTGACAGTTTTAGTAGTAATGTAATTGACGAAGCTGTAAAAGTGTTATAATAAATTCGGCCATTCTCCGTTAACTAAAAAATGACATGTCTTTTCATGTCATTTTTTTTAAGCACTAAACACATTATATTATTTTACAAACTATAGGAATTATCAATAATGATTAAGCGAGAACTAACAAACACTTATCTAGCAAGTTTTGATCTACTCACTGATGCTTTGTATTTATGTTGGACAAATTCTTTTTGCAATGTAACAGAACAACTCAACAAGACTAAACTTAGAGAACAAATTCGCTCATACGGTTTTTATGATCACAAACATGCAATCAAAAAAGAAATTCCTTTCAATTTCATAAACAGATTTCAATTCAAAACACTTATCTGGGCAAACAAATTTTCAAATGCTGTTAATCAAGATGCATTATGTAGTTATGTTGAGTTACATAAACAGGTAGTAGATGAAATTGAAAACAACTTGTTTATACTCAAAAACAGAACAGAAAGAATTGCTTATGCAAACATCTTATTGAGAAACCTTAACAAAAGTTACATTCACAAGCACAAGTTTAATATTACTGAAAGTAATATGAGATACAAGGAGATGTTTGAACTCGTTTTAAATCGAAAATTTATTTTAGACGATGAGACTACAGTATTAGAAGGTGATTTTTGTGATATTTATACAAATTATGATTTGACGGTTCGATTAATTAATCATCTTGATTTTATTGACAAGTTAATAGAGTTATTTTCTTGTTTTGAGATTGATTTGATAATACTAGCCGAGAAATCCAAACACAATCTATACATATTCGACGATAACAAAAGTAGCAAACATGCCAATAAAGTACCAGAGTCACCAGATGGAATTGCTAATCGTCTAACCGAAAGAAACAGCCTCCAAAATAAAACACTTCCTAAATTCAACTCGAAACTTTCCGATGATTGTCTGATTAAAATAATGCAGTACCTTTTTCATAAGAAAAAACTAGACAACACAAACTCAGATGTTTGGCTTTTCTGGTTTAATCGCAAACATATAAAAGTTCCTGAACCATTAAAATGGAAAGGTACACCCTCTATGCTATCAAATGTAATTCAACATATATGTGGGGAAAGCATATCAAACACGATTAAAACAGCTTTTTGTATGAAAGAATATGCCAAACCAACCCGAAAAGAATATGAGTCCGGTAAAACTCACAAAGAAATAGAACAAATTATTACTATTTCAAAACAAAAAAATAGCTAAATTATCGACCCAACCCTCGACCTATTCCGAGCCTCTATTGAGGCTTTTTTTATTGAAAATATCGACCAACCCCGACTTATTTCAAGTCGAACCTCGACCAAATACTTCCCTATATTTCATAGTATTCGCTTATATTTTTGATGATACATTTGTAGCAGAAAGCCAATAGACTGCGCAGCTATTGACTTTCAAAAATTCAAAAAAAAGCACAATTATGGAAACAAAATTTCAGCCAACTAACGAGACTCCATTAGCAGCTCTTACCATTGGCCAGTTCAAAAATTTATTAGGAGAAATGGTAAAACCACAACTGGTAGTACAAAATAAACAAGAGTCTTTTCCCGACACTTTCGGAAAGAATGAATGCAGTAAGCTAACCGGTTATGCAGTAAACACCATCAATAAAATGATTTGCGATAAGGCAATTCCATTTTATAAACGAAATGCGAAAGTCATTTTTAAAAGAGATGAGATTGAAGCCTGGTTGTTGGCCAACAGGATTCAAACTGTCGAAGAATTTATCGAAGAAAAGGAAAATCAACTTTCTAATGGAAAGGGTAGCAAATGAACTTCAAAGAACATTTCGAAAAGTTTGAAGCTGATCTTCGTAAGAAGATGCTCGATGATGAAACAATCATTGAGTCACTAAAAGAAATCGGTCAGAAGCACGAAGAACTACTCAAACGATTAGATAACTTAATGCTTGGATTGAATGAAAACCGGAAACTTCCAGACGATCCGTTTTTCTCCAATGATGAGTTCATGGATTTAATGTGTATCAGTGTTCGCACCGCTCAACTATGGAGAGACCAGGGATTGATTAGCTATTCTCAAATCAGTGGTAAAATTTACTACCGTATGTCGGACATTCAGAAACTATTGGACGACAACTATCATAAATCAATTAAAAAGGCCAGAAAGCCATGATAGAAAAAAAAGAAGCCCCTTCGAACCTTGCAGTATCCGAAGAGGCAAATAAACCTGAGCAGAACAAAACTACAAATTTCATTCAACAGCTAAAAGCGGAAATTCATGCTAATAGCCTGAATTCGGGTGCAAATGAAACAGCATTTCCTATTAATGAGCTACCACAGGTAATTCTTGATTTTGCCCTGGAAGTTTCAGAAGTTTATGGAGTGCCCATTGAATTCCCGGTCATGTCGGCTTTATGTGCCGTTAGCGCAGCAGCAAGGAAGAAATTTGTAATAGACAGCGGTAAATACAAAAACTTTGGGCAATTGTGGGTTATGCTGGTTGCTCCTCCCGGAGTAGGGAAAACCGAACCGGTGGCAGCTGCTTTCCGTCCATTACAAAAGCTTGACAATGCCAGCTACGATGATTATCAACTGGAATTAAGCCGTTGGAAAACGGAATGTGCAGAAGCAAAACAACTCAAAACCCAGGAACCGGAAAAGCCATTCTTCAAACAGTGCCTGATTGACGATTTCACCCCTGAGAGTTTATACCAAACCATGTTCCGCAACGGCGGATCTATTTCACTCTATCGGGATGAACTCTCAGGTTGGTTTGCCGACTTTGGTAGATATAACAAGAACGGAGAGATAAGCCGGTATTTATCCATTTTCAATAATGCCCAATTCTGTATTAACAGAAAAAGCGAAGAACCATTACAAATTCCTGAACCTTTCCTGACTATTTGTGGCACAATTCAGCCCGATGTATTAAACATAGCATTAAGTAGCAATACGCTCAAAGAAAACGGTTTTGCAAGTCGCTTTCTGTATGTCTATCCCAAGGAAGTCAAGAAGCAAAAGTATTCCGAAAGAACACCCGACAAAATGATTGTTGATAGATACGAAAAACTGATTACTCATTGCTATTACCTGTCAAGGGTTGAAAATCCATTTACACTTTCCGCTGAAGCAAAAGACCTATTTATTGAATACGCCAACCAAACCACCGACTTGGTGAATAGTTGCTCAAATAACTTCGTTCGTGCTACATATGCAAAAATGGAAATTCAGGTATTAAGGTTAGCCCTCATTATTCAAATCATTAGAGGTATTTACGATAATGTGGAATGGCAAAAAGGAATGATAACAAAAGAGGCAATGCAATACGCTATTAAACTTTGCGACTACTTTAATTCGAAAATATTATTGGTTGACACAACCAACACACCAACAAAAATGAATCCTGCTGAAGCAATAAAAACAATTCAAAAAGAATACGGCATTAAGAACAAACAAGCCTTTGCAGATTCCATTGGTTTGTCCCGACAATTTATCTCAAAAATCTGCAACGAGTAAATCCAATTAAATCAATTTTACACTATAAACTTTGAACTATAAACTAATTACTACCCTCGGTTGCGGAGTTGCGGTTGCGGTCGGCTGAAATGCTTTACCAGTATATCTTTCAGAAGAAATGCCCCGCAACTAAAATAAAAATAAAAAACTTTCAAAACTCATTTTAGTTGCGGGCAAATATCGCTATAATCGTTTACAGTAAACAGTTTCATGCGTTTTACACCGCAACCAACCAATTTCCAAAGAAAACACTTAAAATAAATAAGAACGGTTAGTAACACAAGTACTCCCCAAGACAAATGACACTATAAACTATATACTATCAACTATGAACTATTTACAACCATACAAAGGCAAAGATACCCGCCATGATTGCCCATCATGCAAAGCCAAACTTAGTTTCACACAGTATTTAGATGGCAACACCCATGAACCAATCAATCCCAAAGTCGGCAAATGCAACCGCGAAAGCAAATGCGGATATCATTACACCCCGAAACAATATTTCATTGATAACCCATCTCTTGTAGAGACGAGGCATGCCTCGTCTAATGTATCTGTTTTACCAACCCAGAAATCCATTCAGCCACCCCGCCCTATTGGAATAATTCCGTTTAATTATGTTCAGAGTTCCGCCTCCTACAAAAGCAATTTCGTTCGCTTTCTGTTCGACTATTTTTCAGATGAACAAATCCGCAATATAGCCGAAAACTATGCCTTAGGAGCAACCAAATCAAAAGAAGTTATCTTTTGGCAAATCGACATTACAGGCAAAGTACGCACAGGTAAAATTATGCAATACAACCCAGCTACAGGCAGACGTATAAAACACGAAAGCGGTGCAATTGATTGGGTACACAACAAACTAAAGAAGTCAGGTAATTTACCGGAAGATTTCAATTTACAACAATGCTTTTTTGGGGAACACCTTTTGAAAATTTATCCGGACAAATACGTTGGGATTGTTGAAAGCGAAAAATCAGCCATCATTGCCAGCTGTATTGTGCCGGATATGATTTGGCTTGCTGCCGGAAACCTGAACGGACTATCTATTGAAAAATGCCAAGCATTAAAAGGTCGAGATGTAATGTTATATCCAGACTTGGGAGCTTTTGAAAAATGGAATAAAAAGGCTCAGATGCTAAATTCTCTTTCCCCCTCTCCAAGTGGAGAGGGGTTAGGGGTGAGGTGTACAATATCCACTTTGTTAGAAGATGAAGCCAGCGATTCAGATCGATCCAACGGTTTAGATATTGCAGATTTTATTATCACTGAATTTAAATCAAAGAAAACGACCCCGGAAATTCAAAGCCACTTTAGCCCGACTTTACAATCAATGATTGACAAAAACAAAGCTTTATTGATTTTGATAAACGGATTCCAATTAGAAAAAGTTTAAAAAACGATTTCCCTGGGCACAAAACAAGTCAAAATCCATTTAGTCCAAAAATAAATCCGCAACGCAGCCATCAATACCACCAAGCTCCGGCTAAAACAGACTCCCTCTCCACATGGAGAGGGTTGGGGTGAGGTCCGGTTCAATCGCTTCAAATGAGTCCGAATCGAAAGATTCTTTCGTTCAATGTGATTGGTTGGATGTACATGTGTATTATGAAGCTTCCTTGCTATCAGATACCGATAGTTCTTTAGTTTATCAGTCTATATTTACGGGCATTCTAAACTTCGTGTAACACATTTAAGTGTCTTATAAGTACAAGAAATCTCCCCTCTCCTCAAGGAGAGGGGTCGGGGTGAGGTAACATTCAATAATAAAAACCAATAATTATTTAACTATTTCGGGTTGAGTTAACTCAATAAAGTCTATACAAGCATAAGTCGGAGTGTTTATTTTAGAACCGGTTTTATCACTTGAATCAAATGTAAATTCAACTTTATCAACTTCACCCAATGTGCTAACGTCAACTTTATTCCATGTTTTTGAAAGAAATGTTTTACCATTACGGAAATCTGCAAGAAAATATTCTACCTGACCAGTCTGTACATTATTTAAATACCCGGTCATAATCAGTTTAAACCAATCACCAGCAATAAATTTCTTGCTTATTGAACTACCATTTTTCATATCGAGGTATGCATAAGTTGAGTTTGTTATCATCATACTTTTTATGCTGAAATTACCATATATATTTTTCATTACATAGTCGCCATATATTGTGCTGTCACAAATCATTGTGGCAGATCCACTGATAAGTGCATATTTTTTTGTTTTAAAAGCACCAGAACCGACCACAGAACTATATAGATTAACAACGCCTGGAGTAATGCTGTCTTTTTGAGCAGTACAAGCAAAACCTGTCCAAGTATTCGAAATTGTATCATATGAATTCTTAAACCATTTGTTTGAAGAAATAAATTTTCCTTTCAAATCGCGGCCATTTGATACTGCATATTTTATTGTGTCAAATTCTACCGTATCACTCAAGATAACTGTATCTATTCTCATAATAGTATCTCTCAATATGACATCATCAAATTCGACCAAAGAAGTTCTTACCGGATTTGTTTGGCAAGCATTAAATAATATTGAAATTAAAGCAAGAGCGAAAAATAATTTAATTGATTGCATTTTACAAAGTATTAGTTATTAATAGATTTTTATTGTGAAATTGTACACTAAATAAAAATACGAAGTGCAACAATAGTTAAATGACGTAAACCCGGTTTTATTGTACTCTTTTAATTGAAAAAAACATGCATTTAAGTATCAGCACCCATATATATTTAACCCAAATTACGCAATAAAGAGACATATAACTACAAGCAGTTGATAACAAGCAACATATACTTGTTTTGTTCTAATGCGTAGCATTAGAGAAATTATAGCTTAAATACTTGATTTAATGTTATTTGTAATTGCCGAATAAAGCTAATGCGTAATCTGGGTTTAATTCAATAACTGAAAGCTAAAATAAAAGCCCTGATTTTAACAATATTGGCAAATATAATCCTTTTTTACAACAAACAAAGACACAATTTCTTATACCCCGCCCCACTGGATATGCTCATTATAAGCTTAAAAGCTCCGGCCTGCCACTGGGATATGTTATCTCAGTTCTTGTATTCTTAGGAACCAACTGTCATGACCGAAGGGAATAATTACAATCCGTTCATTGATTCAATTTAAACAATCATCACATCCAACAATCCTTTGCCACCAGCATAATCAATAGCTGAACTATACCGATAATCTTCAGGACGATTTACAAATTCTACTTTCACCGGATTTTCATGAATATAGTTTAGTTTTTGATTAAAATAATCATTTAGATAAATTTCTTGAGTATCGTTTCCTTCTTGCCAAAACCGATAGTCCTTTATTTTCTTGTCATTTTTCCCTGAATACTCAAATTGATTCAACATCCATTCTCGTCGGCTTTCAGTACTTTCGGCTATAAGTGTACGAAGTATTTCTTTGCTGGTAAATTTCTTAAAGTCACGCAGAATATCAGACACTTTGTTTATTCCGTCACTACCTACTATCATATGCATATAGTTGGTGTCCCGATAGCTATCGGGACACCCAAGCATAAATAATCAATCCTTTCTCTTTCTGACAGTATTGCAACGATTCAATAATGATATGCCGGTAGCACGGGCGTGAAAATATATCTACCCAGTCAACCACTGTATCGGTAACGAAATAAACTTCTCCTGTTACGCGATGCTGTATATCCATACTAATAATATTGAGAATTACAAATATACTGCTTTATTTAAAATACGAAAGTAGCGGATTACAAATCCTTATAATACAGAAAGCGGGATAACATATCCCGCTAACCATGCCGCCAACTTTACTCATTTAATGATTATTGCATATCCCCGAGTACAGGGCATTACCGGTAAATTACCATACTTTATTTCCAATAATAGTTGCATTGGTCAAATCTACAATTTCTTTATCCTTTTTTTCAACCGTACCAATTTTGATCGGAATACCTTTATTGTGTAATAAAATGAGAATATCTTTTCTATCTTTAAATTTACGAATAACACAGCTCTTCGGTGTATTGATACTATTATTAGACTTTTTATTAGTAATAATATCAATTCTAGGCTCTCTCTTGGGGATGTTACTCTGATACTTCACCTCAATAATATCTGAATAATAAATCCGTTTTGTCTTATTATAAGGCTTAAAAAAATATCTCACTTCAATATAATCCTCTAAGAAATACCATCTATTTATGAATAGTGACAATATCATATAAGAAGAAAATGGCAACGATAAACCAATCACCCAATTATATATATTGTTCGTTGACAAGCCCCAAAGTGGTATCACGATAAATGCTGTATATAAAATTGGAAATATAGTCATATCAATAATGCTAATTCCACTTTTTAGAATCCTTATATTATCATTATTACTATCTGTGATTTTGTCTAACATGTTGTTGTTTATGAGGATTAGTTTTTATAATAAGATCAGATGCTGGTTTTGCCTGCGTACTAATAAAATCAAATAAACCATATGAATCATTAATTACACCTGCAGTTTGTACGGGAGAACTAAATGTCATTTTTGGCGTTGCTATAGAAGAACTAAGTGTTAGAGTACTTATACCAGCTTTTATAAAACCAATTTTGGCTTTCGCCTCTGGAGATGATACCATTTGTTGTGTTGTACTTTCGCCAGCAGGATTTGTATTCATTCCATCGGCACTATTTAATAAGCCTAAAAACGGAATAGCTAACGTACGTATTCCTGCACCAGCAGCCACCATCTCACCTATTCCTGTTAAGCTTGTAATTACTCCAATTGTTGAAGATGCAACAGCTTTATCTTGCGCAGTCCACTGGCTCGGAGTTTCTTGATTAGCAGAATGGCATCCGCCACTTCCTGTTGTAAAGGCTAATACAAATGGATTTTTCTCTTTTGAAAGATATCTTACTCGTGACTCTTCACCTTCGGGTATTTTAATAGGTTTCTGTTTCTCGGATTGAACCGTTCGGATTGTACTTTGTGCAGACGAATAAACACCATTCTTCATTTTAGTGGCTGGATTTCCTCCAGATTCTTTGCTTCCTCTTCCATCAGGATCTATTAACCTTACCGGATTATCCAAACAATACACATACGATCCAAATTGTATGTATTTTTCCCATAGCGGATCCACACTAATCCAAATACTCGTCCTTGGATCCATATACCTTGCTCCATAATAGTAAAGTCCTGTTTCTTCATCCAGTTCTTTGCCATTAAACTTATACGGTGTACTCCACGAACTTTGTGAAGGGCGTTCATCAATAAAGACTTCACCAAACGGCACGTACTCTAAATGCTGTACCAAACCTCCCGAAGCATCGGTAATCAATGAACTACTGCCTAGATGATCACTATGGGAATAATACTTCAGCGGAGTCATTGTTGTTCCTCCTCCCAGCGCATCGGCTGCCGGATTGGACATATTCTTATACAATGTCCCGTTAAAGCTTACACCCAATGAATCGTAACGCGCTTTGAGGCAATCGGTTTGTTTATTGTACTTCTTTGTAAAGTCGTTTATCATAGCCTTATCGGCATCTACCGGATTTTCGCCGTCGAACAACGACGAATTGCTCAGCTTGCTCACAATGCGCTGGCTGCCCATATAGATATGCTTGGTATAATTACCGCCATTAGTGAGCACTAAATAAGGACTGATATACGCCGTAAAGTTCGTTGTGCCCGTGCGTGCTCCGCTGAGTACTCCGTTTACTAGTACACCTTCGTTATCACCGCTTTCTTTTACGGTGCGCTCGCCTGCTGCATCGTACCAGTAATTGCTTACAAACCCATTATCACTTACTGACAAGAGACGGTTTTCTTCATCCCACAGCAACTTCCGGCTATTGGTTGCCTGCAACTTGCCATCAGGTGTTTTTGTCCCGGTATTCACAAATAC
>Ga0208789_1001769_pt1 | contig 11083 bp, 8 predicted proteins | sample Methanotroph_Enr_FD_187368 | JGI IMG/M metagenome (GOLD analysis project Ga0208789, IMG submission 187368) | Enriched soil microbial communities from Old Woman Creek wetland in Ohio, USA - Methanotroph_Enrichment_5 (SPAdes) (version 2) | ecosystem: Environmental > Terrestrial > Soil > Wetlands...
CTAATAATATCAACATGATAGCGAGTAGCTACTGGAAAATTTCAACGCTCTTTTGCTATAAAACTGGCAAAATTTAGACGCCGTTTTCCACAGCTATCAGCTTTTTGTGTTTCTGTGTCTGTTTTTATTTACCGTTCCGCGTAGACAAAAATCAATTTAACCTGGCTCCATTAATTCATTGATTCCGTGGTTCAAGGTAATGGATCACATCCTTCGTTAATTGCTTTATCCATACAAGCTATTATTTTTGCAGCCAGGATTTTAACGTGCGGCTCATGGTACATGTCAGAATGTGCTCCAGTAACCTGTTGAACTTCTAGCCTATCACCCAGAAGTCTTTTCCATGCATGTTCTGGAAGGATATGTCTAAAAAACTTACTTTCCGACTCCCATCCTTGAAATAATATTACATGACCCTCATAGCTCTTCGGTTGAAAACTATTGCGACAGACAATGTCAGGAGCTAATGTATAAATGTGGGGCCAGTAACATGAGCCATATTTATATGATTTTTTCACATCAGTGATTTTACTTTTCATCCATATCAAGAGCTGGCTTGGACTTTGCTTAAAAAACTTATAAATTATCCGATGATAGGGTAGCAACTGCTTTTCATGTGTCAGGTGTGTATCCAACATCCCCACAAAGTTCACTCGCTGTCCATTTGCAAGTAATTGGCAAGCCATTTCGTAGGCAATCATGCCCCCAAAGGAAAACCCCATCAAATAGTAAGGGCCATACGGCTGCACCAGTTGCAACTCATTAATATAATGGCTGGCCAAATCCTCCAATAGCGGCAGACGGGCAGAACGATTAGCGCTTTTTGCCGCCATGCCATATCGGAAAAAATAGAGTGGTTGATCCTTTCCTAGATACCGGGGTAAGTCACGCAGCGACATTGTGTGAATCGCAAACAAGGGTGGTCGTGAACCTTGAGTCTGAATTGGAACAAGAGAATACCAAGGGTATCTATCATGGGATCTTATTGTTTTTTCGATTTCTTTAATGGTTGGAGATCGGTAAATTGCGCCCAATGGAATGTCAAAATTGAACTGCTTGCTGATTTCAGCAGCCATTTTAACCACCAGTAAGGAATGCCCACCCAACTCGAAGAAATTGTCGTGAATGTCGATATTTTTCAGGCCTAGCAAATCTTTCCAGATAACAAGCAGTTTGCGTTCGATCTCATTGCGTGGAGCAGAATCTTTTTTAGATGCATCTTCTACCAAAGGTAATGGCAGAGCTTTACGATTCAGTTTGCCATTAGGAGTAAGCGGCAGGGCGTTGAGGAACACATAGGCTGAAGGTATCATGAATTCCGGTAATTTCAGCTTAAGAAAGTCTCGCACTTCAGTTGAGGTGATAATGGGATTGCCTCGGGAAACCATATATGCGACAAGCCGTTTGTCGCCTGGAACAGACTCGTACACATCCACCGCTACCTCGCATAGTTGTTGATGCTGGAGCAATGTCGCTTCAATATCGCTCAGCTCAATGCGGAAACCCCGAATCTTTACCTGTAAGTCGTTGCGGAACAGGAACTCAATAGTACCGTCAGCCAACCATCGAGCCAGGTCGCCTGTCTTGTACATACGACCGTCGGCTTCCAGGACAAAGGGATCGCGTACAAAGCGCTCCTCTGTCAACTCGGGACGATTCAGGTAGCCACGCCCAACCGCCACTCCACCAATATAAATTTCGCCTGCGACTCCAATTGGCACTGGTTGCTGATAGGTATCCAAGATGTAAATACGGACGTTCCTAATGGGTCTTCCAATCGGTACGGGTCGATTGAGATATTGCTCAAGATCAGAAGACATACGGTAACACGTGGCTATCATGGTGCACTCAGTCGGCCCATAATTGTTGAAAAACTCGGGCCGTGGTTCCGGCATTTCCAGCAGCTTGGCTGGTTGCATCGGCTCGCCTCCCAGAAAAACACGCCGTAGACTACTAAGTTCTCCGTTATTACTGGCATCAATCAGTGTATAAAATCCGCTCGGCGTGATGGTCATCATGCTAATGCGCTCTTTTAGTATCAGCTTTACGATTGCCTGCGGATCAAATGGTTCGCTCGCTAAAACCAGTCTGGCGCCAACGAGTAAAGGGCCGTAAATAACTTTTTGAGTCACATCAAAAGCCATAGATGTCACGACCAAAACCGTATCATCGCATGCGAGGTCGGTTCCCTCTTTGATATACCAGGGAAGCAGGTTTTGTAAACTTCGATGCAATATTTCCACGCCTTTCGGCTTTCCGGTGGAACCGGATGTGTAGATAACATAAGCCAAATGTTCAGGCTTAAGCCCTACAGTTTTGATGTCAAGATTAGTATCAGGAAACCTTGCCCACGCCGGACACTGGGCCGACAAGTCAATCAAATGCGGACATTTCGACAGATCAGCGAGCTGTGCTTCATACTGACCACTAGTCAACAAAGCTAATGGAGCGCTGTCTTCAAGCATAAACGTCAACAGTTCTTTTGGATAACCAGGATCAAGTGGCACATAGGCACCACCGGCTTTATAGGTAGCGAGCCAACCAACCACTTGATCTATGGATCGCTCAAGACATATCCCGACCAACACTTCCTGCCCGACACCGATATGGCGCAAATAGTGAGCCAGTCGGTTGGCGCGGGCGTTGAGTTCGCCATAGGTTAGCTGTTGGTTTTTGTAAACCACAGCCACTGCTTGAGGTGAGCGTATAACCTGATCTTCGAACAATTGATGAACAAACTTAGCGTTGGAAAGCTCTATGGACGTATTATTCCAGTCAACTAGTAATTGTCTGCGCTCGAGTTCGGTCAGCAAAGGAAATTCGGACAGATGCGCCTCCGGGTCAGCGACGATGCCGCCGAGAAGAGTCTGAAAATGGCCGATCAGACGGCCTATGGTTGAGGCTTCAAACAAGTCAGTCGTGTATTTCACCTCGGCTGTCAAGCCATGCGGGGTTTCCGACAGTTCGAGCGCCAGGTCGAATTGGGCAGTTCCAGTATCGACTTGAAGAAAGTTCGGGGTAATTTTATTTAACGACGCTTTATCATCAGGTAGGTTTTGAAGGATAAACATGATCTGAAACAGCGGATTGCGAATGCGGTCATGTTGCAGATTGAGCGCTTCGACCAGTTTTTCAAACGGTATATTCTGGTTGGCGTAAGCCCCGAGCACAACTTCCCTCGCCTGCGTCAATAGGTCACGGAAACTCGGATTGCCAGAAAGATCCATACGCAGCACTAGAGGGTTACCGAAAAAGCCATCCAAGCCTTCGCTCTCTAAACGGCTCTGACCAATGCTCGGCGTACCAATAACAATGTCGCCTTGTCCGCTGTAGCGGTGCAACAGAATTTGAAAAGCCGACATCAGGGTCATGAACAAAGTCACACCTTCTAGCCGACTCAGGGCTTTCAGCCCCTCCGCCAAGTCGGGCGACAAGCTGAATTTCTGGGTTTCCATGCGGAATGACGATTCCGCATGGCGCTGCCTGTCGGTAGGCAACTCCAGCGTTGGCGCATTCGCCAGCCGTGAATTCCAGTAATCCAGCCGTCGCTCCATCACCTCAATCATTTCCGGTTTTAGCGCTGTCAATTCTAGAAACTGTTTAGTTGCCCGTTTTTGAGGCGGCATTGGTAATTCGATAGATGGCTCAGACACGCTCATTTGCATATTTCCATAAAAAAATTAAGAGTTTGTTTCGTATTCTGTTTAGGCAGAGAAGCGCTGAACGAATTGCTTAATCAGTCGACAAGCCGATGTTTTTAGTAAGGAATTTAATCAGCGGTTTCCTAATCGACATAGTCAGTTGCAGCTGCTTGAAATGATTGGTAGGTGCCGTTCGCGTATATGAAGATTAGGTGGTTCAACTTCCTCAATCAATAAGCGCTATTACCTATCAGTTGCACTGAGTACTGAGCTGAATGCCTTAAATTGTAAGACAGTGTTCAGAATTTGTTACTTTCAGTATTAGTTTTACCCGTTCATGTACAAGGGAAAAATGTGCTAGCCAGATTACATGGTTTATTTTGACGCTAATCTCCCCCTAGAAGCCTTCAGCAGAAAAGTAGTGTTGCTGCCGTTGGAACCCAAAAAATCAAAGCAGCTTATTTCTATAGTTAGCGTTTGATAGGTATCCACACGTATTGTTTATTTAGTTCGAAATACTGTACTTTTGATCAACGGTTGACACGAACTTAATGTTTGACGAACACGTAGTTAAGTGCTTGGAAATAAATCAGCGTGTGTTTTTCGCCTAGGGCTCTCATGCATCATGGTTCGGTGAATACATAATGCATGCCGACTTTTTTCTAGTCACTTAGACGGTTTATTTGAGTTAATAATTTTTGAACGTCCATTTATTATTTCATCTGAAGTACTTAACTGACCAACAGTGTGCTACCTCGTGACATAGACAATCTAAGAACCTTGTTGTGTAGCTGTCACGCTGTACCGCTGATTCCGGCCTTTACACATCCTTAAGTCGGCTCACTGATTCATTGCCACCCAACCTCATATATGAGAAGTGCGCTGCCCACCCTTTAAAAAGGAAAAAGTAATGATTTCGCCAGCAGTAGAAAAAAATATTGATGCTTCAGAGTTAAATACAAGCAAGTCGATTCCAATAGCACCTGCTCCAATCCCCTTACTGTCATGGAAGAATAGCAGTGCGGAAGAGTTAAACGGCATAAAAAAATGGATAACTGAATTTTTATGCAGCCCTCATCCATTATTAGGACGTTCTGGAGATGTTTGTCCACTCACAAAAGAAGCTATCAACAAAGATAGTATTTTCTTTGCACTAGATAAATCCCTTCACTTGGATAAAAAAAGTGAGATGAAAAAGATAACAAGTCAAATTAGACTATTTAAAGAATTAAAAGCCGCTAATGCGGAAACTTACAAAGTGATAATAAATGTTTATCCCCATATAGAAAAAACAGAATATTATAAAATTGAAACCCTTCAAAATGCATTAAAGCCACTATTTGTAGAGAACGGGCTAATGATTGGTCAATTTTATCCAGGATGTAAAGAAAAGGGATTATGGAATGATAATTTTTTTCCTCTTGACAGTCCAATTGCTTTATTAGCGATAAGAAATATGGCGATAACTGATATTGCATTTTTAATGTCAAACGATACTTTTGTAAAAAAGTATCTAGATGTCTTTGGAGAAACAGGTGATATTTTTTTGAAAAAATTAATTGAGCGTAGAAAAGATATGCTGCTAAGATAATAACAAGTAATACAAAATAGCTCACATTTGACAAAACATCTAACGTATTAAAGTTGATCTAATGATCAATAAGTTAGACTGTTCATAGAAAGAACTTGAACAACATTAAATTACTATCATTTGATATTAACATATAATTCATCATCATTATGCCATCAAAAATATTTAAGATACTAGAAAACTTTTATGTCAACTCTGTTTATATAGATAATATTTTGCTGTCATTTAATCAATTTATAGTCGCATCAAAAGATGGGAAAATAACTATAATAGAAACCGGTTTCAGAAATGACTTTGATGCATTATCAAAAAACATAACAACTATTGGATTATATCCAGAGAACATAGAAAATATAATAGTCCCTCACTTCGAGGCAGATGAAATGGGGGCAGTACCTGAAATACTGAAAGTATCAAAGCAGAAAGTAAAGGTATATGCACATCCTATTTGCACGTTTGGTTTAAACGATATTTTTAACGCTAGGGCTAAACCTGTAAAGGATAATGAGATTGTATCTATATTCGAAGGGTGCTCATTAAAATTTATCTACACAAAGCATGTTCATCAATGGGATAGCTTAGTCGTTTACTGGATCGAACAAAAAATATTATTTTCTTCCGATCTATTTATACAAAAAGGTGAATTCACCGGAATAAATAAAGAAAATTGTTTGACCGAAATCATTGATTCAATCCATAAAGACAACTACTTGCCATCACATAACCACCTTAATCATGCATTAGATAAAATAAAAGAAAACAAAATAAATATTATTTTTCCAATGCATGGCTCAGGGCTTTCAAATCATATAGATTTATATATAGACTCACTAAAAAGATTAAATTTTTAGTTATATTACATTTATATAAAAGTGTAAGCGCGCCAGGGTTTTTCTCGAAAGCTAAAATCGGATGGGTCCATTTTAGCAGCGACAAATGAACTGGCAGTTAATGCCTTCGACGGCCCAGGTTCGTCCTCCGTCCGTCACGACGCACAACTTCGCATTGCTAAGAGGGCGGTAATAGTTCTCTTTATTCTACATATTTTACACGCTTTTATAATAAATTTATTTTGCATATTTAACAAAGCCCACTAATCTGAAGCTGGTTTTGACGATAGTGCTACTTACGTTGCCAATGACCGGTTTCGGGAAGCTTAAATCGATATCCGAGTGTCTCAAAGGGGTCGATAGCGGTTGTTCCTAGTTCACAATTCTGCTCTAAAATGCCACCACACTTAGAGAGGGGCTTGGGTAACATCGGCTTATGCGCCCAAAATTCAGGCAAGCATTTCGGTTGTTTTAGATCTGACGAATACTGACAGCTACGATATGTATTGAGTAAATGCGGTTACAAACTGGTTACAGTTTCAGTAAAATAAAACCGCATTGTAAATATAATTCTATAACTTACTGATTATATGGAGCCAATGATGGGAGTCGAACCCACGACCTACTGATTACGAATCAGTTGCTCTACCAACTGAGCTACATCGGCTTTGGTGTTTATCGTACCTTAAACTGCCACTGCAAAACTATTTAAAATTGGCTATCGGCTGGTAGTTGTCCAACATGCCAAGTCCTTCGGCTACGGCTTTGCAGGTGATTTTGCCGTCGCAGGTATTGATCGCTTTAACCAATATCTTATCGGTCATTAATGACGTTTTCCCGGCATCGGCTATTTTCAAGACATAGGGTAATGTCTCATCGGATAAGGCGATGGTGGATGTTCTGGGATACGCGCCAGGCATGTTGGTCACGCAATAATGGATGACGCCGTGTTCGATAAATACCGGATTGCTATGCGAAGTCGGCTTTGACGTTTCTATGCAGCCGCCCTGGTCGATGCTGACATCGACAACAACAGCGCCCTTAGCCATCGACTTTATCATCTGTTCGCTGATTATCTTGGGGGCTTTGGCGCCATGGATGAGCACGGCTCCGACAACCAGATCGGCCTCTTTTACATGTTCGGCGATAGCCTCAGGGCTCGATAAAAAGAACTCTGCCTCGGGCAATATCTCGGCTTTTGTTTGCTGCATTTTTATTGGGTCGATACCTGCAACAAACACGTTGGCTCCCATTCCCATAGCCACTTGCGCTGCATGCTGGCCCACTACGCCATCGCCGATAATTACGACCTTGCCATGCCGTTTACCCAGCACTTTGCCTAGCTGTACTCCCCTGCCCTGATTGAATTCGGCAAGATAGTAGCCGCCCATCAGTGTCGCCATGTTTCCGGCAACGGCGCTCATCGGCGCAAGCAGCGGCAATCGTCCTTGCTCGTCTTCCAAGGTCTCGTAGGCGATCGCGGTTGTGCCTTTTTTTAACAGCTCTTGCGTCAAGCTCGGCGTCACACCGGCCAGATGGAAATAGGTAAAAACTATCTGCCGATCCAGGTATTGATATTCGGATGCCAAAGGTTCTTTGACTTTAACGACTAGATCGACAGCCCAGGCTTCGGCGGTGGAAACCATCTGCGCACCCGCTTGTTGGTATTGCTCGTTGCTAAAACCCGAGTTCAATCCGGCATCGGTTTCGATCAAAACCTGATGTCCTTTTTGAATCAAAAACTGTGCACCGCCGGGTGTGACTGCAACCCGCCCTTCCTGGTCTTTTATTTCTTTAGGGACGCCGATTTTCATTGCTTTAACCTAACTGTTTTTTTGCGTAACTGAGCGCACCCAACAAGGCCACTTCAGGATTGGTACAAACTTTAGCCGATATTTTCTGCAACACGGCCCGGCAACGGCCTTTTGCCAAGAAGCCGCGCATGAATTCGCCTTGTTGCAGCACGGGCAGGATTTTTGCGCCTATGCCTCCGGCCAGATAAACGCCGCCATAGGGCAGGCATTTAAGCGCCAGATTCCCTGCTTCCGAACCATAGAGGCGGCAAAACAATTTTAACGCTTCAACGCACAACGCATCGTTACCGGCAACGCCCGCTTCGCCGATGACTGCGGCAGGATCCCGCTCGGTCAGGTGTTGTTCGGTTTCCGGGTTGATCGGTGCGTAATTGATATGTTTGAGAAATTGGTAAATATTGGTCAAGCCTTCACCGGATAACAGTCTTTCCCAGCTAACATGCTCGGGATACTTTTCCATCAAGTGCCTGAGCAATGCTATTTGCTGGTCATTCGTCGGTGAAAAATCCGTATGCCCACCTTCATTGGCAATAACATGATGTGCAGTTCCATCCCATGCGATGATGGCCTCACCCAAGCCGGTTCCGGCGGCAACCACGGCTATATTGCCTTGCTGGCGTTGCGCATTGGGATTCAATTCGACAAAGTTGCGCTCAGGCAAGTCCAGCAAACCCCAGGCGGTGGCTTCCAAATCATTCAACAACCAGACATTTTGGCTATTGACGCACTCGCCGATTTCTTTGCTGCTAAGCACCCACGGCAAGTTGGTGGTTTCGCAACGGCCATTGTCGATAACCCCGGCCACGCCGATGCAGACAGCCGTTATTTGTATGCCGTCAGCATCCGTCAAAAAAGCGGCCAATAACTCGGTAAACATTGGATAGTGGGCACTGGAAAACTGCTCTTTTCTTAGGCACTTAACCTCTACCCCATCGACCTCGAACAGCGCCAGGATGGTTTTTGTGCCGCCGACGTCGCCGGCCAAGATCATTGTGTGCCTTCGTAACTGTTAAATTCTTTGACCTGCTTTTCGCGGTCGAAACTCACCACCTTATACGGGTCTTTTTTATCGCCCATTTCCATGCCCGGACTGCCGTTTACCATGCCGGGGACTGCCAGGCCGACAACTTTAGGCTTGGCTTTCAATAATGTTTTAATGTCGTTTGCGGGCACATGGCCTTCAATAACATAGCCATCGACGATGGCCGTGTGACAAGAAGCCAGTTCCTGAGTCACGCCGTGTTTATCCTTTATGGCTTGCACATCATCGGTAACGATGTCTTTGACATTGAAATTATTTTCTTTCAAGTGCGCCAGCCATTTGCCGCAGCACATACAGGTTGGGCTTCGATGAACGACAATATCAATCGGCTTGTCTGGGCTCTCGGCTCTAACGCCCGTATTGACAACGAACAAACTAACTGCCAACAAAACTTTCGCTATTTTCATGACCGTCCCTTTATCGATTAAATAATGTTCAATATTATGCCTGATGATAAGCCCGGCTATGTTGATGCACCGCATCAACCATGGCTTTAACATGATCAGGATTCATATCGGGTAAAATGCCGTGTCCCAAGTTGAACACATGGCCTGAACCCGAACCGTATTTATGCAAAATGGTTTTCACTTTTTCGCTGATGACTGAAGGATCAGCATAAAGCGCAACCGGATCCATATTACCCTGCAAGGCGACTTTATCACCAACACGAGTACGCGCCAAACCGATATCGGTCTGCCAATCCAGGCCTAACGCATCATAACCGGAATCGGCCATGGCTTCCAGCCAGAGACCGCCGCCTTTGGTGAATAGAATCGTTGGAATCTGCTGTCCGTCTACATTGGTTTTAAGCTGCGCCCTGACCTGCTTGGCGTAGTATAAGGAAAATTCGAGATAATCTTCGGTCGCCAACATGCCGCCCCAGGTATCGAACAACATGACCGCCTGGGCGCCCGCCTCAATTTGGGCATTCAAATAAGCAGCAACCGATTGCGCCAGCTTATCCAGCATCATGTGCATCAACCTGGGCTGCTCGTACATCATGCCTTTAACTTTTTGGAAGCTCTTGCTGCTTCCGCCTTCGACCATGTAAGTCGCCAGCGTCCAGGGGCTACCGGAAAAACCGATTAACGGCACGCTGCCTTGCAGGTTTTTCTTGATCAATCGAACAGCATCTACCACGTAACGCAAATCGGTTTCGGGATCGGGGATCGGCAGCTTGTTTACATCGGCCGCAGTCCTGACCGGAGTGGTAAATTTAGGGCCTTCGCCTTCGGTAAAATAAAGCCCCAAACCCATCGCATCGGGAATGGTCAATATGTCGGAAAACAAGATGGCCGCGTCAAAATCGAAGCGTCGTAACGGCTGCAGGGTGACCTCGCAAGCCAACTCGGGATTGGTGCACAGATCTAAAAAGCTGCCGGCCTGCTCCCTGACTTGCCTGTATTCCGGCAAATAACGCCCGGCCTGGCGCATCATCCAAATCGGCGTGTACTCCACAGGCTGTTTTAACAGCGCTCTAATAAAGGTATCGTTTTTTAATGCGGTCATGGATTTAATTATTCTACTTTAAAATTTTATGGTGCTTTAGCGCATGGGCAACATGTAAGCCCTGTGGACACTACCTTTGTTCTACCGAACTACTTTTCTTACCAGTGCATTGCGGAATTCAAAGGGCAAGGAATCCCGGGCTCTATTGGCTGACGTGGCATCAGAATAGGAACCATACTCTAAGATGAACTTCTCTTTGCCTTTGGCTATCGTCTTGATGACCCTAATATCCGATTCCAGCGCCGGGTATTTTTTGAGCATATCGTTAGCGGACGATTGTTTTGATAGCACCATAAGCTGCAAGGTGAAATTATTATCTGATTGTGCCAATGAATTCTCTGGCCCCGCTAGTTGAGATGCGGTCTGTCCTATCACTGGCGCTTTAGGAGCCGCCGCTACTTCTACGGGCACTTGCGGTATCGGGGCAGTTTCCAGCTTATTGACCGTCAATGGCTCTATGGTATTAATCATTTTGCTCAACGCAGCCGGTTTTTCTGGCGATGCTGCTAGCGGCTCGGCAATTTTCTGTTGTGCAACTGCCGGTTCTGCAACTTCATTCACCGGCTCGGGCAGCGCTTTAACCACCGATTTTTCAGGGATAGGCGGCTTAACATTATTAAGCGCTTTACTTAACTCCGGCTGTTTTGGTTTTTCTT
>Ga0208789_1001771_pt1 | contig 11064 bp, 10 predicted proteins | sample Methanotroph_Enr_FD_187368 | JGI IMG/M metagenome (GOLD analysis project Ga0208789, IMG submission 187368) | Enriched soil microbial communities from Old Woman Creek wetland in Ohio, USA - Methanotroph_Enrichment_5 (SPAdes) (version 2) | ecosystem: Environmental > Terrestrial > Soil > Wetlands...
TTTTAGCAAAGTACATTTTGCCAGAGGAGGTTTTCCTTTATTTTGAGATAACCAAGATTGAAGAACAGAACTTTAAGGAACTTCATATTTATTTGGATGAAAGTTCGATAGTTCCCGAAGGTTATTCCAGCTATACATTATCTTCAAAAGGTTTTCATGAAGAAGCCCTGATAAAGGATTTTCCGATACGAGACAGAGGGGTAATGCTTCATGTACGCAGGCGACGTTGGTTGGTTGAAGAGCTAAATAAAGTAGTTAGTCGGGATTGGAATTTGGTAGCAGAAGGCACGCGTTACACACAAGGTTTCGCGACTTTTTTAAAAGGAATTATTGGATACTTACCCAATTCAGAGCCAATCTCTTGAAAAATTTTATTATATCGATGGAGAACAATTGGGACGCCAATACAAAGAACATTTGAGTGATTACAAAACCTGGGATCAGAAAGAACATGCCGATAAATGGCTTGTTTTTCCTCAAAATATGGGAACTCATTTGAGTATTGACGAAACCTCTGTTTCCAATGGCGAGTTATACACAGTAATCACCAATAAAGCAGCAAGAGGGCTTAAAGGTAGCGTAATTGCAATAATTGAAGGAGTGTTGTCAGAAGAGGTTATTAATGTATTGGAAGAGAACATCCCGCAAGAGCTATTAGCCCAAGTTCAGGAAGTAACGCTTGATATGGCAGATTCGATGCGTAAAATTGTTCGTCGGTGTTTTCCCAATGCTATTCGTGTTATTGATCGCTTTCATGTTCAAAAATTAGCTTTAGATGCTCTGCAGGAGATGCGTATTGCTCATCGTTGGGATGCAATTAATGAAGAAACAAATGCTAAGGAAGAAGCCAAATTGAGTCAAACGACCTATCACCCAGTTGTATTTAGAAATGGGGATACATCTAAGCAATTATTAGCAAGAAGCAGATACCTGCTTTTCAAATCACTAGAGAAATGGACCGAAAGCCAGAAATTAAGAGCAGAAATCCTTTTTGAGAATTATCCTGACCTTCAGAAAGCACATTCACTTACGCATTCTTTGAGAATGATTTACGCTAAAAACACAGTAAAAGATGTTGCCAGGCTTAGCCTTGCTCATTGGTATAACAAAGTAGAAGAATCTGGTTTCAAATCCTTTAATACAATCGCAGGTACCATTTACGAACATACGATGAAATTCTTAATTTCTTTGTCAATCGTTCTACCAATGCTTCTGCTGAATCTTTTAATGCTAGAATTAAAGCTTTCAGAGCATCGTTAAGAGGTGTTGTTGATCTAAAGTTCTTTTTGTTTAGATTGACTAAAATTTATGCCTAATCCACAACTTTTACTGGTGAGCCACATTGATCCCCGAAATATGCATAATACTAATAAAAAAACCACTACAGTAGTTGTAGTGGTTTCTCGCTCTCCCTCTTGGACTTGAACCAAGGACCCTCTGATTAACAGTCAGATGCTCTAACCAACTGAGCTAAGGAAGAATTTAATGTTGCATTCTTTTCTCAAATGCGTTGCAAAAGTAATCTTTTTATTTGACTTGTGCAATAGTAAAATCAAAAAGAATTGAATAAAATAAATAGTTTTTGTCGGTAGTTGACGCTTCGAAACCAAAGATAAAAACCATAAAAAAAATCGTATTTCTACGACTCTCGCTCTCCCTCTTGGACTTGAACCAAGGACCCTCTGATTAACAGTCAGATGCTCTAACCAACTGAGCTAAGGAAGAATTTAATTGCGCATATTTTTTTTCAAATGCGTTGCAAAAGTAATTGCTTTTATTGAAATATGCAATATCTTTGCATAAAAAACAAAAGAAAATATATGAAGAAGATTTTAGGAATGGGTAATGCTCTGACAGACATTTTATTGCAAATAGGTAATGACGATATTTTATCTTCATTAAACTTGTTGAAGGGTGGTATGATGTTGGTCGATACTGAAAGATCGCTTGAAATAAGTGCTGCAGTGAGGCATTATCCAACAAAAATGGCAACAGGGGGCTCTGCTTCAAATACAATAAACGGTGTTACGAGGTTAGGTTTGGATGCTGGTTTTGTTGGTAAGGTTGGGAATGATGAGGTAGGTGAGTTTTTTAGGAAAGATTCAATCAGTAATGGAGTACAACCTCATTTGTTAGTAAGTGGAACTCCATCCGGACGTTGCATTGTCTTAGTGTCGCCTGACAGTGAACGTACGCTTTGCACATATCTTGGTGCGGCATGTGAACTTGAGGCTGATGATTTGAAGCCGGAAATGTTTTTAGGCTATGATATTTTCCATATTGAAGGGTATCTGGTGCAGAACCACGATCTGATCCGTACGGCGGTTAAGATGGCTAAGCATGCCGGGTTGCAGGTTTCTATTGACTTGGCTAGTTATAATGTGGTGGAGGCAAATATCGACTTCTTGAAAGAAATCGTGCGAGAGTATGTTGATATAGTATTTGCCAATGAAGAAGAAGCTCGTGCCTTTACAGGAAAAGAACCGGAAGAGGCGCTAATTCATATTTCTGATCATTGCGATATTGCTGTTGTAAAAATTGGAAAAGAAGGATCATTTATCAAGTCGGGTGAGGAGCATGTCCAAATTAAACCCCGTTTAGCAACTGCAATTGACACTACAGGTGCTGGCGATTTATATGCTGCCGGGTTCTTGTTCGGACTGGCAAACGATTATTCATTGGAAATATGTGGAAAAATAGGTTCGTTGGTTTCTGGTAATGTAGTGGAAGTACTTGGAGCAAAAATGACAGATGAAGTTTGGGCTGATATTCATGCAGAGATCAGGAAAATTGTTGATTAGTCATTAATAAATAGGTGCTGGCTGGTGCATTTGTTTGTTTTTTATCCAGTCGGAATCAATGTCTAACTTCAATTTATTTTACCAATCAGTTTTGTATAACTCAATAAAATTATATTCGGCCATTGTATTGGCAATGGTTTTTTGGTCATTCTCGTTCATTTGGACACGAGTGGCCATTCAATCGTTCCCGCCAATGACCCTTATTACACTTAGATTGATAATTGCTTCTGCATTGTTGTTTGGAGTTTCTAAGGTAAGCGGAAAATTCCAGCGAATACGGAAGAAAGATTTAAAACTGTTTTTGTTGCTGGCTTTTTTTGAGCCGTTTGTATATTATGTCGGTGAAACATATGGTTTGACAATGGTTGAATCGACGCTTGCAGCTGTAATAATATCTACAATACCACTTTTTGCACCGGTATTAGCATTTGTTGTTTTGAGGGAACGGATCGGTTGGTTTAATATCCTTGGTATTTTGGTGTCATTGTTAGGTGTGTTTTTTGTTATTTATGAACCTGGAGGTGGTTTTAATGCCAATCCGTGGGGTATAGCATTGTTGTTTCTTGCCGTTTTTGCGGCAATATGCTATGCAACGACTTTGAGAAAGATTTCTACAGACTATTCTACTCTCAACGTTATATTTTATCAGAGTCTGTTGGGGTTGTTTTTCTTTGTTCCTACATTCTTACTCGCAGATTTTCACACAATCCGAAACATGAAAGTATCTGGAGAGTCGTTTCTGGCGTTGATGATGTTGTCTGTTTTTGCCTCGGTAATAGCTTTTGTTTTGTTTGCCTGGGCAGTACGAAAGGTTGGTGTGACTCGCACCAATGTGTTTGTGAATCTTATTCCGGTGTTTACAGCCATTTTATCGTGGTTAATATTGAATGAAATGATCACGTTGGTGAAATGGTTTGGAATAGCGGTGGTTGTATTAGGGCTGTTTGTAAGCCAGTGGGGGAAAATCAGATTTGATAAAAAGGTAGAGGAGGATGTCCTGTAGATTGTATTCATAAATTGTTATCTGTCGGGCTATTAGTTTGTCGCCTGAAGTTGTATAGGTGCATGTGCATTTGCCAGTTGCTGTCTCTTTTTGCCTTCCTCATAAAATAATTCAGTTGATTCCAAAGACTTGGGATTATATAAATTATGTACCCTGATTAAATCTGAAACTCTTCGTAATGTCTGTTTCTGAATAAGTAACGTCTTGTTTGTCCTGTCTTTGTTAGTTGTATAGATATATCCTATCGGCTTATCGTTTTCCGGTATGTGATATTTAACAGAATATATGTATTAAATGAACGATTGTTCATTTATATTTGCACCATGAGAATTAAAGATGAAGATAAAGTAAACAGAATCTACAGGGCGGCTATTAAAGTTGTAAACAGAGATGGTTTTCAGGGTAGTTCGATGTCGAAAATAGCCAATGAGGCTGATGTTTCGGCTGCAACCATCTATCTTTACTTTGAAAATAAAGATGATATGATCAAGAAATTATTCATTCATCTTAAATCAAAGATGGGACATTCTTATTTTGATGAAAATAATGATTTGTCTCCTTCTAAAGGAACTTTTAGAACTATATGGCTTAATCATTATCAGTATATTATGGAGAATATGGAGGAGTATGATTTCTTAGAAAATTTTTCCAATTGTCCATTGATAGAGCGGGTTGAGAAGGCTCAAAAGCTAGATTATTGTCCCGCATTTGAGTCCTTATTCGAAAAATCAAGGCAAAATAGTTTGATTCTGAACCTGAATAATGACTTAGTCTTTAGCTTATTATTTTCTCCAATAAATTATTTGGTCAAAAAGACTAAATCTGTTGGAAAAACTCTTTCTACCAATGATTTAATTGAAGTGTTTGAATCGTCGTGGCGGGCAATATGTAGATAGAGTTATAAATATTGTTCTAAAATGAACAATCATTCATTTATAAGTGTTTCTTTCTTATAAATGAAAACTAATAATAAAAAACAAACATATTATGAACTTAATAGACAAACTAAACTGGCGATATGCCACTAAAAGAATGAACGGAACTAAAGTTCCACAAGAGAAAGTAGACAAAATACTGGAAGCTATTCGTTTAGCTCCAACTTCATTTGGTCTGCAAGGGTTTAAGGTTATTGTAATTGAAGATGAAACATTGCGTGAGCAGATTTTCAATAAAGCATGTCAGCAACCACAAATAAAAGAGGCTTCTCATGTGCTTGTTTTTGCTGCAAATAAGAAAGTGAGTCAGGAGCAGGTTGATGAATATATGCAACTTATTGCTACTACCAGAGGAATTTCAGTAGCTGATCTCAGCGGTTTCAGGGCAGCATTTGATGGAGTAGTTGCCGGTGCTGCTGAGCAAAACTTTGTTTGGACAGCCCGTCAGGCCTATATTGCCTTTGGAGTTGGGATTGCAGCAGCAGCGTTAGAAGAAGTTGATGCAACACCGATGGAAGGTTTTAGCGCTGATGCATTGGATGAAATCCTTGGTTTAAAAGAACAAAACCTGGGTGCTGTAACTATACTTACACTTGGTTATCGTGACGAAACAAATGATTATTTGGCAAATGTGCCTAAAGTACGTAAAAGCAGAGAAAATCTTTTTGTGCTTAACTGATTATTTGTCTGAATCTCCGTCGGGTTGCCGACATTTCTATATAAAGTCAAGCGGTCAAATTTTAAATGAAAGAATTTGACCGCTTTTAATTACCTAACATTTCAGACAACATGTCTGTATATTATTAATAAAATGGAATTATTAGAAGCATTTAAATGGCGTTATGCCACCAAGAAATTTGATCCAAACAAAAAAGTGGAGCAGGAACATGTTGATAAAATTGTAGAAGCGGCTTGGGTTGCTCCAACTTCATCCGGATTACAACCTTTTGAGGTTTTTGTAGTTTCTAATCAGGAACTAAAAAATAAACTGGTGCCCATTTCATATGGACAAGAAATTGTAGCAGATTGTTCACACGTGCTGGTTTTTGCGGCATGGGATAGCTATACAGCAGAGCGTATTGATGGAATTTATTCTCAGATCACGAAGGAAAGAGAACAGCCTTCTGACCGTTACCAGGCTTATACAGACAGATTAAAGAGTAACTATCTGAACCGTCCTGCTGAAGTGAATTTTGCTCATGCGGCCCGTCAGGCATACATAGCTTTTGGGTTTGCAATTGCTCAGGCAGCTGTACTTAAAGTGGATGCAACTCCAATGGAAGGTTTTGTCGGTGAAGAAGTTGATAAGCTACTCAATTTGACTGAAAAGGGACTGAAAAGTGTTACATTATTGCCAATTGGTTATCGTGACGAAGCAAATGATTGGTTGGTAAATCAGAAAAAAGTTCGTCATCCTAAAGAAAAGTTTGTAACTGAAATTGCATGAAAACAAGTAACCATACATTGTAATTAAAAAAGGTGACCGTAATGTTATGTTACGGGAAGTTGATAACTGGCTTCCTGGGTTCATGACAATTGTGTCACCTTTTTTGAATACATTATTTTGATAATCAAAATAGATTCTGTACTTTTGCGGCGTAAAAAATGTGGAGAGATTTGGACTGCTTGCAACCACAGAAAAAAATGCTAAATCGCAACCTCTTTTCTGCCCTTACAAAGTCCTCCAAAAACATTCTTCCCATTTTTTTGTTTGCATAGCATTCAATAGAAACTTATAATTTATTATTCATTAATTTACAGCGTTAATTCTATTTGTTTTTTTTAGGGAATTACAGCTTGTAAATGTTTAACCAGTTAATTAAAATGGGATATTTATTTTCATCCGAATCGGTGTCAGAGGGCCATCCTGACAAAGTTGCCGATCAAATTTCAGATGCTATTCTGGATAACTTTCTGGCCCAGGACAAAGACTCAAAAGTAGCTTGCGAGACGTTGGTTACAACCGGACAAGTAGTTTTGGCCGGCGAAGTAAAATCAACGGCTTACGTAAATGTGCAAGAAGTTGCTCGCAAGGTGATTAACCGTATTGGGTATACTAAAAGCGAATATAAATTCGACGGTGATTCATGTGGAATTTTCTCCGCGTTACATGAGCAATCGAGCGATATCAACCAGGGTGTTGAACGTGCCAATCCAATGGATCAGGGTGCTGGTGATCAGGGAATGATGTTTGGCTATGCTACTAACGAAACGAAAAACCTTATGCCAATTGCACTCGATTTATCGCATGCATTGGTAGAAGAACTGGCGGCTATTCGTCGCGAAGGCAAATTTATGACTTACCTTCGTCCGGATTCAAAATCGCAGGTGACTATTGAATATGACAACAATAATCAACCGGTTAAAGTAAATACTATTGTTGTTTCTACTCAACACGATGATTTTATTCAACCAACAGCAGATAAAAACCAGACTCATGTTGATGAGCAGATGTTGGCAATAATCCGCGAGGATGTGAAAAACATCTTGATTCCACGCGTAAAAGCCCTGGATATACAGTTTGCACAATTATTCAAAGATGATTTTGTACTACACGTTAATCCAACAGGAAAGTTCGTAATCGGTGGACCTCATGGAGATACCGGTTTGACAGGACGTAAAATTATCGTTGATACTTACGGTGGAAAAGGTGCTCATGGTGGTGGAGCTTTCTCAGGTAAAGACCCTTCAAAAGTAGATCGTTCAGCAGCGTATGCAGCGCGTCATATTGCTAAAAACATTGTGGCATCAGGTCTTGCTAACGAGGTTTTGGTACAGGTGGCTTATGCCATTGGTGTTGCCAAGCCAATGAATCTATATATAAATACTTATGGAACGGCTCAGGTACAACTGACCGATGGTGAAATCGCAATCAAAATTGAAAAATTGTTCGATATGCGTCCGAAAGCTATTGAAGAACGCTTGAAATTGCGTTTCCCTATTTATGAAGAAACAGCTTCTTATGGCCATGTTGGTCGCACTCCGGTGGAAGTAACTAAGTCATTTAAAGATGGTAACGGAAAAGAGTTTACACAAACAGTAGAGTTGTTTACCTGGGAAAAAACAGATAAGGTAGCTGATATAAAAGTGGAATTCGGACTGTGATCTGATTGACAAATATATTTTATTAAAACGCCCGGTTTACAATGTAAGTCGGGTGTTTTTTTTGCAAAACATTAGAGTTGTTTAATTCGTTTTGTCAAATATCTGATATACTTTTATTTATTTTGGTGCGAATTATGAATGAGTCACGGGTAATTTTATTTGATGGAGTTTGTAACCTGTGTTGTAGTTGGGTTCACTTTCTGATTCGAAATGATAAGAAAGAATTATTTATGTTTGCCCAGATTCAATCAGAAAGTGCTGGAAGGCTACTGAAATCATTCGGTTTAAATGCAAATGATGTTGAGACTGTAATTTATATCAGGAATAATACCTGCTTGCAGAAGTCGTCTGCTGTTTTGGAAATTCTGGCTGATTTGGGAGGGCAGTGGAAGTTATTTGGCGTTTTTAAGCTGATTCCTAAAGTTATACGCGACTTATTGTACAGTTTTATTGCAAATGTCCGATATAAAGTGTTTGGGAAAAGGGAAAGTTGCTTGCTGCTTTCTTCAAAAATTCAAAAAAGATTCTTAACCTGACATACGTAAAAGATAAATAATTCCATCTTTTACCTTAACTTTGCACCCAAAATCAGAAAAGCATTATGTGGAATAAAATTAGGACACTACTAGGTATTGTTGGTGAGTTTGTTAAAGTCTGGTTGGTGAAATTGTTCACACAACTTCCTATTTGGTCGCGTAAATTTATTACATGGCGCAAAGCAAGACACCAACGTTTCAAAAATCTGGTATGGTATAGGAAACTAGCCAATCTTTTTCTTACTTCCATCGTTTTGTTTGTGATCTATTTATTTCTTGTAGACATAAACTTCCTGTGGTTGTTTGGTAAGTCACCAAGCATGCATAGTATTAGCAATCCGGAACAAAGCGAAGCATCGGAGATTATTACATCCGATGGAAAAATACTTGGAAAATACTATCACGAAAACCGTACGCCAGTTACTTACAAAGAAATTTCCCCCATTCTGATAAAAACCTTGATCAGTACTGAGGATGAACGCTATTATCAGCATTTTGGCATTGACTTTCAGGGGATTTTTGCCGCAATCAAAGATATGACCAAAGGTCGTAGCCGTGGTGCAAGTACTATTACACAGCAGTTGGTGAAAAATATGTACAAAACACGTAATCAGTATTCTACGGGTTTCTTTGGCTATATCCCGGGCCTGAAACTGATTGTTATGAAAACTAAAGAATGGACTACGGCTGTAAAAATTGAAATATTCTACAGCAAGCAGGATATTCTGACGATGTATTTCAATACAGTTGATTTTGGCAGCAATGCTTTCGGCATTCATACCGCTGCTAAAACCTTTTTTAATACAACTCCTTCAAAATTGAATTACGAACAATCGGCCACATTGGTCGGCCTTCTGAAAGCAACAACTACTTATAGTCCTATTGCACATCCAAAGCGCTCTATGGAGCGTAGAAACGTAGTTCTTGAGAATTTGATGAGGCAAAAAATTATTACTAGGCAGCAATGTGATTCACTGAAGAGAATACCTATTCAGCTTAATTACAGTGTTGAGCAAACCTTGGATGGCGAAGCGCTTCACTTTCGTGCCTATCTGGATAAATACTTGCAGGATTGGGAAAAGGAAACAGGTTACGATATTTATTCCGATGGGTTGAAGATTTATGTTACTATTGATTCGCGTATGCAAAAATATGCCGAAGAGGCTGTTGATAAGCAAATGCGTGTCATTCAAAAAAGATTTTTCGAACACTGGCGTGGTCAAAATCCATGGCAGGATGAACAACATAAGGATATTGTAAACTTTGTTGAAGATATTGCTAAAAAAACCAAATACTATTCGGTATTGGTAAAGAGGTTTGACAACAACAAAGACTCCATTGATTTGTATCTGAATAAACCGCGTCGTACCAAAGTGTTTGATTACAAACATGGCGAAAAAGATACAACGTTTAGTGTAATGGATTCAATTCGTTACATGAATCATTTTTTGCATAGCAGTTTTGTGGCTATGGAGCCGGAAAGCGGGCAAGTAAAGGCTTGGGTGGGCGATATTAATTTCAAGTATTGGCAATATGATAAGGTGGCGCAATCCAAACGCCAACCTGGCTCAACGTTTAAACTTTTTGTATATACTGCAGCCATGATGAATGGCAAATCGCCTTGCGATATGATGACCGATAAACCTGTAACATGGACTTATGATGAAAAAGGTGTGAAAAAGTCATGGAATCCGCGTAATGCTAATGGTAATTTCTTGTATTATCCTGTTTCACTGAAAAATGCATTTGCGCAATCTATCAATACTATTGCTGTTCAGCTGGCGCAGGAAGTTGGTATTCCTGAAGTTATTAAGTATGCTCATTTACTGGGTGTGAAAACAGCTCTCGAAGATAAACCTTCAACATGTCTTGGATCATCCGATGTTTCTTTGCTGGAACTTGTCAACTCTTATGGTACGGTTGTAAACGAGGGTATGTATCACAATCCGGTTTTGGTAACACGGATTGAAGATAAGGATGGCAACGTGATATATGAACCGAAAACAGAGCAGCGTCAAGCAATTCCCTACGAAGCGGCCTGGTTAATGACCGAATTGCTTAAAGGTGGTATGACAGAGCCGGGAGGAACTTCGCAAGCCCTTTGGGGATGGGATTTGTTTCATTATAATACCGACTTTGGTGGAAAAACCGGAACCTCGTCGAATCATTCGGATGCCTGGTTCGTTGGTGTTACTCCTAAATTAGTTGGTGGTGCCTGGGTTGGTGGAGAGCACAGAAGCGTTCACTTTCGCACGGGGCAACTTGGGCAGGGAAGCAGGACAGCTTTACCTATTTTTGGAACCTTTATGGAGAAAGTGCTTAAAGACGAGACTCTGAAACAATATCGGGGAAAATTCCCTTCGAAACCAAAAGAAAAGATTACTAAGAACTATAGTTGTCATACTTATTTGAGGCCGGATTCCACTGCAACAGATTCTACCGTTACTGAGGAAAGCCTGGAAAATATAGATGAATTGCCTGCTGAAGAAGCTGTTCCTACTGAATCAACAACTCAACCAGAGGAGTAAAATCAGGTTCGCATAATTACATTAAACAAGAGGGTGTCCAAAAAGGTATTTAGCAATTCTAAAAAGTTTCAAATTGAAACTGGCATCTACCCCAAGCCCCTAAAGGGGATGTTATATAGTGCAAAAATACTATTTTTTTGCACTCAACAGGTCACC
>Ga0208789_1001772_pt1 | contig 11060 bp, 10 predicted proteins | sample Methanotroph_Enr_FD_187368 | JGI IMG/M metagenome (GOLD analysis project Ga0208789, IMG submission 187368) | Enriched soil microbial communities from Old Woman Creek wetland in Ohio, USA - Methanotroph_Enrichment_5 (SPAdes) (version 2) | ecosystem: Environmental > Terrestrial > Soil > Wetlands...
CGAAGGCCGGGTTCCACGGCCGGGAGGACCATGGCCTCGCCCGGCGCACGCCGGAAGAGACCGCCGCACTGGCCGCCGAGCTGGAGACCCATGACCGGGCCCTGGCCGTGGCGCGGGACCGCGCCGCCCAGGCCGAGGCCCGGGCGGAGGGGCTCGAGGCCCCGGACCTGCCGGCCCTGGAGGCCGCGGAGGCCCAGGCCCAGGGGCGGGCTGCCACCGCCGGCGAGGCCCTGGGGCAGGCCCAGTCCGAGGAGGCGGCCCTGCAGCGGCTCGAGGCCGACCTCACCCGCCTGGTGGCCGCCCGGGACGCCCAGGACCGCCGCTACCGCCTCGTGGCGGGACTGGCCCGCCTCGCCAAGGGCGGGGAGGGGGAGCGGGTCTCCTTCGAGCGGTACGTCCAGGGCGCCCTGCTCGACGAGGTGCTGGCCTCGGCCTCCGAGCGCCTGCGCCGCATGAGCAAGCAGCGCTACGCCCTCCGCCGCGCCACGGGGAGCGGCGACCTGCGCAAGGCCGGCGGCCTCGACCTGGAGATCACCGACACCCACACGGGCCGCGCCCGGCCCGTGAGCACGCTGTCCGGCGGCGAGGGCTTCCAGGCCAGCCTCTCCCTGGCCCTGGGCCTCTCGGATGTGGTGCAGCGCCACGCGGGAGGCATCCGCCTCGACACCGTCTTCATCGATGAGGGCTTCGGCAGCCTGGACCCGGAGGCCCTGGACCTGGCCCTCCGCACCCTGGAGGACCTCCAGCAGGGCGGCCGCCTCGTGGGCCTCATCAGCCACCTGGAGGAGATCAAGGCCCGCATCCCCGCCCGCCTGGAGGTGATCCCGGGCCCCGGCGGCAGCCACGCCGCCTTCCGGGTGGGATAGGGCGCACGGGGTCCGGTTCTGGCATCCTCTAGGCATGTCCCGGATCGCCGCCCACGCCCTGCCCGGATCGACCTCCCAGTCGCCCGGCGAGGAACTGGCCAACAGCATCACCCACGGCCTGGGCGCGGCCCTGGCCATCGCCGGACTGGTGGTGATGGTGGTGGAGGCCTCCCTGCACGGCACGGCGCGGGACGTGGTGGGGACGGCCGTCTTCGGATCCACCCTCGTCCTGCTCTACCTCATGTCCACGCTGTACCACGCCTTCCGCGGCCCCCGCGTGAAGCTGGTCTTCAAGGTCTTCGACCACTCGGCCATCTTCCTGCTCATCGCGGGCACCTACACCCCCTTCTGCCTCTCGGCCCTGGGCCGCGTGAGCCCGGGCTGGGGCTGGACCGTCTTCGGCCTGGTGTGGGGCCTCGCGGCGCTCGGGATCGCCTTCAAGGGCGTGTACTACGGCCGCATCGCCCGGTTCGCCCTGCGTCCGCCTCCGGTCGACCACCTCCACGCCCTGCCGGGAAACCCGGGCCTGGATCTCGCCTTCGTGCGGCGCATGGGCTGGATCTCCACCACCATCTACCTGCTCATGGGCTGGATCATCGTCATCGCCGCGCGTCCCCTGGGCCACGCCCTCTCCACCCACGGCCTCTACTGGCTCTTCGGAGGCGGCGCCTTCTACACCGTGGGCGCCCTGGTCTACAGCCTGAGGCGGCTGCCCTTCCACCACGCCCTGTGGCACCTCTTCGTGGTGGGCGGCAGCGCCTGCCATGTGTTCGCGGTGCTGTTCCACGTCATCCCCAACTGAAGCCGCCCAGGGGCCCCCATGCGCCCCTGGAAGCCTTCCACCGGGGACCGGATCTCGGCCGTGGTGAGCCTGCCCCATCCGGAGGGCGCACCGTCCCCCCGCGTGGCCAGCCTGGACGAGCCCTTCGACGTCACGCGGAGCGAGGTGGACGGCGCCACGGAGATCCGCTTCCCCGTCGCCAGGGAACGTCTGGGCACGAAGCAGACGGTCCGCCTCTCGGTGACCGATGACGGAGCCCCCAGCACCCTCGTCCTCGAAGGCCCGGTCCGCACCCCGGGCCAGGCCGTGGCCAGCACCCTCTTCTGGACAGTGATCTCCGGACGCTGAGCGCCCTTGGCCCGGGGGCAGCTCCCGCTCAAGATGAACGGAGCGAGGAGCTGCCGTGATCCCGATCCCCCTTCTCCCGGGCTTCGCCCGCTGGGGCGCGCACCTGGATGACCTGCTGGCCCGGCCCGAACCCCTGTGGATCCACGGCCCGGCGGGATCCGGGGTCTCCACGCTGGCCGCAGATCTCGCCGCGCGGCGGGGCGTGCCGTGGACCGAGGCATCCTCCCCGGCGGCGGGCGCGGCCTGGCTGGCGGCCCATCCCCGGGGCGTGGTGGCGGCCCGGGAGCCCTCGCCGGGAACGGCGGGCACCCTGGACCTCCATCTGCCCGGCCTGGACGAGGCGCCCGCGGCCATCCCCGGGCTCCTGGCCGCCCTGGCCGCGGAGGAGGGGATCGAGGGCCCCCTGCCGCCGGCCCTGGGCCTGCTGCCCTGCCCCGGCAACCTGCGGGAGCTGCGCAACCGCCTGGTGCGCTGGAAGCTGCTGGGCCAGCTGCCGGAGCCGGAAACGGGCGGCCCGCCCCGCTTCGAGGCGGAGGATCTGGCCACCAATCTGCATGAACTGGAGCGGTTCCTGCTCCACCGGGCCCTGCGCCGGGCATACGGCAACCGGTCCGAGGCCGCGGCGCGCCTGGGCGTGAGCCGGCCCCAGCTCTACCTGCTCGTCCGCCGCCATGGCGATCCCGTGCGGGGCGAGGCCTCCACCGGCGAGGAGCCCGCCCGCCTGCGCCGGCGGAAGCGCCGGGGCTGACCGGCCAAAACTCCAGTCGGGGGGGCAGGTCCCGATAACGTCTCCAACGGCCCCTCGGCCGCGCGGATGGACTGGTTCGGTATGGCGACTCCCCTTCGGGTGCTGGTGGTGGACGACGATCCCGGAATGCGGGATGGCATGGCCATGAGCCTGAAGCGCTCCGGGTTCTTCGCCGAGCAGGCCCGCAGCGGCGAGGAGGCCCTCCGGATGGTGCGTCCCGGCGCCTACGATGCCGTGGTGACCGACCTGCGCATGCCCGGCATCGACGGCCTGCAGCTCACGGCCCGCCTCAAGGCCGTGGATCCTGCCCTGCCCGTCCTGCTCATCACCGCCTTCGGCAGCCTGGAGGCGGCCCGCGAGGCCATGCGCCTGGGCGCCTTCGATTTCCTCTCCAAGCCCTTCAGCCCCGAGGAACTCACCGCCGCCCTCCACAAGGCCCTGAAGGCCGAGACGCGCCTCAAGGTGGAGGAGCCCGCCGACGCCCCCGTGATCCTCACCCAGGATCCGGCCCTGGGCGAGACCCTGGCCCTGGCCCACCGCGCCGCCGACAGCCGCGCCACCATCCTCATCCAGGCGGAGAGCGGCACCGGCAAGGAGCTGCTGGCCAAGCTCATCCACGGCTCCAGCCCCCGCCGCAACGGCCCCTTCGTGGCCATCAACTGCGCCGCCATCCCCGAGAACCTGCTGGAATCCGAGCTCTTCGGCTACGAGAAGGGCGCCTTCACCGGCGCCACGGGCACCAAGGCCGGCCGCTTCGAGCAGGCCGATGGCGGCACCCTGGTGCTGGACGAGGTGGGCGAGCTGCCCCTGGGCCTCCAGGGCAAGCTGCTGCGGGCCCTGCAGGAGCGCACCGTGGACCGGCTGGGGGGCACCCGGCCCATCGCCGTGGACGTGCGCCTCATCGCCCTCACCAACCGCGACCTCCAGGCCGAGGTGAAGGCCGGGCGGTTCCGCGAGGATCTCTACTACCGCCTGAACGTCATCCCCCTCGACCTGCCGCCCCTGCGCAGCCGCCCGGGGGACCTGGAGCTGCTGGCCGCCCATTTCGCCGAGCGCTACGCCCGGGAGAACGACCGGCCCGTGCCCGAGCTGGCCCCCAGCTTCTTCGCGGCATTGGCCCGCCACGCCTGGGCCGGCAACATCCGCGAGCTGGAGAACGTCATCCAGCGCTGCGTCGTGCTCAGCCAGGGCCAGCGCCTCAGCCAGCGGGACCTCCATTGGCTGCTGCCCCCGGAGAGCCTCGAGGGCCTGCCCGAGGATCCGCCCGAGCGCGCCGTGGCCCCCCCGGTCCGCGAGGCCGGCCGGCGGGAGAACGCCGGTCCCATGCCGACCGCGGCCGAGGCCGAACTCCCTCCCGGAGCCGTGGTCGCCGATCCCCGCGCCCCCCTGACGGGCCTGCCCCTCGGCACCCCCGTGGTGCTGCCCCTGGGCCTCAGCCTGCCGGAGCTGGAGCGGTTCTGGCTGCTCAGCACCCTCAGCGCCCTGAAGGGCAACCGCACCCACGCCGCCGAGCAGCTGGACATCGCGCTGCGCACCGTGCGCAACAAGATCAACGAGTACCGCGCCGACGGCTTCGAGATCCCCAACAGCCTCCGCGGGCGGGACGAGGACTGAGCCCCTCGCCTACTTCAGGTGCTCGCCGTAGTGGCTGTCCTTGAGGATCTGCTCGAAGTCCCCTGAGGTCAGGATGTCGCGGATCGACTTCCTTTTGTCCGCGGCCCGGTCGTAGTAGGCCTGCGCGATCCGGAATCCCATGAAGTAGCCGAGATCGGCGGGATGCCCGTCGCGCCGGCTGCTGCCGTAGAGCCACTTCGACGCCTCCGTCCCGCGCATCTCCGCCTGGAACTGCTTCCACAATTCCGCTTCGTGCGCGTAGCCGTAGCCGTAGGCGGCCTGGTTGAAGGTGCCGTCGGAGATGAGCGAGGCCACGAAATCGGCGGATCCCTCGTGGAACGCCTTGGCCAGAAGGGTGCCGCCCTCGTGCTTCTGCTGAAAATGGATCAGCTCGTGGGCGATGATGCTGGGCAGCACGTCGGTCGAATGGAGGACCTCGCGGTGCCAGTCGCCCAGCTCGTCCATGGGCACGCCGGGGCCGAGGCCGAACATGTCGACGCCGATCAGCAGGCCGTTCGAGGTCGAGGTCCCGCCGGAATCGAGGGTGCCCAGGACGAAGTAGACGTCGGGGAACATCGCGTCGTCGTAGAGGGCCTTGAGCCGCCGGAAGGACTGACGGGCAGTGGTCTCGACGCCGGCCACCCGGAGCGTGTTGGCGCGGATGGCGGCGTAGTACCGGGGGTACTTCCGGAGGGCGGCGTAGAGGTTCGCCCCGCCCAGGATGCGGTTGGGGATGAAATCCTGCAGGCCGGCGGTGCCGGCGTCGAGGTATTCCTGGTTCAGGAGGCCGACCGGATCCGCCGCGGTCGGGAGCTTGGCATAGACCTGCCAGAAGCGGTCCACATCCGAGGTGATGAACTTCGCGCCCGCGGGATCGGCGTGTGCCGCCTGGAAGCGCCGTTCGTTCGCCTCGACCGCGGCGACCCGTTCCGGCCAACGCGGATCGGCATGGAGCGGGGCCAGGGCAGCCTCCTCCTCCAGGCGCCCGGCCTCATGGAACCCGAGTTCCTCCGCCTTCCGCAGCAGGGCGAAGGCGGCGTCCCGATCGCCCGCGAGCGCGCAGGCGCAGGCCCCCCGGTACGAATGGACGGCGCTCCTGGCTCCCTGCGCGACCGCCCGGCTGTAGAGCGCGGCGGCCCGGGCGTAGTCTCCGGCCTGGTAGGCCCGGCCGCCCTGCAGGGCGAGCTCCACCGCACAGACCCGCGGCGCCTGGGCGGAGGAGCAGGCTGCGGAGGCGAGGCCGATGGAGAGCAGGAGCACGGGGCGGGAAGGCATCTTCCGCATGGGGGACCTCGATCGGGAGGGGATCCGTTCCTCTACGCCTCCGGCCTCCCGGGGTTTACCGGGCCCGGGCGGCCTCCGACTGGCCCCCTGCGTTCTCCCTGGCGGGAGGCCCTCAGTGCTTCCCGGGCTCCAGGGCCTTCATCCGCGCCCAGGGGGGGATGGTGATGGCGCCGGTCTCGTGGCGGTAGAAGGCGGCGGTGATCTCGGCGCCCAGGAGGAAGATGGCGCAGCTGTAGTAGAGGAAGGTCAGGGCCGCCACGATCCCGATGAGGGAGCCGTACATGATGCCCCAGGTCAGGGTGTGCTTCAGGTAGATGCCGAAGCCCCACTTGGCCACCCACCAGAGGGCCGTGGCGATGCCGGCGCCCAGGAAGGCGTGGCGGAACTTCACGTGGAGCCTCGGGAGATGCTGGAGCACGATGGTGGACACCACCAGCACCAGCAGGGGCGGCATGAAGGGCAGGAAGTCCGTGCGCGGCAGGGGCAGGTGCCGGTGCACCGCGCCGCCCACCAGGAGGGCCAGGAACAGCACCATGGCCAGCACCCCCCCCACGAGGATGGCCACCCGGCGCAGCAGGAGGTTCTTCCGCGTCTGCCGGTGCTTCTTGATGCGCAGGCCGAAGACATGGGCCAGGCTGGTGTCCAGCTGGCCGAGGCCCCAGTAGCTGCCCACGAACAGCACGATCCAGGAGAAGCCCATGCCGCCGATCCGCTGGCTGTTGGCCACGGCGTCGGCCACGAACTCCCGGGGCAGGTAGGGGATGATGTCCTGCAGGGTGCGCAGGGTGGCGAGGCCGTAGGCCTTGCTGCCGAGGATGGCGCCCAGGAGCTTGAACAGCAGCGTGGACAGGGGCACCAGGCTGACGATGAGCCAGAAACTGAGCCCCGCCGCGTAGCTGAAGCAGTCGTCCTTCTTGTACTTGCCCAGCACCTCCGCCGTGAAGGCCCCCGCCCGGCCCAGGGGCGGCACCGCGTGGGCCACGGCCATCCAGGCCTCCTGGAGGCTGGCCTTCAGCCGCGCCCAGTGGCCCAGGACCTGCTCCACCATGGGGCCCCCTTTGAAAACAGACCCTAGAAGCGGACCGGGTGGCGCGGCAGGAAGTACATCAGCCAGGCCAGGGCCAGGCCGATCCCGACGAGCCCCGCCGCGTGCTTGAGGATCGAGGCCCGCGTCCGCTCCGGCCGCGTCGTCGGATGGAGCAGCCCGAGCACCAGCGAGATGCCGAGGCCCATCACGAAGAAGTGGATGACGTGGCTGGAGAGAAAGCGCATGGGGAAAGGGTATCAGCTGTGGGCCCCGGCTGAGGACGGCGGAACCCGCGCCGTCCTCAGAAAGGAGAAAACTGGATCAGGCCCGCGTAAGCCGCCCGGGGGATCGCTTGGTCTTCTGTCGAGCTCTCGCTGGCTTGGACGCAGTCGATCCGGGCTTGCGGCGGGTCTTCGGATTGATGTTCTCCACATAGGCTGCAGCCAACATCCGCAGCACTTCAGAGGGTTTGATCCCCTGAATCTCGGCGGCAGCGGTGAAGGCCTCCTTGAGCTCCCGGGGTGCCCGGAAGCTCATGTTTTCGACCTCTTCCCGGGATTCTCCCTTCCTGGGCCGCCCCATCCGGACTCGAACGGGCGCACCCCATTGCCCTGGATCGGCAAGCAGGTCCTCTGCCTCGGCCACCCGATCTGCAAGTGGCTTTGCAGTTTCCTTCCGAGGCCGGTCTTCGACCCGATCCATCAACTCGACCCAACTCATCGATCCCGTCTTCTTTTTCATCGGCATCATGCGCCTCCTTTCTTGGCATCCAGCTTTCGGTACCGGTGGCCAGTGACCGGCTCCAGCAAGCCCTTCTTCCGATCCAAGACCTCACACACAAGTTGATATCCCTTGCCTCGTACGACCCCCTCCATCACCAGTCTCCATGGGTGGCTATCGCTGACGTACACAGTGAATGACCCACTCCTTACCAGCGATTCGAACGGTTCCGTTCCCAACCCATGCTTGTGGCGAATTTTGGCTACTACGAATTCAGGCCAGATCAAGGTCGGGATCGGATCGCCCACATTGCCCTCCACCAAAAATAAGTGTAGGGCACTTTGTCGCGTTGCGCCAAAAAAGTGTGGGGCATTTCAGAACGTCCGGTTCACACCATCCTCGCGAGCGAGGCGCCTGGCAAACGCGTAAGGCCTTCATTCACATGCGCCTACTGCGCCGTGGCCTCGTTCTCCCGGCTGGGAACCGGGGCGGTGGCGGGGGCGCCCTCGGGCTGGAGGGGCTCGGGCATGCGGGTGAGGGCCAGCTGGATGACCTCGTCCATGTGGCCCACGAGGTGGATGCTCAGCTGTTCGCGCACCTCGGCGGGGACCTCCTCCAGGTGGCGGGCGTTCTCGGCGGGGATGAGCACGGCCTTGCGGCCCTGCCGGTGGGCGGCCAGCAGCTTCTCCTTGAGGCCGCCGATGGGCAGCACCCGGCCGCGGAGCGTCAGTTCGCCGGTCATGGCCAGATCCGCCCGGGCGGGGATGCCCGTCAGCACGGAGATGAGGGCTGTGGCCAGGGTGATGCCGGCGCTGGGGCCATCCTTGGGAATGGCGCCCTCGGGCACGTGGACGTGGAGGTCCACCTTGTCCAGGAAGTCGGGCTTCAGGCCCAGCCGCTCGGCCCGGGCCCGGACGTAGCTGAGGGCCAGGTTGGCGCTCTCCTGCATGACCTCGCCCAGCTTGCCCGTGAGTTTCAGGACACCCTTGCCCGGCAGCACGGCGGCCTCGATGGTGAGCAGGTCGCCCCCCGTGGGGGTCCAGGCCAGGCCGTTCACCAGCCCCGGCGGGGCCGTGTCCTCGGCCCGGGACTCCAGGATCTTCTCGGGGCCCAGCAGCTTCGGCACGCGGTCGGCGGTGATGAGCGGATCGAAGGCCTCGCCCGTGGAATCCGACAGGTGGGGCTGGAGCGTGTGCCGCGCCAGCTTGCGGAGGATGTTGGCGATCTCGCGCTCCAGCTGGCGGACGCCGGCCTCGCGGGTGTAGGACTGCACGACCTTCTCCAGGGCGGCCGGCTCGAAGTGGACCTCCAGCCCCTTCATGCCGTGGCCCTCCAGGGCCCGGGGCAGGAGGTGCTTCTCGGCGATGGCCAGCTTCTCCTTCAGCGTGTAGCCGCTCAGCTCGATCACCTCCAGGCGGTCCTCCAGGGGCTCGGGGATCTGGTGGCGCACGTTGGCGGTGGCCAGGAAGAGCACCTGGCTGAGGTCGAAGCCCACGTCCAGGTAGTGGTCCTGGAAGGCGGCGTTCTGCTCGGGATCCAGCACCTCCAGCAGGGCGGAGCTGGGGTCGCCGCGGAAGTCCGAGGCCATCTTGTCGATCTCGTCCAGCAGCATGAGCGGGTTGCGGACCTTGGCCTTCTTCATGAGGGCGATGATGCGGCCGGGCATGGAGCCGATGTAGGTGCGCCGGTGGCCGCGGATCTCGGCCTCGTCGCGCACGCCGCCCAGGGAGAGCCGCACGAAGGGGCGGTTCAGGGCCCGGGCGATGCTGCGGGCCAGCGACGTCTTGCCCACGCCCGGAGGACCCACGAGGCAGAGGATGGGGCCGCGGAGCGGGGTGCGGTTCCCGTCCTCCCCGTCCCCGGCCGGGTGCTGGCGCAGCCGCGCCATGACGGCCAGGTGCTCGAGGATGCGGGCCTTCACCTTCTCCAGGCCGGCGTGGTCCTCGTCCAGCACGCGCTCCGCCTCCTCCAGGTCCAGGCGCTCCTCGGCCCTCGCCTGCCAGGGCAGGGCCAGCAGCCAATCCAGGTAGGTGCGGCTGACGGTGGCCTCGGCGCTCTGGGGGGGCATGGCCTCCAGGCGGTCCAGCTCCTCCAGGGCCTTGGCCCTGGCCTCGGGGCTCATGCCCGCGGCCTCGATCTGGTCGCGCAGGCGGACCGTCTCGTCCTTCTCCTCCTTCTTGCCCAGCTCCTGCTGGATCACCCGCATCTTCTCGTTCAGGACGTACTGCTTGTGGTCCTGGTCCAGGCGGGCCCGGGTCTTCTCGTCCACGGCGCGGTCCACCTCGGAGCGGGCCGCGTCCAGCTCCAGGAGCTGCATCACCGCCTCCAGGCGGGGGCCGATCTCCAGCAGCTCGAGGATCTGCTGCTTCTGCTTCACGTCCGCGGGCACCAGGCCGGCCACGGTGTCGAGGGCCTTGCCCAGGGGCAGCTCCCGGATCTGGTCCAGGCTCAGCAGCCGGGAGGCGTCGGGATTGCGGCCCAGGAAGGCCTCCACGGCGGCGTGGAAGGGCTGGAGGGGCTCGGAGGCGGGGTGGGCGGGCTCGGGCAGCAGGTAGGCCTCGGCCTGGATGACCTCGCCGCTGTCATCGTACTGGCGCAGGTTCACGCGGGCGATGCCCTTCACGCCCACCTTGTAGTAGTCCTTGGGCAGGGCGATGACGGACTCCACCAGGGCCAGGGTGCCCGTGGGGTAGAGGTCCTCCTGCCTGGGGCTCTCCACCTTGGCGTCCTTCTGCGTGAGCATCAGCAGGTGGTCGCCCGCCTTGATGGCCAGCTCCAGCGTTCGCACGGAGGCCTGGCGGCCCACCACGAACGGCACCCGCACCCCGGGGAACAGCACCATGTCCCGGATGGGGATGGCCGGCAGGGTGATGGTCTTGGAGGCTTTGCTCAAGGGGGACTCCGGACGACCGCGGGCAAGGGACCCGGGAAGGCTTTGCAAAGTTTACGCCGCCCGGAGGGCGTCCCCGTTTCCGGACGGGGTCTCCCCGAATGGGACAAATTGTCGCGCGGCCCGGCCGCTTTCGTCCGGTAGGTTTTTTCCTTCGGCCGTTCCCGCCCTCCTCGCTTGAGGGCCCCTGGAACCCGACCCGCAGGTGATCTTCCCGGCCCGCTCCAGGGCCCGCCGGTGTCCCGCCCACGCCCCTTGAAAGGCCGCCCCTGTGACGCACCCCGCCCTCTCCCGCGCCGCCCTGCTCCTCTGCGCCCTGCCCCGCCTCGCCGCCGGAGGGGCCGAGGGGCCCGCCCCCGAGAAGGCCCGCCCCGTGCCTTCCGCCGTCGTGGAAGTGGCCGCGCCCCTGCCCCAGGAGCCCCTGGTGACGGTCACGGACCCCAAGGCCCCCCGGCAGCCCGTTCCGGCCCACGACGGCGCCGAGTACCTGAAGACCATCCCCGGCTTCGCCGTCATCCGGAAGGGCGGCACGGACGGCGATCCCGTCCTCCGCGGCATGGCCGGTTCGCGCCTGAACCTGCTGCTGGATGGCGAGCAGGTCCTCGGGGGCTGTGGCGCCCGCATGGATCCGCCCACGGCCTATGTGTTCCCCGAGTCCTTCGACCGCATCACGGTCATCAAGGGGCCCCAGACGGTCCTCTACGGCCCCGGCAACTCCGCGGGCACCGTGCTGTTCGAGCGGACCAGCGCCCGCCTGGCCCGGCCGGGCTGGCGGGGCACCG
>Ga0208789_1001775_pt1 | contig 11036 bp, 9 predicted proteins | sample Methanotroph_Enr_FD_187368 | JGI IMG/M metagenome (GOLD analysis project Ga0208789, IMG submission 187368) | Enriched soil microbial communities from Old Woman Creek wetland in Ohio, USA - Methanotroph_Enrichment_5 (SPAdes) (version 2) | ecosystem: Environmental > Terrestrial > Soil > Wetlands...
AAGCGCCTCTTGACATGCCGGAGGGTATCGTAAAGGCGTTTATAAACCCTGAGACAGGTCTGTTAACCGAGGATACAAATAAAAACGGGATATGGGAGTTCTTTCAAGCGGATCGAGTGCCAACCCGTTTTGCATCCACCGCTGAGGACCCAGCAGCCGATGCCAATGGGCCTGATGAGAAGCCTACAGAAAACCTGTTTTGAAATTGAGGCGTGGAAAGTAGGGAATGTGAACTCACTACTTTCCACTCACTAGCAATCAAATCAGCTCAACTGACCATGGCACTGCTTATACTTCTTGCCTGAACCGCATGGGCAAGGATCGTTACGGCCCACTTTGTTGCCGTCCCTGACAAAGGGTTGTTCTGAAGCTTCTTCGTCTTGCTGAGGTGCGGCAAGCAGCGATTCTTCATAAGCATCCAAAGCGGGCGCCTGGGCATGCTCAAAATGCATTTCCTTGGGCACTTGCGCTTGCCTTTGCTGATCAATAGCGTCAACATCTTCTTCCTGCTTGACCTGGACTTTAAACAGGATGCCTATCACTTCATACTTGATGTGTTCAAGCAGATTGCTAAACATTTCAAACGCTTCGCGCTTGTATTCCTGCTTGGGATCTTTTTGCGCATAGCCCCTGAAGTGTATGCCCTGACGCAAATAATCCATCGCCGCCAAATGCTCTTTCCAGCTATTATCCAGCACTTGCAGCATCACTGATTTTTCGAAGTGTTGCAGCACTTCCTTGGACATCTGCTGTTCTTTGTCTTTATGGCTTTGCTCTAGAATAGCAATAATACGCTTGCGTAATGATTCTTCCTGCAACGAATGGTCTTCTTCCAGCATCTTGCGCACAGGAACCTCGACATTAAATTCCTGATGCAGATGCTCTTCCAGACCCTTGGTGTCCCACTGCTCGACCATAGTTTTCGGCGGGATATACTGGGTAATCACATTATTGACCACGTCTTCACGTATCGCGGTGATAATGTCGGATATTTCCTCCGCCGCCATCAATTCATTACGCTGCGCATAAACCACCTTGCGCTGATCGTTGGCGACATCGTCATAGGCCAGGATTTCTTTACGCACATCAAAATTGCGGCCTTCGACCTTACGCTGGGCGCTTTCAATCGAGCGGGTCACCCAAGGATGTTCAATCGCTTCACCATTGCCCATGCCTAATTTCTGCATCAAACTCGCTACGCGATCCGATGCAAAAATACGCATCAAATCATCTTGCAGCGACAGGTAGAATCGGGTTGAACCGGGATCGCCCTGACGACCTGACCGGCCTCTTAACTGATTGTCGATACGGCGCGATTCATGACGCTCCGAACCAATCACATGCAAACCGCCGGTGGCGATGACTTGCTCATGTCTTTCCAGCCACGCGCCACGGACTTTATCCTTCTCTGCTTCGCCGGCATCTTCGCCCAATGCCGCCAGTTCCGCTTCCAGATTGCCGCCGAGTACAATATCGGTACCCCGTCCGGCCATATTGGTGGCGATAGTGACCGCACCCGGCATACCGGCCTGCTCGACGATGTGAGCTTCACGCTCATGTTGTTTGGCGTTGAGTACTTCGTGTTTAACGCCAAGCTTGTTCAATAACGCAGACAGCCGCTCGGAGTTTTCAATCGACGTAGTTCCGACCAACACCGGTTGCCCACGGCTCACGCACTCCTTAATATCATCAGCAACGGCGACATATTTCTCGTCGGTAGTCAGGAACACCACGTCGCCCAAATCCCTACGAATCATGTTGCGATGCGTGGGAATGACCACCACTTCAAGGCCGTAAATCTTGTTCAACTCGAACGCTTCGGTATCCGCCGTACCGGTCATGCCGGACAGCTTTTCGTACAAGCGGAAATAGTTCTGGAAAGTAATCGAAGCCAGCGTCTGGTTTTCACTTTTAATTTCGACATGCTCTTTGGCTTCAATCGCCTGATGCAAGCCATCCGACCAGCGCCGTCCCGGCATGATACGACCGGTAAATTCATCGACGATAATCACTTCATTATTGGCGACGATATAATCAACGTCTTTTTTGAATAAAACATGCCCCCGTAATGACGCGGTCAGATAATGCATCAGGCGGATATTGGTCGCATCATACAAACTGCTGCCTTCCGCCATCAGACCATGTTCGACCATCAAGTTTTCAACACGCTCGTGGCCTGCTTCGGTCAGGTACAGCTGACGCACTTTTTCATCGACCGAATAATCGCCAGGCTCGCCTTCTTTTTCCTGCTTGGTCAAAAATGGGACGATCTTGTTGACCTTGATATAAACCTCGGTGCTTTCTTCGGTGGCCCCGGAGATAATCAGCGGCGTTCTCGCCTCATCGATCAGGATCGAGTCGACCTCATCGACGATAGCAAAGGTCAAATCGCGCTGGACTTTCTGCTCCAGGCTGAACGCCATATTGTCGCGCAGATAATCGAAACCGAATTCGTTGTTGGTGCCGTAAGTGATGTCAGATGCATAAGCCTCGCGCCGTTCGTCGCTTTCCATCTGACTGATAATCACGCCGGTCGTCAAGCCCAGAAAACCGTAAAGCCTGCCCATCCATTCGGAGTCGCGCTTGGCCAGATAGTCATTAACCGTAACGACATGCACGCCGCGCCCTGGCAAAGCGTTCAGATAGGCAGCCAAGGTTGCCATCAGGGTTTTACCCTCACCGGTTTTCATTTCGGCAATCTTGCCGTCATGAAGGATCATGCCGCCGATCAATTGCACATCGAAATGGCGCATGCCGAAGACTCGGGTCGACGCTTCCCTGACTGTTGCAAACGCTTCTGGAAGCAGATCGTCCAGTTTTTCACCTTTCGCCAAGCGATCACGAAATTCCTGAGTTTTTGCTTTTAACGCATCATCAGATAATTTTTCGTACTCGGAAGCCAGCGCATTGATCTTTTTGACCAACGTCCTTTTCTTCTTTATCAGCCTGTCGTTGCGGCTTCCTATAACAAATCTAACCAACTTACCCAGCATGTTTTTTTCCGGTATGAATTTAGTAAATGATTGAATAAAACCATGAGATTATATACCGTCTACTGTCTTAGTGACAGTTAAAAACACTCCTCATCCCCCGACAAAAGGCTTTAGCATTAACAAAGAACATTTAAAAATCAATATCGAAGGGTTCGTTCAAGGGCTTGGTTTCCGTCCATTTATCGTCCGCCTTGCCCGGCAATATCAACAAAAAGGCGAGGTCGCCAATACCCATAGCGGCGTAACCATCGACATTGAAGGCCAGCCCGAACACCAGCAAGACTTCGTTGACGGCCTGCATAACCAGCTGCCGCCTTTTGCAAAAATAGAATCATTGACCGTAGCCAAGCGGCCTCTGGCCGGCTTCGACGATTTCCTGGTTAAAGCCAGCCTATCCGACGGCCAACAATCGGCCTTTGTGCTGCCCGACATCGCCACCTGCCCTGACTGCATCGGCGATGTTTTCGACCCCAAAAGCCGCTACTATCGCTACCCGTTTACCAGCTGCTGCCATTGCGGGCCGCGCTACAGCATCATGACCCAGCAACCTTACGACCGCAGCCGGACCGGCATGGCGGCATTCAAACCCTGCCCCGCCTGCGAACAGGACTACCACGCTATTGACAACCGCCGCTTCCATGCCCAAACCATCGCCTGCCCCAACTGCGGACCAAGCTTAAGCCTGCTTGATGAATCGGGAAACCTTTTAGCCGAACAACACGACGCCTTAATCGCTGCAATCGAGCAACTACAGAACGGCAAAATCGTCGCCATTAAAGGCATAGGCGGCTATCAGCTGCTGGTTGATGCGACCAACCAGCAAGCCGTCGAACGCCTCAGGCTGCGCAAACATCGTCCGCAAAAACCCTTTGCGCTAATGGTCGCTGATTTGTCTACTGCACGACAGCTCTGCATGATCGGCGAACTGGAACAGCAAGCCCTGACTTCTGCCGCCGCGCCTATTGTGCTGTTAAATCGTCGCGATACGGCCTGTGGGGGCGACTTCAGCCGCCCCGAGGCGAATAAATTCGCCCCCACAGCAGCGGTTGCACCCGGCAGCAACCTGCTCGGCATCATGCTGCCCTATTCGCCGCTGCACCACCTGTTGCTGAACAAGGACATCGTCGCACAGCCTCTGTGCACGCTGGTCGCAACCAGCGGCAATCGTAAGAATGAACCCATTTGCATCGATCAGCAGCAGGCCTTAACCAGACTTACCGGCATTGCCGATTACTTCCTGACCCATGATCGGCCCATCCTGCGCCCGCTTGATGATTCCGTGGTGCGGCAAATCAGCGGCAAAATCACCGTCTTGCGCAGAGCCCGAGGCTACGCCCCGCTGCCAATCACCCTAAAATCAGCCATGCCCGACACGCTGGCGGTCGGCGGCCAGCTAAAAAACACCGTCGCGATCAGCCACGGACAACACATCATTTTAAGCCAGCATTTGGGCGATCTTGATCTGGAAGCCACCCAACAACAATTCCAAACCACGCTGGCCGACTTGCAGGCATTCTACCAAATTACCCCGACCCAAATCATGCACGACCTGCACGGCGGCTATGCCAGCAGCCGGTTTGCCGTCAATCAGGGCAAGGCGGCCCACCCTGTACAACATCATTACGCCCACGCCCTGTCCTGCCTGGCCGAACACGGATTGGAGCCGCCTGCATTAGGCATTTGCTGGGACGGTTCGGGCCTGGGTACTGACAACACATTGTGGGGGGGCGAATTCCTGCTTATTAACCGGCATGGCTTTGAACGCTACGCCCACTTCGCCGCGTTTTCATTGCCCGGCGGACACAAAGCCATACAGGAACCCAGGCGCGCGGCACTGGGCTTGCTTTACGAAATCTTTGGCGGTAGCGTATTTGAGCACCAAGACCTGCCCTTTTCCGCGCAGGAATTAAACTTATTGCAATCGGCCTTAAGCCGCCAGCTCAACTGCCCCCGCACCACCAGCGCCGGACGCATATTTGACGCAGTCGCAAGCCTGCTGGGACTATGCCATATCAATGCTTACGAGGGCCAGGCGGCAATGGCGCTGGAACAGAGTGCCGCATCAGCCCAATCCAGCCAGCACTATGACTTCCATATCCGGCACCAAGCCCCCATCATCATCGACTGGCAAATCACGCAGGAACAACTGCTGGGCGATATACCGCGCTATCCGGTTGAGTTAATCGCAGCCAAGTTTCATAACACCTTGGCCGAAATCATGTTGGCCGTAGCCCTGCGGGCCGAACAAAAAACCGTAATCCTGAGCGGTGGCTGCTTTCAAAATGCCGTACTGACAGCGAAAGCTGCGAAGAAATTAAAAACCGCAGGCTTTGAGGTATACTGCCACGAAAAAATACCCCCTAACGATGGCGGACTGGCTCTCGGCCAGTTGTATGCCGCCAAATATATTGGATGACTTATGTGCCTAGCCATACCCGGACAAATTATCAGTCTGTCTGATGACACCGATCCCTTCGCCCGCACCGGGCGCGTCAACTTTTCCGGCGTCATCAAGGACATCAGCCTGGCCTATGTGCCGGAAGCCAACATCAATGATTATGTGATCGTTCATGCCGGTTTCGCCCTGTCCGTTCTGGATGAAGCCGAGGCTCTGGCCAGCCTGCAGGCGTTCCAGGATTTGGCGGATTTCGAGAATACGTTATGACAAATTTGTCAGGAACAACAAGCAGAACCTCGAAAGGTGCAAAGCCCCCCATGAACTATTTGGATGATTTTCGCGACCCGGCGACCGCAAAAAAAATAGCCGCCGCGATAAAAGCCATCACCACCCAGCCGTGGAACATCATGGAAGTGTGCGGTGGACAGACCCATAGCATCATTAAATATGGTATCGATCAGCTACTACCTGATCAAGTCAACCTGATCCACGGCCCCGGCTGCCCGGTTTGCGTCACGCCACTGGCTTATATCGACAAGGCGCTGGCGATTGCCGCGCAACCGGGTGTGATTTTCTGCTCTTTCGGCGACATGCTGCGCGTCCCCGGCTCTCACCACGACTTACTCAGCCTGAAAGCGCAGGGCTCGGACATTCGTATCGTCTATTCGCCGATCGATGCGCTGAATATCGCCAAGATCAATCCCGACAAACAGGTGGTCTTTTTCGGCGTAGGCTTTGAAACCACCGCCCCGACCACAGCCTTGGCCGCCTATCAGGCCAAACAGCAACAGCTGGACAACTTCTCGCTGCTGATTTGCCATGTCCGCGTACCGCCGGTCATGCAGGCGCTGCTCGACTCGCCTGACAACCAGGTTCAGGGCTTTTTGGGTGCAGGCCACGTCTGCTCGATTATGGGCTACCACGAGTATCTGCCGCTATCGGCCCACTATAAAATCCCAATCGTGATCACCGGTTTTGAGCCGGTTGATATCCTGCATGGCCTGTACCTGTGCATCAAGCAACTGGAAGAACATCGTTACCAGGTTGAAAACGAATACAGCCGCGTGGTTAAGGAACAAGGCAATCAGCCAGCGCAACAGCTGATAAGACAGGTGTTCGACGTCGTTGACAGAAGCTGGCGCGGCCTCGGTGAAATCCCCGCCAGCGGCTGGGCGCTCAATGCCGGATACGACGCCTGGAATGCCGAACGGCGTTTTGCGGTCGCCTCCATCAACACCTTGGAACCTGCCGCCTGCCGTAGCGGCGAAGTGCTGCAAGGCCTGATCAAGCCTGCGCAATGCGCCGAATTCGGCACGACCTGCACACCGGAACACCCGCTGGGCGCCACCATGGTGTCGTCCGAAGGCGCATGCGCCGCTTATTACCGCTACCGTCGTCATCAACATGTCTGATTTAAAACTGAACTGCCCCCTGCCGCTGCAATACGAACAAATCGTCATGGCTCATGGCGGCGGCGGCCGCCTGATGCAGCAATTGCTGGACAGCATCATCCAGCCGGTCTTCAGCAATCCGCTGCTGAACCAGAAACACGACAGCGCTGTGTTCAACGTCAACGGTTCCAGGCTGGCCTTCACCACCGATTCCTATGTCGTAAAGCCGCTGTTTTTTTCCGGCGGAGACATCGGCAAGATGGCGGTCTGCGGAACCTTGAACGATTTGGCCATGAGCGGCGCCAAACCGTTGTACCTCAGCTGTGCGCTGATTATTGAAGAAGGTTTCGCGATCAAAGACCTGCAACGCATCGTCGAATCCATGCAGCACACCGCGCAACAGGCCGGGGTGTTGATCGTAACCGGTGACACCAAAGTGGTCGATCACGGCAGCGGCGACGGCGTCTATATCAACACCGCGGGCATTGGCCTGATCGACGAAAACGTCAATGTCTCGCCTGCCAACATCCAAGTCGGCGACAGCATCATCCTCAACAGCGACATAGCACGGCACGGCATCGCGATCATGCTGGAGCGTGAAGGCATCAACTTTGAAAGCAGCATAACCAGCGACTGCGCCGACCTGTCCGGCTTGGTTCAGGACCTGCTTCAAGCAGGCGTTGAAATCCACTGCATGCGCGATTTAACGCGCGGAGGCTTGGCCAGCGGTTTGATAGAACTGGCCACCACCTCGCATCACGCCATCGAAATCAACGAAACGGCATTGCCGATCCATCAGGACGTCAACAGCGCCTGTGAAATCTTAGGCTTCGACCCGTTGTACATTGCCAACGAAGGCTGTTTTGCGCTATTTGTGCCCGAGGCGCAAACCGCGCAAGCCCTGAGCGCATTACATCGGCACCCGTTGGGTAAACAGGCCCGCCAAATCGGCAAGGTTAAAGCGACAGATCCGCGGGGTACGGTTACCCTGCAAACCGCGATGGGCATCAGCCGGGTTCTGGATTTATTGAGCGGGGAGCAGTTGCCGAGGATTTGTTGATACATGCCCGGCATAAGTGTCAACTTAAGCGGAAAGTCGGTATATTCAATCAATAAATTAATTCGCCACGAAAAACACGAAATTTTCGTCTTGGGTTTTTCTTCATGTCTTCGCAGCGAGATATTTTAAATCGATGCTTTGGAACAGATACACATCTAAAATCCAGACTCCCTAAGGAAGCAACGAACAAATCATTTCCGTTCATGATTCGATAAGGCTATCCTGAGCGCAGCCGAAGAACTCACCACGGAAACAATACACTACCAACTTGTCGAAAAATCAAATCGGCGTCTCCCTACTAATGAACGGGCTATGTTCGAAAGCCATCGTCCATGACGCATGGCCGGTATAACGACTAGAGCTGGAGAGCTTGGGCACCGGCGTAAATATCGCGAAAAAGTAGCTTATCGACAGACATAAAAAAACCGCAGCCCCGGAAGAGCTGCGGTTTTTTGTACGCAATTTAGATGATTGTTACTTCTTCTGCTTGCGGGCCTTTTTGTCCTTGAGTAACAGTAAACTGTACTTTTTGTCCTTCATCAAGAGATTTAAAACCTGAGCTGTTAATGTTACGAAAGTGAACAAAAACATCGGGGCCGTTTTCTTGTTGAATGAAACCGAAGCCTTTTTCAGCGTTAAACCATTTAACGATACCTGTAGTCATTTTGTGTAATCCTAGTTTTTAGTAATTAATAGCCTTGTTAAGGGCTGATGGAGCTGGGAAATTAGAGAATTACTTAATGATAACAGGACGAGCAATTGCAGGAAGAACTTCGTAAAGATAAGCATAACGGTAAAACTATTTCAAGCTGGGTACATTGTAGGACCGTACTACGGCGATGTCAAGCTGACTTTAAGTGTACCGACGTAGCGCCTACCTTTATGGCACTGACATGATGACGGAGAAGCTTTAGAACATGCCTACAGCCTTTTAAGATTTTTGATTTTCAAATGCCCTCCCACGCGCAATATTGCCCCGTGAATAGGCAATTATCTTACTGAAATACTTTCTTTAATATCAGCGTGTTATCAAATACTTCTGATCTTTACAAACCTACCGATTAGTAATTTAGTGCTAACCAAGATTACAGTCAGAGCAATACCCATCTCGCCACCAAAAAATAATATTGCACTACAGAATGCTAAAAAAAATAAACTAATCAATGCGGTATTTATTTAATTCTACGCAGCCTAGTTTCCCTTAATTCCGGCAATTTACAGCGTTACTTTTTACTATTTTATTCAGCGCTTAGCGGCATTTTGTTAAATACATGCCACTGAAAACGATAGCTCTGAAATAGGGAAAAACCAGTGTTTATCACTAAAACTAAAAAATAATATTGAATATTAGATCAGTTTACCGAGACGATGGCTGCGATAGACCGCTGCTCCAAGATCATCTCTTGATCACCCTGGCTGAGAAATGGCGTATTACACGGATTGTGCAAGCTGACAATCGAGTCTTTTTTCTTCGCCATAGCCGCCGAAAAATCTTTAAGGCAATTTTCGACAAGTTGTGATGGACTGCTCCCCCCCTTATTGGAAAAGCCCACAACCCACCATTCCTTTTCCGTAGCGTCGTAGTACTCGCCGTATAAGCGGAAATCCGGTGACATCTTACTAAGATGCAACCGAAGAATGTATCCGTTTTTTGTTGTGACGATTATTTCTTGGGAAAATTCAAAAGTTAAGTTCATGACGCCGCTTCATATTCTGTATGGATTAATAAGTATCGAAAGCTCATCTTACATAAAAACCATGGATGCTGAAAGAGGATTTCTGAACGCAGTATATTGTTACACTTCGCTGGACAATAAAAAACCCGCCAAGCCTTTCAGCTTGCGGGTTTTTGTACTCTACTGAACTTCAGTAAATCGCTGTGGGAGAGGCAATAGAACAATTAGCTACAGGCCGCTATTTTCAAGGCATTAAGATTGTTGTTTTTTAAATATACCGCCAAATATACCGCCACGCATTCAATGCTACCCCTGTTTTTGCCACAAAAAAACCGGTGTTACTCGGCCTTGTTTTTGATAAGTTGAGAGTGCTGCTAACGCCAGCGGTATTTAACCGCTGGCGTTATTGTTTTAGGCGGCCTGTCTCCAGCCTGATTGCGTTTCTTCAAGCTCGATCTTTCTGCTGTGCTCTTCTCTGTTCAGATGACTTAGGCGTTCAAAGAATGCTTTGATTTCCTTATTATCTTTGGCATGCTCAATATATAAAATACGCAACAACTTATCGGCTGGCTTGGTTATTTTGGTTCTATGGTTCTCCCATCCTCTAACTGTAACCTCACTTACACCAAGCAATAAAGCCAAGTGTACTTGCGACAAATCAAGTTCTTTTCTCAAAAAACGCACTTCTGCGCCAGATAACTTAGGTTTATTTTCGGCTATCAATAAGCCAATTGCAGTATGTAAGCCTTCAAGGTCATGGATAGATGTGGCCTTGCCGTAACCCGTATCGATCACATCATAGCCATTCTTTAGCCAAATATTTTGTAGTCCACAACTTGTATAATGTAGCATTACGCCCACCATCAATTTCATTCGTTAATTTGATTTATACGTAGTAATCACAACAATGAGATTACCTTTATTATCTTTATCTAAAGCCGCCACAACAGCTATTGGGTCGCCAGCTGATAGCGTCTCAATTCTAAGCTCCCAGTTTCCTTTAATGCCCCTGCTAGGACCTTCCGTGATAATTCCATGCTTTAAGCACTTCATCACTTGAGCCCTGGTTATATTTCGTTTTTTCATTCGTTTTTCAGCATGATCCGATATAAATACCCGTCCTGAGTCTTTTGCTATATCGGTAAGCATTCGTTTTGCGTTGACAGGTGACAAATCAAATTCAACAACGCGCTTTTTACTTTTCATAACTATCCTTTTACTAAGTGTACCGTTAAATATTAACGGTATCTTTAAATAATAGCAATATGTATCACTGCTTAAACAAACAATCAGCCCCGAAGTTTTTTTATTACCAGAATTTTGGTCACAAAAACCGGTGTTACCCGGCCTTGAGCGTTACTTTATAACATTGACTTTAAATTGGTACTTTGCCTATTTTTGCAGGAGGCGCAGAAACCGGCAGTATCTAAATCAATCTACTTTAGATATTAAGCCTTGCCCTAATCATGCCGTACACCTTCGCCATAAACTCGCCAATATCTCGCCATTACCATTGCC
>Ga0208789_1001777_pt1 | contig 11026 bp, 7 predicted proteins | sample Methanotroph_Enr_FD_187368 | JGI IMG/M metagenome (GOLD analysis project Ga0208789, IMG submission 187368) | Enriched soil microbial communities from Old Woman Creek wetland in Ohio, USA - Methanotroph_Enrichment_5 (SPAdes) (version 2) | ecosystem: Environmental > Terrestrial > Soil > Wetlands...
ACACTGCGGGCGCAGTCTTCTGGCCGTTCTTGGTGTTCAGCCCGTTCTGCATGATATAGCTGACTTCGGTGGGGTTGAGCCGGACTTCATACACCAGGTAGTTGAGATTGTTGTCTACCATCGGTTGCCCGGACGCTTCAATAAACGCCGAAAGGGGACTTCCCGCCGAACCGTCTACTTTTGAGAGTTTCCCGATGGTCTTTACGCCACCGGGAAATTTCTCTGCCGCGGCGCTTCCTTTCTTAGCCGTTGAGGAGGAACCGAAGACATCCGCCATGCCGTCGTAATACTCCCAGACCCGGAAATTGCCGGGATCGGTGCCGATGTTAACGTTGGCTCCTGATTCAGGCTTTCCGTTGCTATCCGCAGGCCAGTTGAGGGCGGCGAAAACCTGCCAGGAAAACATATCGAAGCAAGGCTGATCCCGCACATTGAATGCCTGATAACCTGGCAGAAAGGTATTCGCAACGGAAAGCGGGAGAGTAGAACTGACGGTGACCGTTGACGGACATTCCATCTGCGGCGGCGTGGGCGCGGTACTTTCCTTGGTATTTTGCACCTGAGGAGCCGTCCCCGTAGTTGCAGCCTGTTTATTATCCTCCGTGTCTTCTGCGAAAACAGCCGCGGAAACTAATAATGCCCCGGTCAAAAGAGCTATGTCTATACGTTTTCTCATGGTTTCTCTCTGAATTTAAGTTAATTAAAAAGTCATTAGGGCCAGATTTTTTTATCCCGTCATTTCCCGTTCCAGCCCACTGCTTAACTACTAACGGAAGCGATGGTTGGAGGGCAGCAAGCTTGCCCTCCTTTTATTACAGGCGCTAAGGCCCCGTGCAGCTATAAGGCCCAGCCCCAAGGCCGATATTGCTGGTTGGGGAACTCGTCCCCATCTGACAGCAGTTTTTACCGCTACTGGTGAAGCCGATTCCAGTTGGGTTGACGGTAAAACTCTGGCTGCATGAAGTGGACGGACTGCTGTTTGTGCTGGTTGCGGACAGCGTGTACGTTTGCCCCGGCGATAACAGGGCAACCGAATTTTTGGTGGGGATCGTCTTTATGCCCTTCTTGATGGTCGCTGTTACGTTCGCCGGGAGGCCCAAGGTAAAACGCGCCAGATAAGGTCCCTGCCCCGGGCTGAGAACGGTCTTCCCAGTCGTACCCATCTGACACTGATTACTGCCCGTACTGGTAAAACCGTTTCCATCCGGATTAATCGTGAAGCTCTGGCTGCATGAAGTGGATGGACTGCCGTTTGTACTGGTTGCGGACAGCGTGTATGTTTGCCCCGGCGATAACAGGAACGATTGGGTTTTGGCGTCCATCGTTACGTTCTTGATCGAGGCAGTTACCCCAGCAGGGAGATTCAAGGTAAAACTCCCATCATAAGGCCCCGCAGCAGGACTGATGGTGGTGCCGCCACTCGCCCCCAACTGACACCAATTAGCGCCAGTGCTGGTGAAGCCTGTTCCGTCCTGGTTAACCGTAAAGTTTTGGCTGCATGAAGTGAATGGACTGCTGTTTGTACTGGTTGCAGACAGCGTGTACGTTTGCCCTGGCGTTAACAGGACTAAAGAAGTTCCGGGAATCAATGTAACACCCTTAATAGTGGCTGTTACGTGCGCCGAGAGACCCAAGGTGAACACAGCTTTCCCGGTTTTTGGTGCTGGCGGCCAGTCCGGCGACGTCGTAATGGGACAAAACCCCGTCGTCGGTGGGTTGGTAAGCTCATTGTGCGGGAAACCTCCATTGGCCCCATGAAGCGCCGTCTGGATAGGAGTGTTATTGCTGTAGGCCAGTTGGTTCAGGTCGCTCGGATAGGGTTGCGTGTAGTCGGTCGAACCTCCGTAAGGTGTGCATGCCGACGGAGATCCAGGCGTGTAGCGGCTGTCCACTTGGATCGTGTAGAGCTCGCAACCTGGGCCGGGACAGGAATAAAAGCTCTTATCCGCGCAAATTCCGTCTGCATCCTTGTTCCCTGCACAGCTCCCGAGCGGAGACGAGTATGTCCCGCCGGCATTGGGTTGTTCCTGAACCACGTTGAGAAACAACAAGCCGCTGGTTGAGTCGTAAAAATAGCACTCGCCATTCGGACATTGCGCCGGGTCGTTCAGATCGGCGATTTTGGCAACGCTAGGCAACGCTCCTGACGCGCCCTGTGTGCTGAGGTACGGCGCGCTCGGGCAGACGTTAGAGCAGTCACCACCTGAGCACAAGTTATTGGCGTTATCGAGACCATTACAATTGAGAGCATTGAAGTAGTTGGGTACAAAAGTCATTGGATTGCCGTTAGGGCCGGCCAAAGACTTACTGCCCTTATAGACCGTGAACGCCGACGCATCCGGTGCTTCTGCCATATTCTTGTTCTTGTAGCAGATACCAACCTGAGTATGAAACGGGTTCGTCGTGGATATCCCGGCGGGCAAGGTCGCATCGGTGTAAGTCAGTGAGACGAAATTGGGCATACCTTGCGATGCGCCAATGGTGTAACCGAGTCCGTTCACCACCTTGGGTTCGTAGATGCCTTGGCCGTTACGGCCGGTAAGCGCCACGCAAGCGTGTCCGGGAACGCCAGGGTCACTTGCCTCCGCCGTTCCGCCGCAGTGCACCTTATACATAGCGTTGTCGCTGTCGATCGCAGTATCGTTGAACTGAATCTTGCCGCCGTAGTCCTTCTGATCCTTATTGAAAACCAGGACGTTATTGTTCGTGCAGTTCGGCGCCCCGGAGTTCGAGCATGACCCCGTCAGCGCGGTAAACTCAAGTGTGGCATAGCTGTATGGACTGATCAGCGATGTAGGACGGCCCTCGAGTACCTGATCCTGCTGTCCAGTCGAAAGACACTCGTCGACTGTGCCCGGCCCGGCCAGAAACGGGAGATTGTTCAGCGAGATCGGATAAGCGCCTTGCACTGAAGACGGATTCGCACCGCTCGAAACCACCTGTAGACCGGTGAGGCTCTGGTCGCGATCCAGGATGACCGTGAATTTGTCGCCGTCGCGAAAGTTGCTTCCCGTACCCGACGGGGCGGCAGTAGGCCCGACATCCTGCGTGTAAACCTGATGGCGCAGATCGACGTTAACGTAACTGAGTCCTTTGACGTACTGCGTCGGCGGATAGCTGTTAACGTTGGATTGGAACCAACCCATAGCGGCATCGCCCTCGTATACGAACGGCTTGTTCGGCTGCCCCGGAATTGTGTTGCCGGACAACGAGTAATAATTAAGGTAACCGAGGTCGGCAGCCGTCAGGTAAGGGGTAATATCCTTGTTGAAGTTGACGAATTTAACGTTTTCGAGTCGCGCCGGCCCATCGTAGAACATCATGCCGGCGAAATTCCAGCTTGGTGCGGGGTAACCGTTGCCTTGCACCGTCTCATAACAACCGGCGCTGCCGCCGAAGCTATTCTGGTTGGGATAAGGGCAAGGACCGAAGCGTAGCGGATTGTTGGCGCTGATCCCCACGATGATTGCGTCTTTGAGCAGGCTCCACTCGCCAGGAGGAGAGCCCTCGGTGCCGCCGCTGGAAACCAATGACACGCTATCGCGGTTGGTTGCGAGCCGCGCATTCTTGATAGCGTACCAGCTTGCCCGTACCCAGATGCCGCGGTTGCGGTTGCGAGTGGCGGTAAGTTTGTCGAATTCGGCCACCACGTCGCAATTTGTACCCGTAGCTCCGCTTCCTGCAAGACATGCTCCTTGCGGAGTGTAATTAAGCGCCCCCGTGACTCCGTTATCTGAAGCGGTGTCGAAGCCAGCGTAGCAACCATGGGCACGGTTGTTGGCAAAGCCGCCGGGCGGGATGGGGGCGGTCACTGCGGGCGTGTTATTCCCCGGAAGTATCCAAAAACCGCGCCCGACCGCTTGGCATCCTGCGATGGAATTGCCGGTAAAGGTATTGCCGCCGAGATTGGTGATCCAGAAGCCTGATGCAGTGTACTGAGTCCCGTTCACCGGGCTGGTTCCTTCTGTATCGGTAAAGGCCACATTAAAGCCGTTGTAGCCGTTGTCATTTGCAAGATAGTCGCCGCTCCAAAAGGCGGCGTTTGCAGCGGCGTTGCCTGCGGGGATGGAGAATGCATTGCTCATCGCGCCGATGCCGAGGTTATTGATGAAGGCATCGTTTGTCTCAGTACCCATCTCCAGGAAATACAGGTGCCCGACCGCACGGGCGCAGACGTTGTTGGAGATCGTCACGCCATTCGTCGCATGCAGGGTGACGCACTTGTTGTAGCTGTGATGGATGCTGTTGCTGTCGACCAGCACCGTCCCCGCAGTCACCGGGCCGGCCACGTGAAAGTGTATCGGATAGCTGCCCACTTTATCCTTGCCGAACTTTTCGATTTCCACGCCCTGGATCGACACCTCATTAAAGCCCTGCATGATTTTGATCTCGCCGCCATTGGCGGTGTCGTTGCCGGTAATCGCCGCGGTAAGTTTGATGTTGCGGCTCACCAGCCCCACCTCTGCCCGCTCGTCGACACCGTAATTATGGGTTACGCCGTCGTAGAAGGCCGCCTTGCCTGTGTGGGGGGCCTTGCTGCCGTAGTGGTAAGTCACCAATGGAGTCTTAGAATCGAGTGTGATGGTGCAGGCGCCCTTAGTGGGCTTCTTGCAATTGACCTTCGAGATGCGGACGAACTCGGCGCTGTCGGGAGAGAAGTCTGTACCCGCGACGACAATCCATTGGCCCGGCTGCCAGTCGACCGTATCGGCGACCTGGAGCGTTGTCGCTGCGCCTGCCGCAACGGGACTGGCAACCCCCAGATTCGCGCCATATAACTTCGACGGTCCGGCCGGAGCGGCTAAATAAGTCCAGCTTGGCGCCTGGGGATTACTGCCCACTGGCGGTTGCGCGGGGACGACACCCGTTTTCCCAAAAAACATCAAACTGCCGCCGGCGTTGACGGTGATGCCCTTGGTCACGGTTGTCACGGCGCGTGCATCGGTGAAATTGATCGTGACCGCATTACTGCTTGCGATCGGGTTTGCGGAAGAACCGGCTTTGAGCGTCCCGTTAACAACAATTCCCGAGGTATCCAGCTTTCTGCTGCTGTTCTTGTTATCAAAAACGAGCGTCCCCCCTGATGCAATTGTGATGGCGCCGACGCCAAGAGCGCCTGTGTATGATTTATCGACGTAAACGGTTGGTCCACAGCCACCGGAGCCGCCAATGGTGACGTTGCGGTTGCTGTCAAATGCGCACGTGGAGAGCGGCACTGGGGCCGCGGATCTTGCCTCGCGCTCCGGCAAGAAAAGCCCCGTAGCCAGCAAAACGATCAGGAAAGCCGAGGTTAGTCGCGATGAAGTTAGCATGATGATTCCTATTTTTTTTATTATTCTGGTAAAGGCGCTAAGTAATTAGCGTGAACCATGCGGCCATCATGAGGCGCATGGGTCTATGTTTTAATCTCTTTTTCTTCCCCCATGCGCCTTAATCCAGCTAACCTGAGCGCTCCACTTCGTAATATCCGGCTTTTGTAACCCAAGGGGGAAATGCTGAACAAGGTCAATCTCCAACCCTTTCACAGCATTGATGTTTTACCTGATTATGGTGAATATTGCAAAAAAGCAACTGATGAAAAACATCTAGATCTTAGTTAATAGCATCAGGCGATGCCGCTTGTCATATTATGCCTGAGTACCAATCCAAGCCCACAATAGTCCGGCTTCACCCTGTATGGCAACAGCACGGTAAGTAACTTAACGTGGGCAACTGGCTTAAGGATCGACTTTCAGACGTTGAAAATCCTTATCGGCAAGACTGCGGACATCTCAGGCAAATATTCGTAACAAGCTCAAAGACTGTAAGACGTTTTGCGTTTCAAACATCTCTCGTTGTTCTTTCTTGAGGCCCGGCACCTCCTTCTTCACAGCCCACGATTTGCTCCTTAGCATGCGAAGCCCCTACAATTTCTTCTTAGGCTGCTAATGTTTGAAACGATTATAAATTTGCCCCGCCAGCGTCAATCCGGCCAGCACCAGAGCACCGGAGGCGATACCAGCCACCGCATTGAGCAATGAAGAAACCAGCATTTCCAGTATGCCGCCGATGCTGGACTCAATGTTGGCGCTTTGCGCCAGGTGCTCGATGAAGTGGTGCGCTACCGGAATACCGTGTACCAAAATTCCGCCGCCCACCATAAACATCGCCGCAGTGCCGACTATCGCCAGCAACCTCATCAAGTAAGGCGCGCCGTGCAAAAAGATCCAACCGGCTTGATGCTGAATTTTCGCCCATAAGTCCAGCCCCGGCTTTTGGCACAGGCAGAGTCCCACGTCATCCAACTTCACGATGACTGCGACCAAACCGTATACGCCTGCGGTCATAATCAGCGCAATGCAGGAAACCACGACCACTTTGGTTGCAAATGCCGAAGCAGCCACGGCCCCCAGCGTAATGACGATGATTTCTGCCGACAGCACAAAGTCGGTGCGAACAGCTCCCTTGATCTTATCCCGCTCAAACGCCACCAGATCGATCTCTGAATTGGCGACTGCCGCCGCCAGTTCGGCATGCTGGGCTTCGTCTTCGGCATGACTATGCAGTAACGGGTGCGCCAGTTTTTCAAAACCCTCGAAACACAGGTAAGCGCCGCCCAGCATCAGCAACGGCATGATCAACCACGGCGCAAGCCAGCTGATTGCCAGAGCCGTCGGCACTAAAATCAGTTTGTTTTTCAGCGAACCTTTCGCGACCGCCCACACCACCGGCAGCTCCCGCTCCGCCCTGATACCGGACACCTGCTCGGCATTCAGCGCCAAATCATCGCCCAAGACCCCGACGGTTTGCTTCGCCGCAACCTTGGTCATCAAGGCCACGTCGTCCAGAACTAAAGCAATATCGTCAAGTAAAACTAAAAGACTTGCACCAGCCATATTGGACCCTTTTAGATAGGTGGATGAGAAAGGTTGGGCTGTAGGTTCTGCTCTGCCGATTTGAATCCTGATTCAACCGCCATAAGGCCTGCGGCGTGGATAACATACAAATCAGCGCCGCATTGAGCATGAGCGAGAAGCCGCAGATTACTACGGTTGCACTTCGGAGTTGAAACCGCTCGTAATGAGGAGTGCCGAACACGGTAAATATGAAAGCAGCGCAAAAGCCATTGGAGAAAGCAAAGATCTCGCAGCGTACAAGAACTCCCCGCTAGACAAAAAGTAAGTAAAAATCAACATAGAACCCCAGCTCGATGCAGCCACGCGAACTGGGATTTTGTGCTCGCTCGCACCGGCGAATTATTTAGCCCAACAATCCAAATCTACGAATCTTGAAACTCTGCGCTACCATGTGGCGGATATTTTTAAAGACTATCTTGTTCCAAACACGACGACAGTTTTGCCGTGTGCAGTAATCAGTTTTTTATTTTCCAGTTCCTTTAAAACACGCCCGGCCATCTCCCTTGAGCAGCTAACCATGCGACCGATTTCTTGCCTGGAGATATGCAGTTGCATGCCATCCGGATGCGTGATTGCCTCGGGACCTTTACATAAATCCATCAAGGTTCGGGCAATTCGCCCTTCTACATCCATAAACGCCAGATCGCATAAATTGCGACTGGTGGCTAATAAGCGAGCCGATAATTGTTCGCCTATCATGAATAAAATATCAACGCTATGCTCCGCGAGTTCTTTTCTCAAAATCTGGCGGAGTCGTTCATAACTTATTTCGGCCAAGTGGCACTCGCTACGTGTTTTAACGCTGACCTTGCGTCTTTCTGCCGCTTTAAAAACGCCAATTTCACCGATAAATTCATTTTTATTTAAATACGCGAGAATCAACTCATGCCCGCCTTCGGCCTCTTCCACGCAAACACTGACCGATCCTTCTATGATAAAATACAGCCGGTCTCCCGTGTCTCCAGGCCGGATAATGGTTGTTTTGGCAGGATATTTTTTGATATGGCAAAAACGTAAGAAATGCTCCAGCGCTTCTTTATAGGGGGGAACTTGGACTTTAAGTGTCATAACAACAATTCATCTATCATTAAAATGCCATGGGATATTAGATTAACAATGCAGGATTTTAACAAAAAAATCAACATTGTCACTCTGGCAATAAGCGTTTTTATGCTACTCTATGCGTCATTTTTAACCGGAAAAACAAATGCAAGTAACAGTCAAATGGGTCGACGGCGTGATGTTCGTTGGCGAAACCGGCAGTGGGCATGCTGTCGTCATAGACGGCCCGCCCGACCACGGTGGCCGCAATATAGGCATGCGCCCGATGGAAATGCTTTTGTTGGGCGTGGGCGGGTGTTCATCTTTTGATGTAGTTCAGATCCTGCAAAAAGGCAGAAATGATTTTGTTAAATGCGTAACCGAGGTTACCGCCGAACGGGTCGATGCTATCCCTAGCGTGTTTAGCAAGATTCATCTACATTTTATCGTCACCGGCCATGATATAAAGGCATCGGCAGTTGAAAGAGCGGTAAAACTATCCGCAGAGAAATATTGCTCTGCTTCCATTATGCTCAGCAAGGCAGTGGAAATCACCCATGATTTTGAAGTTATTGAGGTTTAACTACGTTGAATAAATTGCAATTACACGGCTTTAATAATTTAACAAAGTCGCTCAGTTTCAATATATATGATATTTGCTACGCACCGGCTGAACAGCAGCAAGCTTATATCGAATATATCGATGAAGCTTACAACGCCGATAAACTGACCCAGATCCTTAAGGATGTCGCCGAAATTATCGGCGCTCAAGTACTTAATATCGCCCGCCAGGACTATGAACCGCAAGGCGCCAGCGTGACCATGCTGATCTCCGAGGGCGAAGCGCCACCGCCACCCAGCATGAACAGCCAATCGCCTGGCCCCCTGCCTGAAACGGTATTGGCGCATTTGGATAAGAGCCATATTACGGTGCATACTTACCCTGAAAGCCACCCCGATAACGGCATCAGCACCTTTCGTGCGGATATTGACGTTTCCACCTGCGGCCGGATTTCGCCGTTGAAAGCGCTCAATTACCTGATTCACAGCTTTGAATCCGACGTGGTGACCATGGATTATAAAGTGCGCGGCTTTACCCGCGACATTTCAGGCAAGAAGCATTATATCGACCATAAAATCACGTCCATTCAGGACTATATTGCGATCGATACGCAAGAAAGTTATCAGATGATTGATGTGAATGTGTATCAGGAAAACATTTTCCACACCAAAATGATGCTCAAGGAAACCGAGCTGGAAAATTATTTATTCGAGAAGGAATGCGACTTGTCCGCCGAGCAAAAAGCGGAGATAGAAAGCAAGTTGCATAAAGAAGTGACCGAGATTTTTTACGGTCACAACTACCGTCAGCGTTATGAAGAAGTTAAAGCTTGATCGTTAAACGAGCTTCAACTTACAACATAGCACCCCGAAGGACACGAAGAATAAACTTCGTGTCCTTCGCAGTTTATTCATTAATCTGCTTACCTTTTAATTGCCGGGCAATTAAAGTAACCGGATGAAGCACCTCCAGCACCACCTCACGCTCCCTGAGTCCCGCCGATATATGCAGAGCGCAGCCTATGTTGGAGCTGACCAGATACTCGGGCTGATCTTCCAAGGCCGCACTCAATAAATCATTTAACAACGCTTGCGCCATAAGCGGGTGCTCCAGCATATAACTGCCCGCCGAACCGCAGCATTGTATCGATGCAAGCAGCGGCGCCATTTTAATACCGGGAATTTGTTGCAGCAGTTTTACCGCCCCCTGCTCTTCGCGCATGACATTTTTTAATGAACACGGCGTATGCAGACACACTGATGCAGCCAAAGGCAGCAGCTGATCGCTCAGATCACTGCCCGATTTGATTAAAAACTGGCTTATATCAACCACTTTTCCGGCAAACTCAGATTGCTGGTATTCCTTCATCTGGCCGCCGCAGCCGCTGGCGATGGTCACTATCGCATCCAGGCTTTTATCTGCAAAAGCGCTGCAATTGGTTACCGCCTGCTGCTCGGCTTTTTCAATATCGCCGTCATGCCTGTCCAGCGCACCGCAACAGGTTTGCTGTTCAGGCAAATGCACATTAAACCCCGCCGCTGTTAATACCTTGATTGCCGCATCGACGGTCTGATGGTCCAGCAAAGAGCCCATGCAACCGATAAACAGGCCTACATTGCCCTTAACCGGCGAGATTTCGGTAAAGTAATCTTGTTTTAAAGGCGTTCGTTCGCTTTGAGCCGGCAACAAGCGATCAACTTTATCGAGATGTAACAATTCAGGCAGCTTAAAAAAACGAGCCGTTTTTTGCAGGCCGCTGGACTGATAAAAATCTAAACCCGATTGCGCCAACCGAGTCGAGGCTTTATTGTGGGACACTTCTTTCAGCAAAGCGCCAGCCAAAGAAGATTTCTTGTGAACGTGCATTTGCCCGCGAAAATTATCAATCAAGCGCCCATAAGGCACCACGGCGGGGCAAACCCGTTCGCAGGATCGGCATAGCAGGCAATTATCGATATGCCCAACCAGCTTTTCTGAGGCTTCCAGATGCCCACCCGCCCAAGCCTGGATTAGCGCAATGCGACCGCGTGGCGACTCGTTTTCGTTTTGGGTCTTCGTATAAGTAGGACAGTGCGGCAAGCATAAGCCGCATTTAACGCAGATGTCGGCGTCGGCCAGTAAGTTATTCATGGTTTTGTGCAGAGATTGCTTCAATTATTTCGGAGTATTCATCGGCTTTAGGCCGGTATAAAAACAGCCCCAGGGCCGACAGCCCGGTGAAAATATACAAGGTATTAAAGCCATCGCCCAACACATACATGACTAATCCCAAAATGCCGACAACCTCAACCAGCGCCATCGAAACGATGATAGTCACCAGATAACGGTTTTTTGCGATGTTCCCATGCGCCGCACTGTCGCAGGGCATGGTTTGGTTCAAGCGAAGCTGAATATGGCGGATCAGGTTGGTCAGCGGAAAAGTCACGATCGCAACGGCATAGAACACCGTCCTGATAAGTACCCGTTGACCCTCAGGCAACGGCTGTTGCAATTGTTCGCCCAAGGTATGGCACAAAATGACATAAGC
>Ga0208789_1001781_pt1 | contig 10996 bp, 9 predicted proteins | sample Methanotroph_Enr_FD_187368 | JGI IMG/M metagenome (GOLD analysis project Ga0208789, IMG submission 187368) | Enriched soil microbial communities from Old Woman Creek wetland in Ohio, USA - Methanotroph_Enrichment_5 (SPAdes) (version 2) | ecosystem: Environmental > Terrestrial > Soil > Wetlands...
GGTGTTCACATACGCATCTATGGCGCGCACCGGATTATTCTGGCTGACGTATTCATCGACACAAGGCGGCAGCAACATGTCTTGCTGACGGTTTAATACGGGTTGATAGCGGCGTGATGTCATGATGGTTGGTTAACTGGCGGTTAGCGGATGATGTGCATATTATAAAATAGGGTGTCTGATAATACTTTCACAGTCTCCGGAGCGTGGGAACGATAAACGCTTTCCAGCCAATAGGCATTTCTACCGATTGTACAAATGACGGGCCTCCTCTAACCTGTCGATCAAAAGCGAATCAGGCTGAAAGCGCTTCCATAGTAGGGTTCACGAATAAAATGAGGCTCCTTCGATATGCACAACGCCCAAACTATTCTCGCCGCCGATCTGCTCCATTTGATCGTCTATTTCGGCGCCGTCGTCGCGATTACCGGCATCATGCTCGGCGGCTCGTACCTGTTGGGACAGAAGCACCGCGCCAAAGCGGCCGACGAGCCTTTTGAATCGGGTATTGTTCCGGCTGGCGATGTTCATATCCGCTTTTCCGTTCAGTTTTATTTGCTGGCCATTTTTTTTGTTATTTTCGATATGGAAAGCGTATTCCTGTTTGCCTGGTCGGTGGCATTGCAGGAATCGGGCTGGCCCGGTTTTATCGAAGCGCTGATTTTTATCGGCGTATTAATCGCGGCATTGGTTTATTTATGGTCTATAGGCGCGCTCGACTGGCGTACCCGTAGGCAGCGCATTGGCAGATCAAGGGGGAACGATGCATTGGACTCTAACTGAAGCGGAGACAGATCCGGCTCCGCAATCCGGGCAGCAAACTTATGAAGAAGCGTTGCGGCGCAATTTCCTATTCGCCAAGCTTGAGGATATGGTTGCCTGGGGACAGTCCAATTCGGTCTGGCCTTTCAACTTCGGTTTGTCTTGCTGTTATGTGGAAATGGCGACCGCATTTACCAGCCGGCATGACATTGCCCGTTTCGGTTCGGAAGTGATCAGGGGATCGCCGCGTCAGGCAGACTTGATCGTCATTTCCGGCACGGTGTTCAGGAAAATGGCGCCGGTGATCAAACGGCTCTACGATCAAATGCTGGAACCGCGCTGGGTTATATCGATGGGCTCCTGCGCCAATTCCGGCGGCATGTACGACATTTACAGCGTCGTGCAGGGCGTCGATAAATTTTTACCGGTGGATGTTTATGTGCCGGGCTGTCCGCCCCGGCCGGAAGCATTGCAGCAAGGATTGATCCTGTTGCAGGAGGCGATAGGCAAGCAAAGGCGTCCGTTAAGCTGGATCGTCGGCGAACAAACGGTGATCAAAGCCTCTACGCCTAGTTACCGTGATTTTCTGACGGAACAGAGAATCCGTACTTTGGAGTTGAGAGATCCCGACCAGGTGTAGCGCTATCTTTTTTATCGTTCCCACGCTCCGGCGTGGGAATGCAGGAGTAGACGCTCCAGCGTCCCGGAATCTGCGTGGAGCGAGTATTTTTGCCGGCGCGTCGGTGTTTCGCAACGCTGGAGCGTTGCGGACTGAATTCCCACGCTGGAGCGTGGGAACTATGTATTATTTTTTCTTCGTGTTAATCGTTCCCACGCTCCGGCGTGGGAATGCAGGGGTAGACGCTCCAGCGTCCCGGAACCTGCGTGGAGCGAGTATTTTTGCCGGCGCGTCGGTGTTTCGCAACGCTGGAGCGTTGCGGACTGAATTCCCACGCCGGAGCGAGGGAACTATGTAAGCCGTTGTTCATCCGTGTAAATCCGTGTTGATCCGTGGCTCAACTGCTCAAATAAATTAGGAGGGAATACATTGGACGGTAACGCTGAAAAAATCGATGTCCCGCAAATCGTGCGCGAACTCGCGGAACGGGCAGGCATCAATAACTTTACCCTCCAGCCGACCCGCGACGGCATAACCACTGTCTGGCTTTCCAGGCAAAACCTGCGCGCCGGTCTCCGCTATTTAAAATCGCAGGCCTATATACTGCTGTTCGACCTGACCGCCACAGACGAACGTCAGCGCACTTACCAGAAAGGACTCCCCGACAGTGAATTTACCGTTATTTATCATTTGCTGTCGTTCGACCGTAACGAAGACATTCGTATCAAAGTTGCATTGATCGAAGCCGATTTGTCCCTCCCAACCATCAGCGATATTTGGCCGTCGGCCAATTGGTACGAGCGCGAAGTCTGGGATATGTTCGGCATCGTCTTTGACGGCCATCCGCATCTCAAACGCATCCTGATGCCGCCGACCTGGCAGGGACATCCGCTACGAAAAGACCATTATGCCCGCGCGACCGAAGTCGAACCGTTTAGCCTGTCCGACGAACAGCAGGACATCGAGCAAGACGCGTTGCGCTTTGTGCCCGAAGACTGGGGCATGCGGCGGCACAGCGAGGATACCGATTTCATGTTCCTGAATATGGGACCCAATCATCCCAGCGTACACGGCGTATTCCGTATCGCCTTGCAACTGGATGGCGAAGAGATCGTCGATGCGCTGCCCGACATCGGCTACCACCATCGCGGCGCGGAAAAAATGGGCGAACGCCAGTCCTGGCACACTTACATCCCTTATACCGACCGGGTCGATTATCTGGGCGGCTCGATGAACAACCTGCCTTATGTGCTGGCCGTCGAGCAGCTGGCCGGAATCGAGGTTCCGCAGCGCGCCCAAGTCATCCGGGTGATGATCTGCGAACTCTACCGTCTTGCCAGCCACCTGTTGTTTTACGGCACTTATACCCAGGATTTGGGCCAGATGTCGCCGATTTTTTATATGTTTATCGACCGCGAAAAAGTGTTCGACATTATCGAATCGATCAGCGGCGCGCGGATGCATGCCAGTTACTTTAGGATCGGCGGCGTGGTCATGGATTTGCCCAAAGGCTGGGATAAACGCATCCGCGAGTTTATCGATTATTTACCCGCCCGCTTGGATCAATACGACAGGATGGTGTTGCAAAACGGCACGCTGAAACGCCGAACCCAGGGTATCGGCGCCTATAACACCGAAGAGGCTATCGATTGGAGCGTGACCGGCCCGAACCTGCGCGCCACCGGGTTTGAATGGGATTACCGTAAAGCGCGGCCTTATTCCGGCTATGAAAACTACGAATTCGACATACCCACCGGCAATAACGGCGATTGTTACGACCGATGCACGGTGCGGGTCGAAGAGATGCGCCAGAGTCTTCGCATCATCAGGCAATGCCTGGATAACATGCCGGTAGGGCCGTATAAAGCCTACCACCCGTTGACCACGCCGCCGCCCAAAGCACGCACGCTGCATGATATAGAAACGCTGATCCAGCATTTTCTGAATGTCAGCTGGGGGCCGGTGATTCCGTCCGGCGAATCCAGCGTAACCGTCGAAGCCACCAAAGGCTTGAACGCTTACTACCTGACCAGCGACGGCGGCACCCTATCTTACCGTACCCGTATCCGCACACCGTCTTTTCCGCATTTGCAAATGATTCCGATGATGTGCCGCGGAATGATGATCCCCGACCTGGTTGCAATATTAGCCAGTATCGATTTTGTTATGGCCGACGTGGACCGCTGAAATGAACGAGCCGATTTTCTATGGTTACCGCGCGGAGCGCTCGTCGTTATACACAAGTCTGTTCAAGACCGTCATGAGCATGGGCGTTGACTTGGATGTAGGCCGGAATAAGACCGCCCGGCGTCAGCCAGGGTGGGCGTTTCCGGCAATCGGAGCGCCGGAAACGCCAGTCCTGCGCTTAACGCGCGGACAGGCTTATTCCGGCCTACGTCGAGATGTGTATAACGGTGAGCGCTCCGGCGTGGGAACGATGAATTCGGGGTTCGGGAAGTTATTGCCGGTCAAATCCTTAACCATAAACTGTCTCGCCTTAATTTGGTAACCGAAATGAACGAACAAACTGAAAAACCAACTTTTGCCGGTTTAAGCCCCGAGGAAATCCGGGAAATTAATGCCGAAATCAGTCATTACGAAGATAAAGCCGCCGTCTCTATCGAGGCGTTGAGAATCGTGCAAAAACACCGGCGCTGGGTTTCCGACGAGTGCCTGGTTGCGGTAGCCGGGTTGCTGGACATGACGCCTGCGCAACTGGAAGCGGTGGCGACTTTCTACAACCTGATTTACCGCCAACCGGTTGGTAAAACCGTCATTCATTATTGCAACAGCGTCACTTGCTGGATGCTCGGTAGCGATCAGGTACAAGAACGCTTGTGCCGACATTTGAAAGTCGAGTTGGGCCAAATGTCGGCCGACGGCGAATATACCGTATTGCCGATTGTGTGCCTGGGCGCTTGCGATCATGCGCCGGTCGCGATGGTCGGCGATCAGCTGAAACTGGACATCACTGAAAATGCCGTCAACGAGATTTTCGGAAGGTGAGGCGCAATGGAAAACGTGAACAAACCGCTGACTAAAAACATCCGCCCGGACCGTGCTTTTGCGACGCTGGCCGATTACGAAAGCACCGGCGGTTATCAAGGCTTGCGCAAGGCCATCGCAGAGTTGCAACCCAAAGACGTGCAGCAATGGGTTAAGGATTCAGGATTGCGCGGCCGCGGCGGCGCCGGATTTAGCGCCGGACTCAAATGGAGCATGGTGCCGATGGATAAGCCCCAAACCCGCTACCTGATTGCCAATGCCGATGAAATGGAGCCGGGGACGTTCAAAGACCGGATGCTGATGGAGCAAGACCCGCATCAGTTAATCGAAGGCATGATCATTGCGTCCTATGCGATTCAAGCCAATACCGCCTATATCTTCCTGCGCGGGGAATACCACCTTGCCCGGCAGCGTCTTGAACATGCGTTGCAGGAAGCCCGGTCTAAAGGTTATCTGGGCGAACATATTCTGGCTTCCGATTTCAATTTGGAAATCGTTCTGCATACCGGCGCGGGACGTTATATTTGCGGCGAGGAAACGGCGCTGATCAGCGCTCTTGAAGGCAAGCGCGCCACGCCTCGGGCCAAGCCGCCGTTCCCGCTGGTCAGCGGGCTGTGGGGCAAACCGACCGTCGTCAATAACGTCGAAACGCTATGCAACGTGCCGCACATTTTGCATTACGGCGTCGGCTGGTATCTGGGTTTGGGGCGGGGCGCCGACAAAGGCACCAAACTATTCGGTGCCAGCGGCCGGGTTAAATATCCCGGTTTATGGGAGCTGCCGATGGGCATTCCGATTCGGGAGATTTTTGAAAAATACGCCGGCGGCATGAGCGGCGGTTACAAACTGCGCGGCTTTTTGCCCGGCGGCGCATCGACCGATTTCCTGATGCCCGAGCATTTGGATGTGCTTATGGATTACGAAGCCGTCAGCAAAGCCGGCAGCCGGCTCGGCACCGGCAGCCTGATTGTGCTCGATGACAAGACCTGTCCGGTACAAATGGTGCTGAACCTGGAACAGTTTTTTGCCCAGGAATCCTGCGGATGGTGTACGCCGTGCCGGGATGGTTTGCCGTGGACAGTCACTTTACTGAAAGACATCATCGCCGGGAAAGGCCGCCTCGAAGACCTGGATACCTTGTCCGGATTAAGCCGAATGTTGAGCCCCGGAAATACTTTTTGCGCGTTGGCTCCCGGAGCTGTGGAGCCTTTACAAAGCGCGCTTAAATATTTTCGCGGGGATTTTGAGCGCTACATTGTGGCAAAGGAGCCCGCGTAATGGCCCGCATCGAAATCGACGGTCAATCTTACGATGTTCCGGATGGAAGCAATCTGTTGTCCGCCTGCTTGGCATTGGGCCTCGATCTGCCTTATTTTTGCTGGCATCCGGCGCTGGGTTCGGCGGGCGCTTGCCGGCAATGCGCGGTCATCCAGTACAAAGATGCGGAAGACCGGCGCGGGAAATTGGTCATGGCCTGCATGACGCCGGTAGCCGACGGTGTGCGTGTTTCGCTGAATGCCGAATACGCGCAAAAATTCCGCAGCGACAATATCGAACTGCTGATGACTAACCATCCGCACGACTGCCCGGTTTGCGAAGAAGGCGGCGAATGCCATTTGCAGGATATGACCGTTATGACCGGCCATACTTCCCGCCGTTACCGGGGCCTGAAACGCACCCATAACAACCAGGACCTCGGCCCGTTTATCAATCATGAAATGAACCGCTGCATCGCCTGCTACCGTTGCGTGCGTTTCTATGACGAGTACGCCGGCGGCAAGGATCTGCAAGTTTTGGGCATGCATAACAACGTCTATTTCGGCCGTTTTGAGGACGGCGCGTTGGAAAACGAATTCAGCGGTAATCTGGTCGAAGTGTGCCCGACCGGGGTTTTCACCGATAAAACCTTCAGCGCTCATTATGTTCGAAAGTGGGATTTGCAAAGCGCGCCGTCGGTTTGCGTCCATTGCGGCCTGGGCTGCAACACCGCGCCCGGCGAACGCTACGGAGAACTCAGGCGGATTATCAATCGCTATAACAGCGAGATTAACGGCTATTTTCTTTGCGACCGGGGCCGCTTCGGTTACGGCTTCGTCAACAGCCATGAGCGTATCCGCAAGCCTCAGCTCAAAGACTATCCGGACATCTCGGCCGATGCGGCCGAAAGTTATTTTCGTAAGTTGCTGAAAGGTTCCAATCCGGCGATAGGCATTGGTTCGCCGCGTGCCTCGCTGGAAGCCAATTTTGCCTTGCGCATGTTGGTCGGGGAAGAAAACTTCTTCTTAGGCTTGGACGATACCGAACATACCTTACTGAATGCCATTGCCGAAATGATGCTTGACGGCGGCATCCATTCGCCATCCCTGCGCGAAGTCGAACAAGCCGATGCGGTGTTGATTCTCGGCGAAGACGTGACCCATAGCGCGCCGAGACTGGCGCTTTCGTTGCGGCAGGCGGCGCGCCAGGCATCGTTCGAATTGGCCGGCAGCTTGCATGTATTGCCCTGGCAGGATGCGGCGGTCAGGAACCTGGAACAACAAGCCTTAACGCCGGTGTACATTGCGAGTATTTGCGCTACACGCCTGGACGATATTGCCACGAACACTTACCGAGGCAGTCCGGAAGACATTGCCCGGCTTGGTTTTGCGATTGCCCATCATCTCGATCAATCGGCTCCCGCGCCCGCCGCTTTGGGCGATGCCGAGCAAGCGCTGGCAGCAAGCATTGCCGACGGTTTGAAACAGGCGAAACGCCCGTTGATCGTATCGGGAACCGGCTGTGCAAGCCTTGCCGTCATTCAGGCCGCCTATAACGTCGCCAAAGCGCTGCCGTCGGTCAACAAACAACTGACTTTTACGGTTCCGGAATGTAACAGCCTTGGCTTGGCAATCATCGGTGGCTTACCTTTAGCACAGGCTTTCGAACGCATCGGTAATGGGTTGGCCGACAGCATGATTATTCTTGAGAATGATCTCTACCGTCGGGCGCCGGGCCGAAACGTGGATTTGTTTTTGCAGCTAGCCAATCATATCGTTGCTATCGATAGCCTGGAAAACAAAACCACAGCACATGCCGAATTAGTGTTGCCGGCATCGACTTTCGCCGAATCAGAAGGCACCTTGGTCAATAACGAAGGCCGGGCTCAGCGTTATTTTCCGGTTTACCCGGTGGAAGAACCGGTGCGCGGCAGTTGGCAGTGGTTGACCTGTGTGATGGGCAGTGCTGTCGACGTGAGCAGTGAAAAGCCCTCTCCAGAGGGAGAGGGTTGGGTGAGGGGAAATCAAAATAAGGAAGAAAGCTTATTTAGATCCCCTCATCCCAGCCTAATCATGCCGGACTCTCCTGTCCGGCACCCTGCGGGCGAGTGCAAATCCGCTCCCGGCGGATTTGTCCCGGAGGGAGAAGGGGCAGATACTCCTCAATCAACACCATCAAATAGCATCGACAATTCGCAATGGCAGCATCACGATGCGCTTACCGCCGCTTGCGCCAGTGCATTTCCCGATCTTGCCGGTATTACCCAGGCCGCGCCTGGGGCGGATTACACCGTCAAAGGCAGTAAAATCCCACGGCAGCCTCATCGTTACAGCGGCCGTACCGCGATGCACGCCAACATCAACGTCAGCGAACCCAGTCAGCCGCATGATGACGAAACGCCGTTCGCGTTTACGATGGAAGGAAATACCGAGCAAGTCCCGCCGGCTTTATTACCGGTTATTTGGGCGCCGGGTTGGAACTCCAATCAAGCCATCAATAAGTTCCAGCAAGAAATCGGCGGTTCCCTGCGCGGCGAAGACACCGGAGTGCGCTTGATCGAGGCAGCCGGTACTCTGCCTTGGTTTTGCGATATTCCGCCCGAGTTTATACCGGTACCCGGCCGCTGGCGGATCATGCCGTTGCCGCACATTTTCGGCAGTGAGGAATTAAGCCTGCATTCGCCGGCGCTACTCGAACGCTTGCCGCCTTTTTGCGTTTTGCTGAATCCCCTGGATGCTGAAAAATTGGGCATTGATAGCGGCGATCTGGTGGAAATCAGCAGCCTTGCAGGCGTTGCCATTCTGAACGTGCCGGTGCAAATCGAGAACACATTTCCAAGCGGTTTATTAGGGATAACAGCGGGACTGCCTGTATTCCAGGCTATGAAAAGTTGGGCCGAGGTCAGTCTAAAAAAAGTGAATCGGGAGGGCAGGTTATGAATATCAATACTGCCGACTTAATCGCAACAAAGCCCTCTCCGGAGGGAGAGGGTTGGGTGACGACTGCATGGATGCAGGAGGTAGGGCAACGCATGGAGCAGTTGCCGAGGGGAGAGTCAACAGCACTGGTTACGAACACAGACCTAGGCGAAGCAGCCGACATAAGCGGCATCCTTATCTCAACGATTGTTGTTGCAGCGCTGCTAATTTGGGTTGAACGCCGCCTGCTTGCCGTCTGGCAGGATCGCCTGGGGCCCAATCGGGTCGGGCCGTTCGGTTTAATGCAGGTAGTGGCGGACATGATCAAAATGTTCTTCAAGGAAGACTGGATTCCTCCGTTTGCCGACAAGCCGGTCTTCATACTGGCGCCTACCATCGTCTTCATCACCATGCTGACCGGCTTTGCCGTTATTCCTTTTGCGCCGGGCGTCGGCATTATCGATTTCAACTTCGGGCTGCTTTACTTCCTGGCCTTGTCCTCACTGTCCGTTTACAGCATCGTGCTGGCAGGCTATGCGTCCGGCAACAAATACTCGCTGCTTGGCGGTCTGCGGGCCGCGGCGCAAACAGTCAGTTATGAAGTATTCATGGGTATTTCGGCGATGGGCGTAGTGATGTTGGCCGGTACCTTTAATTTAAGGGAAATTGTCGAAGCCCAGCGCGGCGGCTGGTTCATTATTCCCCAGTTTCCCGGTTTTATCATCTTCCTGATTGCGGTTGTCGCCGAAAGCCGCCGGACGCCGCTTGACCTGCCGGAAGCCGAGCAAGAGCTGGTGGCCGGTTTTCATACCGAGTATTCGGGGATGAAATTCGGCATGTTTTTCGTTGGCGAGTATCTCGCCATTACGCTCAGCTCGGCGATGATCGTAACGCTTTTTTTCGGCGGCTGGCTGGGACCCTGGTTGCCGCCATTGCTATGGTTTTGCCTGAAAACCGCTGTCGGCATTATGTTTTTTATTTTGTTGAGAGGATCGTTGCCGCGGCCCCGTTACGATCAATTGATGGCCTTTGGCTGGAAAGTGTTGTTGCCGGCAGCGTTGTTGAATCTGCTGGTTACCGGTGCGGTAGTTTTGTCATTGCATAGTTAAGGTGATGATCGGTTTATTCACCACGAAGGCACGAAGAACACAGTGGGTGCGCTTCTCGTTATGCACCAGTGTATTTCAGAGTCGTCATACCGGCAGGGATGCCGGTATCCAGTGCCATGGACGGTAACTTGGCGGTTCTACAGGTACTAGCTAGTTCCCAAGCTCTAGCTTCCCGTCTCGCGAAGCTAGAGCTTCGTTACCTGGGTTCCCAAGCTGGAGCTTGGGAACCAGCGCATGTTCTAAAAGGATAAAACGATGCTAAGCCAATTACGATCATTATGGGAAGTGTTGAAACATACCTTCGTCAAGGCGGATACGGTCGAATATCCGGAACAGAAACCGGCGCTGTTTCCCCGCTATCGCGGACGCATCGTCCTGACCCGCGATCCTGACGGCGAAGAACGTTGCGTTGCCTGCAATTTATGCGCGGTAGCTTGCCCGGTGGATTGCATCGCCTTGCAGAAAGCCGAACACGAGGACGGACGCTGGTATCCGGAATTTTTCCGCATCAATTTTTCCCGCTGCATCATGTGCGGATATTGCGAGGAAGCCTGTCCGACCCATGCGATTCAACTGACGCCGGATTTTGAAATGTGCGAATACGACCGCCAGAGCATGGTTTACGAAAAGCAGCATTTATTGATCGACGGTACCGGGAAATATCACGATTACAACTTTTACCGGGTTGCCGGGATGACGATTGGCGGTAAGGCCAAGGGGGAGGCTGAAAACGAAGCGCCGCCGGTGGATGTGAAAACTTTATTGCCTTGAGTGGGAGAGCATTTATCGTTCCCACGCTCCGGCGTGGGAATGCAGTAGTGGACGCTCCAGCGTCCCGTAATTGCGGATACCATCAGCTTTTTTGTTTTCGGGAAGCTGAAGTTTGGGAAAGAGCGGAACGTTGCCGGTTGGTTAGACCTTCCAGGTTTTACGACTGCCATGGATGGCGGAAGTGCTGGAGCAGCCGGGAGCGGCTCCAGTAAAAACCTGGAAGGTCTGTCTATCGGCCTAACGTCAGGTAAGGGATTGTCGGCATGGCGGTAGCCAGCAGATGCTTGTGTATAACGATAAGCGCTCCGGTATCTCGCAACGCTGGAGCGTTGCAGACTGAATTCCCACGCCGGAGAGACTGTGAAAGTATTATCAGACACCCTATTTTATAATATGCACATCATCCGCTAACCGCCAGTTAACCAATCATCATGACATCACGCCGCTATCAACCCGTATTAAACCGTCAGCAAGACATGTTGCTGCCGCCTTGTGTCGATGAATACGTCAGCCAGAATAATCCGGTGCGCGCCATAGATGCGTATGTGAACACC
>Ga0208789_1001782_pt1 | contig 10994 bp, 7 predicted proteins | sample Methanotroph_Enr_FD_187368 | JGI IMG/M metagenome (GOLD analysis project Ga0208789, IMG submission 187368) | Enriched soil microbial communities from Old Woman Creek wetland in Ohio, USA - Methanotroph_Enrichment_5 (SPAdes) (version 2) | ecosystem: Environmental > Terrestrial > Soil > Wetlands...
TTATCGTACAACCAGAAGTTAATCGATATAGATATCAACAGGGTCTATCTCGAATATCAACGCACCAAAGTTTATTGGTTAAACCTTACAAACCGCACAAAAAAGTACGAGCTTTATACAGAAGAAATAATAAGAAGCGTATTGGTGCTTAAATTAATGACGTTTCAATCTACTGGAGCAATTTTAGCGGCATTGACAACCAGTATCCCCGAAACAATCGGAGAAGTGCGCAACTGGGACTATCGTTTTTGCTGGTTACGCGATGCCTCCATGTCGGTCGATACATTGCTTAAAATAGGTCATTACAAATCGGCGAAAGGCTTTTTAGGTTACATTAAGGAGATTCTTCAATCGAAATACGACAGTTTCCAGATTATGTACGGCATCAGGGGGGAACGCCAGCTTTCCGAAACCGACCTACCTAATCTCTCGGGATATTACAACTCAAAGCCGGTCAGGATCGGAAATGCAGCTTATTATCAGCGGCAAAATGATGTATTTGGTTACCTGTTGAATGTTGTCTATCAATATTATGTGTTTTTTCCTGGCACACTTGATGAAATTGAGGATATGTGGGATACTGTGTGCAATATTGCCCACACTGTTTCTGTACAATGGGGAAAACCAGATAAAGGGATATGGGAAATACGAAACGGTGAGAAACACTTTGTCTTTTCAAAAGTAATGAGTTGGGTTGCAATGGACAGGGCAACCAAAATTGCCGATTTGCTGAATAAAAAATACTATGCCGAAATATGGCAAGGTATCGCAAATGACATTAAAGAAGATGTCTTGCAAAATGGCTGGAAGGAGGAGCTGCAAACATTCACCCAAACCTATTGCAATACAGATCTCGATGCTTCATTACTTCTCATGGCCGAGTATGGTTTTATTGATGCCGATGATATAAAGTATAAAAAAACAGTGATTGCGGTTAAAAACGCCCTCTTTTATAACGGATTAATGTATAGGTATATCAACGCCGATGATTTTGGCAAACCAACCTCTTCGTTTACGATATGTACCTTTTGGCTGATCCAGGCGTTGTATAAAATAGGAAGCACGGACGAGGCCAAAATTATATTCGACAATCTTTTAGCCTGTGGAAACCATTTAGGACTTTTTAGCGAAGATATTGATTTCGCTACAAAAAGGCTTCTGGGGAATTTCCCTCAAGCCTATTCGCACCTGGCTTTAATTAATACGGCCAGACTATTTTCGGATGAGAAGTATATTTCGAAATTTATTAAGCCTTAATATTTGTATCACTATTCGTTTCAATCCTGATTTTAGCAAACGAGCCTGGGTAATTAACATTAATAAAATCAATAAGTTTCTCCCGTATTGCTGTCCTTAAGTCCCAGTTTTTCGAGGCATCGGCGCTGCTCAGCAACACCCTCACTTCTTTAAACCGTTCGGTAGAGTTTGTAACCTGTACATTGACGATTCGCCCGTCCCAGTCCTGATTTCCTTTCAGAATTTCCGGCAGAGCTTTCCGGATGCTTTCAACCGGAAAATCGTAATCAACGTATAAAAAAATTGTTCCTGTAATAGCCGCACTTGAACGTGTCCAGTTCTGGAATGGTTTTTCGAGAAACCAGGTTACGGGGAGGATCAAACGCCTTTCATCCCATATTTTAACAACGACATAGGTTAGTGTTATCTCTTCAATACGGCCCCATTCTCCCTCAACTATCACCACGTCATCTAACCGGATAGGCTGTGTAATCGCTATTTGTATTCCGGCGAGGATCATGCCGATGCTTTTTTGTGCTGCAAAACCGACAATAATACCGACAACCCCGGCAGAGGTCAGCAAACTTAACCCTACGGTTCTTGCCGCATCGAATGTCAGAAACGCGAATGCAATGGCAATTGTTACAATGATCGCATTGGCAATTCCTATAAAGACGTTGATCTGGGTGAGGCGCTTACGCGCATTAAGGTTGTCGGTGGCTGTAATGTCAAGCTTACTTTGTAAATACCAGGCACCTAATTTGACAAACTTAACTGCAATCCAGGTCAGTGCGAAAATCAGTAAAAGTTCGTTGAAATGCGATAAATAGGGAAAGAACAACCAGTTACTTAGGAATATATGTGTGAATAGCTTTAACATCACCCAATAAATGACCCATAAAGCGGGAATTTTAAAAAGATCTAAAATAAAATCATCAAGCTTCCCCGGCGTTTTAAATACCCGTTTCTTAAAAAACCGGAATAAATATTTGTAAACGAAAAAAACAATGATAAGTAACGCAATAAACGAAACTGTAGCGATTATCAGATTAGATGTTTCGTTGCTATCTGGCTGATTCATAGGTTCATTATTTTATTCTGGCTAAAATTACCAAATTTTTGGCTATATTTGTGTTTAACCCGGTTTACTTTCGCTGCCGGGAAAAGTGACAGTTATGAATAATACTGCAATATTATGGATAATACAACACATTTTGAACGGTTGGTTATTGCGGCTTACCGTTTGCCTTTTAAATTAACCAAAACAAAAAAAGGGTACAAAGCTGTTCAGAATTCAGGTGGTCTGGTTTCGGCAATTCTTGCTTTGTCTGAAAACTTTAAAAAAAACACCGGCAAATTAAAAAACAGTAAAATTGTATGGGCCGGTATAGCCGATGATTTACCCGGCGACGTGACATCTGAGCAATTTGAAAATGAGAACTTTGAAATTTTGCCAGTCACTATTGACAAAAAAGTAAACGATCTATATTACGGAGGATTTTGCAACGATCTAATCTGGCCATTGTTTCACTATTTTCCTTCCTATGCCGTGTTCAACAATGATTATTACCCGGCCTACGAGGAAGCCAACCTGAAATTTTGTGAAGAACTCGTTAAAACGATCAAACCCGGTGATTTTATCTGGATTCACGACTACCAGTTAATGATGCTGCCTGAAATGATCCGGCAAAAAATGCCCGATGCGACCATTGGTTTCTTCCTGCATATCCCTTTCCCGTCATTTGAAATATTCCGATTATTGCCCCGTCATTGGCGTGAATCGGTAATTAACGGATTGCTAGGGGCCGATTTAATCGGGTTTCATACACACGATTATACGCAAAACTTCATTAAATCTGTCAAACGAACGACCGGTTTTGAGTGCCGTCAAAATATTATCTATACCCCGAAAAAAATGGTTAAAGCAGATGCCTTTCCTATCGGGATTGACTATGATAAATTTCATGACGCTTGTCTTAAAAAACCGGTGTTGGCTGAAAAGCAGAAACTTAAAGATCACCTGTCAGCGCAAAAGCTTGTCTTTTCTGTCGACCGGCTCGATTACTCAAAAGGGCTGTTATTAAAGCTTAAAGGATATGAAACATTTCTTGAAACTTACCCTGCATGGCGTTCGAAAGTAGTTTTCAATATGGTAGTTGTCCCTTCCCGCGACAATATTGAAAAGTATAAAAAAATGAAAAAGGAGATCGAATCAACGGTTGGTCGGATTAATGGAAAATTCAGCTCACTTTCGTGGCAGTCGATCATTTATCAATACAAATCGCTCACATTTAATGAACTGGTCGCACTTTATGATTTAAGTGATGTTGGATTAATTACCCCTTTGCGCGATGGGATGAACCTTGTGGCTAAGGAATATGTGGCCTGCCAGGTCGAAACGGAAGGAGTTTTAATACTGAGTGAAATGGCTGGTGCGGCGGCGGAAATGAATGAAGCGCTCATTATTAACCCGGTTGATAATATTGAAATGGCCGAAGCAATTTTTAATGCCCTGGAGATGAAGCCGGAGGAAAAACATTCCCGCATCGAAAGGATGAAAAACAGGATTTCGAACTACAACGTTTTCACGTGGGCTTTTGATTTTTTTAATCAGGCATTCGACACCAAAGAAGAACAAAAATTGATGAATGTCAAATTTATCAATAAGACAATCACAACAAAAATTGTTGCCGATTTTCAAAAAGCGGAAAAGCGGATTCTTTTTCTCGATTATGATGGTACCCTTGTGCCGTTTGCCAAATATCCCGAACTGGCAATAATAGATAAAGGCACATTGACAGTCATTGAGAAATTGTCAAAAGATCCCAAAAACGAGGTCGTGATCGTCAGCGGAAGGGATAAAAAATTTCTCGAAAAACAATTTTCAGGAGTCAATGTTAGTTTGATCGCTGAACATGGTTATTACATTAAAAAAAGGGACGGGGACTGGGAAGTAACAATTACTACTGACGGAAACTGGAAAGAGGCGGTTTTACCTATATTGAACGAATATGTTAGTCGTTGCAATGGTACCTTTATCGAAGAAAAGACGGGTAGTATTGCCTGGCATTACCGGAACGCCGATTCAGATTTTGCTCAGTTACGCCTGCACGAATTGAGGGACGATCTTGCCGAGATCATCCGTTCTAAAACAGATTTTGAAATTCTTGAAGGGCATAAAGTTCTGGAGGTAAAAAGTGGTAAATACGACAAGGGACAAGCTGCAATTGCCCTGATGACTGATCAGAATTTCGGTTTTATTTTTGCGGTCGGTGATGATAAAACCGACGAGTTCCTTTTCAAGGCTTTACCCGATACAGCCTATACGATTCGTGTTGGTCTAAGCCCTTCTTTTGCAAGATACAATATTACCGACATCTCCATATTGTTGAAATTAATGGAAACGCTGGAAGAATAATTATCAAATCAGGAAAAATATGATCAGAATTCGGAAAATTTCCAATCCCTACCTCGAACCAAATATCCGTAAGATGGAAAAGGTGAAGGAAATTATCAAAACCCAGATTCCTCTTCTGGCAGATAAAAAAATTGAAGAGATTGAAAGCCAAATGATCGATCCTCTCAAATACAGGTATCAGACATCTCTTTTTATTGCCGAAGATATCAATGATGCGGTACGTGGGTTTGCGCTTATGCTATACATGTCGGATCTTGGGTTCTGTTATCTTGATTACATTGCGGTATCACCCGAAAAAACATCTTCGGGATTAGGAGGTGCCCTTTATGAAAGAGTCAGGGAAGAGGCGGTGTCGTTAGATGCTATCGGAATTTTCTGCGAATGTTTACCTGATGACCCGGCGCTTTGTGGTGATGACGAACTGCTCATTAAACAGAACCAGAAAAGACTTGCATTTTACGAACGATTCGGAGCGAGGCCTATTGCAAATACCCGCTATGAAACAACTGTCAATCCGGAGGATGACAGTCCGCCTTATCTTGTATTTGATGGACTTAACAAGCGGAACATTATACCAAATGACAAGGCGCGCGAAATTGTAAAAGCAATTTTAGAACGTAAATATGGCGACTATTGTCCCGAATCCTATATCAAAATGGTAATCAATAGTATTCAGGATGAACCTGTTGTGCTCCGGCCGCCTAAGTACACGAAAAATCGGCGCATATATAAGCCGCATCTTAGCGAAAAGAATAAGATATTATTGATTGTTAATAACCAGCACATTATTCATCATATTAAGGAGAGAGGCTACGTAGAATCACCGGTCAGGGTAAAGAGTATTCTGAAGGAACTCGATAAATCGGGCCTGTTTAGATATGGGAAGGTAAGGGAATATCCCGATAAGTTTATTCTGGATGTTCACGATCGTAATTATTTTAATTACTTCAAAAAAGTTTGCCAGAATCTCCCGAAAGGCAAATCAGTTTATCCTTATGTATTCCCGATCAGAAATGTTGCCAGGGCTCCAAAAGACCTGTCAGTAAAAGCTGGCTATTATTGCTTTGATACATTTACCCCGCTTAATCAGAATGCTTTCCTGGCAGCCCGCGGGGGTGTTAATTGCACTTTAACTGCAACCGATAAGATCATTGGCGGAACCAAAATTGCCTATGTACTGACCCGACCTCCCGGGCATCATACCGAAAGGTCGGTTTTCGGAGGATTTTGTTATTTCAACAATTGCGCTATTGCCGCGAATCGTTTTAGTAAATTAGGTAAAGTTGCTATTTTGGATATCGATTTTCATCATGGAAATGGCCAACAGCAAATTTTCTACCAGCGCAACGATGTTTTAACCATCTCAATTCATGGCCATCCCTCTTTCGCTTATCCCTATTTTTCTGGCTTTTCCGACGAAAATGGTGAAGATTCAGGTTCGGGATTCAATGTGAATTTTCCTTTACCCGAAAAAACATCCTACGAAAACTATACAAAAATACTCGCCAAAGCGTTGAAATTAATACAGGATTACCAGCCGGATTATTTCATAGTTGCTTTAGGACTTGATACAGCCAAGGGAGACCCAACAGGGACATGGGATTTCTCTACAGCTGATTTTCTAAACACGGGCCAATTGATTGGCAGCTTAAATATTCCGGTTCTGATCGTCCAGGAAGGCGGATACAAAAGTCAATCGTTAGGTGCTAATGCCAGGGCATTTTTCAGCGGATTATATCAATCTTTAAGCGATCAATGAAGGATGGACTCACGGTCACGACATGTCGTGTTTGGCTGATTTTTCATTTTAAAGGCGTATGTTGAAATAAATTATATTAAATCAATAAAAATGGAAAAGAAAAATTTAGAATCCAGAAGAACTCTTTTAAAAGGATTAGCAGTGCTCCCTTTCTTAGGTAGTTTATCCGTTTCGTCCTTTGGTGCCAATGAATTTTCAAGAGATACCAGTTTTATTACAGAAGAAGCGAAAGAATCATTAAAAAAACTTAAAGGCGTTCTTCCCAAAGGCAAACTTGGTAAATTTGAAATAAGTAAGCTTGTTTTGGGATGTAATCCAATGGGAGGATGGGCACACTCAAGAGATCTTAGGTATGTCGGGCAACTTAGCAAAAAATGGCACACCAATCAAAAAATGAAAGAGACATGGGCTATTTCTGAGGCAGCTGGAGTCAATTTCTGTAATCTTGTTGAGTTTCAATATCCGGCATTTAATGAGTATAAAAAGGAAACCGGCAGTAAAATGATAAATGTCTGTCAGTGTTCTATTGGACCAGAAAACGATAGGCTTGCTCCCTTGAAAAAAGCTGTTGATGATGGAGCCGACTTAATTTATATTCAGGGTGAAAATACAGACCGACTTGCATTAAGCAATGCACTTGGGGATCTACATCAGGCTCTTGAGTATACACATAGTCAGGGTATGCTTTTGGGTATTGGATCACATTCGTTAAAGACAGTTCTTGACTCAAGGAAGCTTGGCGTAAAGCCTGACTTTTATTATAAAACATTCCACCATGACAATTACTGGTCAGCAACTCCACGTGAAAACAGGAAAGAATATATGCATTATACCAGTTCGAATGGTAGTCCTCGGGGACAGTCAACCATATTGGCAGGATCTCCAGATGCTCCAAGAGTTAAGCATGATGTTTGGAATGACAATATGTGGGATTATTTCCCGGAAGAAACCATTAAAGCTTTCAATTCCATAGATGTGCCATTCTTTGGCTTCAAGGTAATGGCAGCTGGAGCACTTACACCTGAGGACGGAATCCGTTGGGCTTTCGAACACGGTGCCGATTTTGTATGTGCAGGTATGTATGATTTCCAGGTCGTTGATGATGTAAATATAACTATTAATATATTGAACAATTTAGGGAAACGTGAACGACTTTGGTTTGGATAATAGGTGAAGTATTCAACAATGCCGGTGAGATCGCAAAAGCATCAGGAATAAAATGGGGATACCACAACCATAATATTGAATTTAAGCGGATTGCAAAACCTGGAGAAACCCATCCAACTGGCCCTGGAGCTATCCTTCGTCCTGTTGGGGATATCGTTTATGACCTGATGGATGAAGGAACTGATCCTTCGCTGGTATTTTTCGAAATGGATGTCTACTGGACTGTTATGGGTCAGATGGATCCATTGGATTATTTCGAAAAGTATCCAACCCGAATTCAGGTTTTGCACATTAAAGACCGCTCGGTTTTAGGCCAGTCAGGAATGATGAATTTCGAAAATATCTTCAAAAAAGCTTATTCCATCGGAATCAACGAATTTTATGTTGAGATTGAAAAGATAAAAGCTAATTTGACACAATTTGAGGGTGTTAAGGGTTGTTTTGATTATTTGAACAATGCTGATTTTGTCAGATAGAATAAAGTTAATTCTACGAAAATTATTTTAGAGCATAAAAAATAATGGTTCAAAATGCATTTGTGGTTTGAGTTTAGGTTACACCTTTACCAGAAATGGTAAAGGTGTCTGGAGTTTAGCTAATTTCTCATATAAAAAGGCATACGGTTAAAAGGCATACGGCCACGACATGTCGTGGCCCTTCATTCCCAACTCCCCTTTATTTCCTATTTCAATTCATTTCCCTATTTCCCTTCATTTCCCTATTTCCATTTATTTCCCTACTCCCCTTCATTTCCCTATTTCCCTATATTTCCCTTTATTCCCCTACTCCCCTTCAGGAGCATTCAAAAGCATTTCAATATCTTTTAACCTGCCAAAGAGAACGATTTGATCTCCGATCAAAAGTTTCTGGTTAGCCGATGGTAAACCAAGCGACTTTTTCTTATGTTGAACATGACCAAAAATAGATTTTGAATCCTCGGTTCTGATGATGGTAAGAATCAGCAGCGAATGCCTGTTGGTAAAATCAACTTCACTGAGCAGCATACCGTCGTAACGGTCGGGCAACCGCGCCTCAATAATTTTATATTCATCAGTGATATCATAGGAATTGTTAAGCCCTGAAAAAAGGATGCTGTCAGCAAAGCGGGAGGCAGCATCATATTCAGGCTGAAGGATCAGATCTACCCCAAGAGCTTCCAAAACCTTGTGTTGCAGCGGATTTATTGCCCTGCTCACAAGCTTTTTGACCCCGGCTTGTTTTAACAGGGCGGTAGTCATAATTGAAGCGCCAAAATCTTCTCCAATCGTAACAATGGCATAATCACACTCTTTTAACGGAAGTGTTGCCAGTGCATGTTCGTTTGTGCAATCAAGGCAAATTGTTTGCGTAATCGCATCTTTAAAATCTTCAGTCTTTTCCCTGTTACCATCAACTCCTATTACCTCATGGCCTAGCGAAGTGAGCCTTGCCGACAGGGATGAACCAAAATTACCGAGACCAATAACGATGAATTTCATGAGAAAATAACTTAGTTAATAAATTGATTGTTTGATCGTTCTCATGGAACTCCTCCCGGTAAACCGGAAGTCGTTTCATGAGAAAATAATTTAATTGATCATTATATTTTCTAAAGGATAATTATACCTGGAGCTGCGCATTTTCCTGAAAATACCCACCAGAATAGTGAGTGTACCCACGCGTCCCAGGAACATGGTAATAATAAGAATCCATTTTCCGGCCAAAGAAAACTGGGCAGTGATTCCCAGCGACAAACCAACGGTGCCGAAAGCTGAAAAGACCTCAAAAATAATTTTTGTGAGGTCTAAATTTCCATCTGTAATGGCAAGCAGGAGCACTGCCATCCCGATTACCAGTAACGACAGAAAGATAACTGAAAATGCCCTTCGCCCCGAGTCATTGGACAATTCGCGGCCAAAAATCTCAATTCTCTCTTTTCCCTTAGCCATGCTTATAAAATTAAGAACGGCTACTGCAAAAGTGGTGGTTTTAATCCCTCCTCCTGTAGATGCCGGAGAGGCGCCTACCCACATCAGGAACAAATAGACCAGGATGGTTGCCGGGGCAAACACTGACATGTCAACAGTGTTAAAACCTGCGGTTCGCGCTGTAACTGACCCGAAAAATGCACCCGCTACCTTGCCCGGCACCGAAAGTCCTTTTAAGGAATGATCGTATTCGGAAAACATAAAAAAGGCAAATCCTGTTACAAGAAGCATAAGGGTTGTAATCATCACCAGCCGCGTATTTACGTTGATTATATTAGGCATGTGAACGTACCTGCTTTTGGTGGTGATCTGCAGGTATTTATTCCTGAAAAAATGGCTTAACAGCCGATAATAATTGAAAACAATGGGGAAGCCTAACCCTCCTAAGATAATTAATACCCCAATGATGTAATGAAGGTTGTAATTGGATCTGAAACCTGGTTGGTACAGGTTTCCGGAAAGTGTTGAAAAACCTGCGTTACAAAATGCCGAGATGGAATGAAATGCCGAGAACCCAATGGTAGAATAATCTTCGGTAAACAGGTCCGGATCAAGCGTAGAATAAATAATCACAGCCCCAATAGCTTCGATGGCGAGCGTGATCGTAATGATTTTCAGCAGGGTATTGAAAATTTCACCCAGCTTCTCCTCATTAATCAGATCTTTCAGCATAAATTCGTGGCTAAATGGCGATCCTCCCTTAAAGAAATATCCAAAAAAACTGGTAAAAGTCATGATGCCCAGTCCGCCGATCTGGATAAGAATGATGATAAAAATCTGGCCCAACGGGGTAAAATAGGTGGCAGTATCAACCACAATCAAGCCTGTAACACAAACGGCGCTGGTTGAAGTAAAGAAGGCATCTGTAAATCCAATTCCGGTGTACGTTGCGTTTGGCAACAGCAGCAATCCTGTTCCCATAACAATGATAAATAGAAAACTGGAAGCAAAAAGGAGTCCCGGGTTAGTATTGCGGTTGCTAAGTTGAAGCGAGCTGGTGGAGACTTCCACAATCAAAGCGAGAATTAAGACGGTATATACAGAAAGGTTAAGGTTGAGCAGGTTGTGAAGCCAGGTGTTTGACCATCCGATGCCTGAATAACCCGTCCGGGCATCAAGAATCAGTAGCAGTACCGGAATTATGGCCAATTCGGCTATTCTGAACTTGCGTTGCCGATCGCTCCATGTTTTCACCGTAACCCCTGCAAGGCTGCTGAAAATAATAATCCAGAGAATAAGGTTGTAGAAATGCTGGATAACAATCATTTCGGCAGACTGATGAGTGTAACCAATATGATAAAGGAATAGGAGAAACCCCGCCAGCGCGGCCAGAATTCCTATGGTATCCAGGAATCCCATAAACCACTTTCGCAAACGGTTGAAAGTATCAATAGCCCTTATTATCTTGATCCTTAAAGACATAATGCCAGTAAATTGGAAGAATTCA
>Ga0208789_1001783_pt1 | contig 10994 bp, 6 predicted proteins | sample Methanotroph_Enr_FD_187368 | JGI IMG/M metagenome (GOLD analysis project Ga0208789, IMG submission 187368) | Enriched soil microbial communities from Old Woman Creek wetland in Ohio, USA - Methanotroph_Enrichment_5 (SPAdes) (version 2) | ecosystem: Environmental > Terrestrial > Soil > Wetlands...
TGGCAGGTTAGAAATCAATGTTCTTCTAACTGCCATTGTTACCGGAAATGGGGAACAATGCATGCTGAATGTGGTTAATATAACTGAACCCAGCAGGACAGAAGATGTACTGAGGGAGAACGAAAGATTCTTAAAAGAAATCCAGACCCTCGCCAGGCTGGGTACATATACATTAGAAATTAGTTCCGGCAAATGGAGGAGTTCTGAAATGCTTGATGTTATTTTTGGAATTGATTCCGATTATGATAAATCAATTGATGGATGGGTATCCATCATACATGCCGACTGGCAAAAAGCCATGAATGATTATTTTATCCGGGAAGTAATTGGTAAAAAAATCAACTTTGATAAAGAGTATAAAATTACCAGGCAGAATGATCAATCTGAGCGTTGGGTTCATGGAATTGGCCGGATTGAATTTGATGATAGCGACCAACCGGTAAAAATGATTGGTGCCATACGCGACATCACTGAACAAAAGATGGCAGAAGAGGAATTGCGTAAACAGCAACTGCAATATGACAACCTGGTCTCAAAAATCCCCGTCGGTGTATATATTTTGCACTCAAAACCTGAAGGATCATTCGCACTCGATTATGTAAGCCCAAAGATGGCGGAAATGCTTAATCTGAGTGCTGAAAGTCTGCTCGATGATGCACAGACTATTTTCAAAGCGATTTACCCGGATGACCTGGAAGGTTTTATGAAATTGAACCAGGAAGGCATTTACCTGCGACGCCCTTTTGACTGGACGGGTCGCATGCAGGTTGATGGAACCCTCAAATGGATGCACTTCAGGTCAACACCCGAGCTGTTGGATTCCGGTGATGTGTTGTGGCACGGGCTAATAGTTGATATTACGCAGCACATATTGACTGAAACGGAAATTAAGAGTAAAAATGAAGAACTTCAGAGGCTTAACACTGAAAAAGATAAATATTTATCCATTTTAGCTCACGATTTCCGGGGGCCTTTCTCCGGATTTTTGGAACTCACAAAAATGATGGCTGAAGGATCGTCAGAAATGACAATGGCACAGGTTCAGAAGTCCGCGCTGGTGATGAAAAAGTCTGCAGCCAATTTGTATCATTTAATCGAAAATCTCCTGGAGTGGTCACGTATGCAACGGGGTTTAATTGGTTTTACTCCTTCATCATTTCTTTTATTTCCTTATGTCAAGGAGACAACTGGATTGGTTCAGGAAGCGGCTGATAAAAAAGAAATCTCAGTCAGCTATGAAATTCCAGAAGACCTGTTGATTTTTGCGGATGAAAATATGCTGGGGAGTATTATCCGCAATTTAGCTGCCAATGCGGTAAAATTTACGCCCCACGGCGGCAGTATCCAGGTTTCAGCCAAACGCGGCACCGAAAATTCTGTCACAATCTCGGTAAGGGACACGGGTATCGGAATGGATAAAGCCTTGATTAATAAGCTGTTCAAACTTGGTGAAAATACCAGCCGGTTGGGCACCGAAGGAGAGCCCAGTACAGGTCTGGGATTGATCATCTGTAAGGATTTTATTGAAAAACATGGCGGTGTACTTGAAGTTGAATCAGAACCCGCAATAGGTTCAATATTTTATTTTACAATTCCCGGCAATCTTCAACCGGAGAGCAAAACAGCAATTACAGAAAGGGTTTCGGCTGGCATGCAAGTGAAAAAAATTGAAAACCTGAAAATACTGATTGCCGAAGACGAGGAAACGGCAGACTTGCTTATTACAATTGCTTTAAGAAAAATTGCCCGTGAATTTTTACATGCAAAAACAGGAATGCAAGCTGTGGAGATATGCCGCAACAATCCGGATATTGACCTGGTGCTGATGGATATTCAAATGCCGGAGATGGACGGATATGAAGCCACCCGGCAAATACGGCAGTTTAACAGTGATATTGTTATTATTGCACAAACCGCCTACGCTTATTCAGGTGAAAGTGATAAAGCAATCGAGGCAGGATGCAATGGGTATATATCAAAACCCATTGACCAGGTTGAATTATTGAGGTTGATCGGAATGTATTTTTAATTAAATATCGGTTTTAAACCAATTGAAGGATTTGTAAAAATCAGTTTTTAAGTCAATCCTACAGAGTTTTTAAGAATTTTACCAAGCATCAGGCGTAATCACCTTAGTGCATATAACCGGTTTGATATAGTGTCAGAGTCAGCAGCCAGGTGTTTGGAGAGTGAAGGAAAAAGCAGAACCTTTGTTTTCAATACTCCTGGCCCAGATTTTACCCCCATGCTTATCAACTAATTCTTTACATAAAATCAGACCCAATCCCGAAGAGAGTTCACCATCGGTACCCTTCCGGTTTATTTTTGCTGACAGGCTGAATAGTTTGCCAACCATGGTCTGGCTCATTCCGATACCATTATCTTTCACTGAAATGGTTATGGTGTTCAATTCATTCTCCTCCGCTCCGATTTCAATCTGGCCGCCTTTGGGCGTAAATTTTATTGCATTCGAAACCAAATTTCTGAACACTGAATCAAGCATTTGGTTATCAGCAAATACGCTGAGATTTTCAGGAACATTCGAGATTATTGAAATCCGTTTTGCCTTAGCCGTTTCATTGAGCAGGTTGATGCATTTCTTAACCGAAGCTTCCAACTCCAGGGTTTGTGGGTTGAAAATGACGTTATCGCGTTGGAGTTGCGACCATTCCATTAAACCGTTAAGCAACTGTATGATATTGCTGGCTGAAATATGGATGGATGAGGCAATATCTTTGATATGGTCTTTCGAAAAACTGTCAGTTTCATCCTTTATCATACCGGTTAATCCAATAATGCCATTCATCGGACTTCGCAAATCATGCGAGACAATCGAAAATAATTTGTCCTTTTCAATATTGAGTTTCTCTAAAATTTTATTTTTCGAGATAATTTCCCTTTCAGCTCTCTTCCTTGCAGTAATATCCGAAATGATCACAGCAAAATGATTTTCGCTGGGTTGGTATATTTCGGCATCATAATAAATTCTCCGATCGCGCGAATACGACTCAAACTGAAATGACTTTCCGGTTAATGCTACTTCGCCATACTTTCGGATTACTTTTTCTGATGTTCTAGGTAAAACTTCAAGTATAGTCTTGCCCAGCACTGCTTCTTTCTTCAGCCCGGTTAATTCTTCGTACTTCTCATTAATATATTCGAACCGGTAATCAATAGCAGTTCCTTGTTCATTACAAATAATTTCGTGCACTGCCAGTCCCTGGTTCATGTTATTTACCAACGAACGGAACTGCCGTTCACTGGTAGCCAGTTCAGTCAATAATATGGCATTCTGTTCCTGGTCTTTTAAAATTTTCCCGATAAGCACAGTTGCCAGCGGATAGATGCCGAGTATGGTAAGGCTCAGGGTTTTATAGGCAGTGAAACGCATCTCAGACGGGATGGCTGACATGAATACAACCATGGTGAGGTGTACAACTAATCCAAAAACATACAATTCGTATCCGCTTAAAGTTTTCTGCAATTTTTGCTTTTTAAAGTAAAAAACAGATCCGATGAGGTAGGATGAAATTATAACTGAAACACCTGTCATTATTCCGGCGCCCCCGAGGTAAACCCGGTATGCTAATGCTATCAGGGTGGCAAGCAGGCCGGCTACAGGTCCAAAAAAGAGTGCGCAAAGGCTTAACACCACGCTTCGGCCGTCAAAAATGATTCCTGGCGCAAATACAAATGGATGGAGCATGCCGATTAATGCTACTGAACCAAAAAGAATGCCTTGTATTAGTATTCCGATACGGGAGTTACGTTTCCAGCGGCTGATAATAAAACCCGAAATGACACTTACAGAAACAAGTATCGATAAATTGAATATAAGGTCAATAATAATCATTTGAAGTTTTAAATCGTTATTATAGTGGTAAAAGTGGTTGTCAGAATTTTTCTTTTTAAATAGTCTAAAGTTTTTTATTGTTGCGGCAAAGTAAATGCAAATGAACTTCCTTCGCCGTCTGTACTTTTAACCCATATTTTCCCTCCGTGTTTTTCGACAAATTCTTTGCATAATATCAAACCCAGACCGGTTGAAGGTTCACCTTCGGTGCCCCTGCGACTGGTGTTTTCAGAAAGCGTAAACAGTTTGTTAATTAATTCCTGGTTCATTCCTATTCCATTATCATTCACAATAATACGGACTAAATCGTTTTCGGTTTTTTCAGCAGCTATTTCAACAACCCCACCTTTAAATGAGAATTTAATCGCATTTGAAACCAGGTTCCTGATAATTGTTTCGAGCATATGAATATCCGAAGATACAACAATGTGTTCAGGGATATTGATCCGGAGTTCAATTTCTTTTTTATTGGCTGCATCCTTCATCAGCTCAATACTTTTTGTTAACGACGACTTAAGGAAAAGCGGTTGTGGCTCAAAATTAATTTTGCCGCGTTGCATTTTCGACCATTCGAGGAGGTTTTCAATCAGCCGGTATATATTTATCGCTGAAGTACGCATAGTGGTTGCAATCTCCTTGAGTTCAAACGCTGATAAGCTTTCAATATCCTCGGCCATAATTGCAGTAAGTCCAAGAAACCCATTCATAGGCCCGCGGAGGTCATGTGCCACGATAGAGAAAAATTTGTCCTTTTCGGCATTTGTGGCTTTGAGTTGCTCATTTCTGAGCATCAGGACTTCTTCCGCTTTTTTACGTTCAGTAATATCTTTCGATATGCAGGTAACCCATAATACCTTACCCTGACTGTCTTTTATCGGGTCAGCCATTGTCAGGTAATACTTATTCTCCTTTTGCGTATTGACAACTTTAACTTCAATTTCACCTTTATTGCCGGTGCGGAAGACCTGTCGCACAAGCCTGAGTCTTTTTTCTGCATCATCGGCCGGAAAAATGTCAAAAGGTGTTTTTCCAATGATTTCTTCAGCCTTCCTGCCAAACTGAATGGCAAATGCATCATTTACAAACCTGTAGGTTTCATCATTGTTGAAACTGAAGATGGGATCGCTGGAATACTGTACCAGCAAGCGATACTTTTCTTCGCTTACCCTCAACGATTCTTCAACCAGTTTGCGTTCAGTCATTTCTCGGCCAACAGCAATAACGATATCCTGTCCGAACCATTTCCCGGGCGACAAGCTTACTTCTTTAGGAAATATGGAGCCATCCTTACGTAATCCCCAGAATTCGAACCTTACTGATTTTCCCTTATAGGCTTCCTGTATCAACCTGCCGGTTTCATTTACATCATTCATGCCCGGTGCCGACAGGATCCCCGGGTCCTTATGAAGGAAATATTCCTTCTCATGACCGTACATTTTTTCGGCTGCTGTATTCACATCCACAAAGCGCCCTTCTTTATCCAGGATGTAAATGGCGTCGTTCAGACTGTTGATAATACCACGGTATGTATTTTCCGAAAATTGCAGTTTTTTTTCAGCTTCTTTCCGTGCTGTAATATCAAATAATACAGCCTGGTAAGTGTGGTCGGGCATCATTTTCGAATGCATCTCGACCGTTATAATCCGGTTATCCTTACAGAGAATATTCCTTTCGTTAATTACCAGTTGATCCTGCTGCAGTAAATCGAACCTGAATGGCTTAGTATCAATGCTCTCATTGGTAAACAATACTTCTGAGATATGGCGGCCAACCAGTTCTTCATTCTGAAAGCCGGTCATGAGTTGAATGCTTTTATTGGATTCGGTAATAATCCCTTTTGGCGATCCGATCAAAATGCCTTCAACCGCAAAATCAAATAATTCACGGTAGCGGTTTTTACTCTTTCTTAAGGATTCGGAGGTTTCTTCCGCTTCAAGCGCCAGTGCAAGGCGGCTAATTATGTAACGGTCGGCATTGGTGTATTCAAAATCACGTTGAAATACTGCGCACAGCGAACCTACCGGCTCACCGTTACACCTTACCATATGCCCCAGATAGGATTTAAGGTTGTACTGGTTCACATTTGGGTCAGAATCAGCATATGAAGTTTCGGGCAAGTCACTGACAAAATAGACGTCATTTATGGCTTTCTTAATTACATCATAACAAATCCGCCCGTCAGGTTTAACAGCCGGAATGTGATCCGGTGCAGTATTCCATTTTCCGAAAGAGCATAAAAGGCCTTCATTCAGGCGATTGTAGAGTGCGCTAGAAGCATCCAACAGTTCGCCGCACAGTGCAGTTATCACACTGATGTTATCTAAATAATTATCGCTCAGGCTGGCAAGTGTTTGGTTGATCTTCTCAAGTTGATCCAACCGTATGCTTTTACCCGGAAATTCATCAATCGATATAATAGCACCGGCTACTTCATTTTCAGCATTCAGGATCCCGGAAAGTGAGATCCCCACAACGGTCTTTGTTTCATCAGCTTTCTTTAGCAGGCAATGCCCATTAAATTTTTCTACGTTTATTAAATTACTGATTGCCTGACTGATTCCTTCTGCGAAATCCGGTGCATGTAAAAATTCGTTTATATTGCATTGGAACAGTTTTTCGGATCGTATCTGAAATAAATTTTCAGAAGCCGTGTTGCAACTTATAATAAATCCTTCATGATCTGTGGTTATTACCGGTTGAGGCAAGCCATTCAGATAGGCAATGTGGTGAATGTCAGCTTCTTTCGTTTTCATATAAAAGATGTTACCATTAGCTTCCTGTCATTCTTCAGTACAGGCAGATAGATACCCTACACTAAATGTGAGGGTTGCAGAAATCACTGTCTGTTTTTGTAATACCTGCAGCCTGGTATAAAAAAACCTTCATGTTTGGCTGAAAACGGGTAAATCCTTTGCAAGTTCCCGGAAATCCTGACAACCAAATTTTGAGGCTCAATCCACCTGGCAACATACGTTATCACACCTTAATTGACTACATTAGGTTTTTATATTCATTTTTAATGAAATAAAGCATATCAGTAAAGATAATTTACAAAATCTTGGAACTGATCCTGATCTTTTCATCAAATGAACAATCAACTTGTTGTGTAGTCTCCCCTTAATGCCATGGCGTTGGTTTACAGCTCAAATAAATAGCGCCATGGGCATACTAAATCCATTTATTAAAAATCAAATATACATAATCCTTAATGCATTAAAAACACTTGTTAGGAAATAAATAAGAAAACTCCCTGATAATTAGCATTAGCGGCAAATTTGAGTGAAAAGTTTGATTTAGAGGGAATATTATTACAATCTGCTGAGCTAACCGGTTTGTACAGGAAATTCAAAAAACTCACTGCTTTGTCGGGTATAGGAACCCGTACCTGTATTTTATCAGGCAATATAATCCCGGATGAAAATGAGATCGGGTTTTCCGCTTTGTATTTGGTTCCCTCTGCATGTATCTGGCCATGTTATCTTCCGCACATGCAACAGATAGGATCTGCGTGAAATATGCAGGGAGCATGGAGCACCGGAATTGGATTTCAACACCATGTTGATTATTTTTTGATAACTTATGATATGATTCAATAATTCTCCGGTCTTATTCGTTTAATTTTGCATCTTTTAAAGGAAGTGCAAATTCTTAAATCGGTATTGCCTGGTAAACAGCCGGAATCCGGGAATTGAAATGATCCGTAAAAACAAATAGCAGGAGATGAAAATCATAACATATAACGTCAACGGAATTCGGGCTGCCATCGCCAAAGGCTTATTCGACTGGTTGCAGGCTGCTGATCCTGATGTGGTTTGCTTTCAGGAAATCAAAGCTCAGCCTGACCAGATACCTATTGCTGAATTTGAAGCATTGGGATATCATACCTACTGGCTCCCGGCTGAGAAAAAAGGCTACAGCGGTGTGGGTATCATCTCAAAAATTGAGCCTGATAAGGTTGTGTATGGCATGGGAATTGAAAAATACGACTTCGAGGGGAGGCTTCTACGTGCTGATTTTGGCGATAAAAGCGTGATTTCGGTTTATCATCCTTCCGGTACAACCGGCGACCATCGTCAGGCATTCAAGATGCAATGGCTTGCTGATTTTCAGAATTACATCCTCGAACTAAAAAAAACACGTCCTAACCTGGTAATCTCCGGTGATTTCAACATTTGCCATAAGCCAATTGATATTCATGATCCGATACGCAATGCCACCAGCAGTGGTTTCCTGCCTGAAGAACGCGAATGGGTGACCGGGTTCCTGAATTGTGGCTTTATTGATTCGTTCCGCTATTTTGTAAAAGAACCTCATCATTATACATGGTGGAGTTATCGCGCAGGAGCCCGAAGCCGGAACCTGGGCTGGCGCATTGATTATCACATGGTCAGCGACGAACTCGAACAAAACATGAAGCGTGCGGTTATTATGCCAATGGCTGTACATTCCGATCATTGCCCTTCGTTGCTGGAAATCGACTTATAAATTAGTATTTCACAATCATCACCTTAACATTCTCCACATGAATAATTTAGTGTTTAAAAAAGTAATCAGGGTAACTCTCTTCGTTTTCCTGTCAGGGGTTTTAGCCTCTTGTGTTTCCACAAAAAAATATAATGCACTCACCTCAAAATGCAATGAGGAAAGTACCCGGCTGAATGCAAAGGTCGATCAGCTTGGCACCCAGGTAAATGAACTGTCATCCGAAAATGAACGGTATAAAAAAGACCTCGCTCAACTCAAAGCGGATACGTCACGCCTTGGTTCATCGTTACGTGTGCTTACGGCAGATTACAATGAGCTTGATCGTTCGAACGAATTGCTAAAATCGCAGTCCTCGACCAATTTCAAAGATGCTGAGAAAGTGATGAAAGAATTGAAGACTGCTCAGGATAACCTGATTGCCAGGGAAGATAAATTAAAAGCTTTACAGGCTGAATTAGCCGTGAAAGGCAAAAATTTAGTTGAGCTGCAGGCTGCACTGCACAAAAAGGACTCTATTACGGATGCTTTGCGCAAAACTGTCGCCGATGCTTTAATGGGCTTCGAAGGCAAAGGACTGACGGTTCATATGAAAGACGGCAAAGTTTATGTTTCTCTTGAAGAAAAGCTTCTTTTTGCATCTGGTAAATGGGATGTGAGCAATGAAGGTGTTGGGGCACTCAAGGATTTGGCTAAAGTGCTGGAGAATAATCCCGATATCAATATACTTATCGAAGGCCATACCGATAATGTACCGTTAACCGGGCAGAACCAGATAAAAGACAACTGGGATCTGAGCACCATGCGTGCCACTTCCATCGTGAAAATATTACTTGCCAATGGCAAAATTGATCCAAAGAGACTGGTTGCTTCCGGGCGTGGCGAATTCCTTCCCGTGGTACCTAATAACTCGGCAGCCAACAGGGCAAAAAACAGGAGGACAGAAATTATCCTCTCACCCAAACTTGACGAACTGATGCAGATCATTGGCGTCAATTAATCGTTAGCATCGGTATTAAGACTAATTTTGCACAAAACGACTTTTCTTTTAAAGAGTCAGTTCATAAACGAACAAGGGATTGCTGATTTTTCAGCAATCCCTCATCTTGTGTAAAAATACCTTAGTGAAATTTAGCCTTTTGTGAGTTTTTTGGATGCATCAGGCCCTGGTCTGAAAAAAATTTGCGCTGTGCAAATGGAATAGGTTGATTACTTTTGTATAATATTGAAAAACAGCATGATGTCAGAAGAAATTATAGCTAAGCTTATCCTCGAAGATGGTACTGTATTCAATGGTAAATCCTTTGGTTTTGAAGGATCGGTTGCAGGGGAGGTCGTTTTCAATACTTCCATGACCGGTTATCCCGAAAGTCTTACAGATCCATCGTTTGCCGGCCAGATTATGGTGGCTACCTACCCGCTAATCGGTAACTATGGTGTACCTGAAGCATTGATGGTAGATGGATTGCCTGATTTTTTCGAATCGGATCGCATACAGGTTACAGCGCTGATTGTTTCGGATTATTCGGAACAATACAGCCATTGGAGTGCTAAACGGAGCCTTGGCGACTGGCTGACGGAGAATAGAATTCCTGGTTTGTACGGTATCGATACCCGCGAACTGACAAAGATAATCCGCGAAAAAGGTGCCATGATGGGGAAAATCGTTTTCAGCGACAACGATCCCGGTTTTCATGATCCCAATAAGGAGAACCTGGTTGCCAGCGTTAGTACTGATAAGGTGCTGGTTTATGGTAAAGGCTCAACCCGGATTTTACTGGTTGATTGCGGTGTGAAATATAATATTATCAGGCATTTCCTTAAACGTGATACGACGGTGATCCGTGTTCCCTGGGATTATGATTATTCAAAGGAAAAGTATGATGGATTGTTTATTTCAAATGGACCGGGCAATCCCAAAATGTGCGAGTCAACCATTGAACATCTTGCTGTTTCGCTGAAGCAGGATATCCCAATTTTCGGTATTTGTCTGGGAAACCAGTTGCTTGCACTGGCATCAGGAGCCGATACCTATAAGCTGAAATACGGGCACCGCAGTCACAACCAGCCGGTGTTGCAATGCGGAACCAATAAAGCATTGGTGACTTCTCAAAACCATGGATTTGCGATTGAGAATGAAACACTTTCCAAGGATTGGGAGCCATTTTTCATAAACCTCAACGACGGAACCAACGAAGGAATCAGGCACAAAACACGCGATGTTTTTTCGGTTCAATTCCACCCCGAAGCCTCCAGCGGCCCGACAGACAGTGAATATCTGTTTGATGATTTTCTGGCGGTTGTCAACAGGAAGAAATCCTGATTGGGTAGATTTCACCTTGTCACCACTCGCCTTATCGCAATTTCTAACTCTTTTTTAAAAAATTGAAATCATAAAAATGATAAATATCAAAAAAGTATTAGTTCTCGGTTCAGGAGCTCTGAAAATCGGCGAAGCCGGTGAGTTTGACTACAGCGGAACGCAGGCATTGAAAGCCCTGCGTGAAGAAAATATATTTACCGTCCTTATCAATCCTAATATTGCAACCGTTCAAACTTCGGAGGGCGTTGCCGATAAAATATATTTTCTGCCTGTTACACCTTTCTTTATCGAAAAAGTAATCGAAAAGGAAAAGCCGGAAGGAATCCTGCTTTCATT
>Ga0208789_1001786_pt1 | contig 10978 bp, 9 predicted proteins | sample Methanotroph_Enr_FD_187368 | JGI IMG/M metagenome (GOLD analysis project Ga0208789, IMG submission 187368) | Enriched soil microbial communities from Old Woman Creek wetland in Ohio, USA - Methanotroph_Enrichment_5 (SPAdes) (version 2) | ecosystem: Environmental > Terrestrial > Soil > Wetlands...
GAACTTCAGCGGCCCGAAGCCGTGGGGCTGGAAGACGGCCAACACCCGGCCGCCCGCGACCGCCGCCCGCAGGTGGGCCGTGCGCAGGGACGCGGCCACCTTGGCGGGGTTGTGGCCGAAGTCGTCCACCACGGTGACGCCGCCCTGGGTGCCCAGCACCTGGAAGCGCCGGGCCACCCCCTGGAACCGCGCCAGAGGGTCGGCCATGGCTGCCAGCGGCACGCCCAGCGCGCGACAGGCGGCGATGGCCGCCAGGGCGTTCTCCACGTTGTGCCGGCCCGGCACGGCCAGGCGGAAGGGCACTTCGCCCACCCGGAAGGCGGAGCCCTCGGGCTCCAGGCGCACGCCCTCGGCCCGCAGGTCCGCGTCCGGACCGAAGCCGACCACGGTGGCGCTCTCCGCGAACCCCCGCAGGTTCTCCGCCTCCCCCACCACGCAGGCCTCGCGGATCTGGGCGCGGAAGGCGCGGAACATCTCCGCCACCACCGCCACGTCCTTGTGGTCCTTCTGCAGGTTGAGGAGGACGCCCACGGCCGGGCGGTAGCGCACCACGGAACCGTCGCTCTCGTCGGCTTCGATGACCAGCAGGTCCGAGGCCCCGGCCCAGGCGTTGCCCCACAGGCCTTCCCGCTGGAGGGAGGCGAGCTCACCCCCGGTGATGACGGAGGGATCGCACCCCGCGCCGCGCAGGATCTCGAAGGCCATGGCCACGGTGCTGGACTTGCCGCTGGTGCCCGTGATGGCCACCGTGCGGTGCCGCGCCACCAGGTGGGCCAGCAGCTCCGACCGGTGCAGCACGGGCACGCCCCGGCGCCGGGCCTCGGCCACATCCGGCACCTCCGCCTCCACCGCCGTGGACACCACCAGTCCCGCGCAATCCCCCGCCAGGCCCGAGCCGTCCTGGGGGTGGAGCGCCACGCCCAGGGCCTCCAGCTGCCGCCACGCCTCCGGGCGCTGGCCCCGGTCGAAGCTGCGGTCGCTGCCGCTGGCCCGGCCGCCCTTCATGGCCACGAACTGGGCCAGGGCGCTCATGCCGCTGCCGGCCACCCCGGCGAAGTGGAGCCGGCCCAGGCCGAGGCCCGCCTCCAGCGGTTCAGCGGCGATGAGCAGCGGATCGCCCTCGGCCACCCGCTCGAAGAGGTCCGTTACGTCGGCGTTGGCAAGCCGCACGCAGCCGTGGGAGCGGGGCCGGCCCAGGTCCTGCTCCCGGTTGGTGCCGTGCAGGTAGATGAACCGTTCGAGGGAGTCCCGCCCAGGGCCCCGGTTCCAGCCCTCCTCCAGGCCGTCGAGGGTGAGCACGCGGGTGAGGATGAGGTCGTCCTCCCGCGCCTCGCCCCGCCAGACCTCGCCCGTGGCCACGCGGCTGCGGAAGACGGCGCCGGGCTCCGCGCCCGCGCCGAAGCGGGCGTGGATGCGGTGCCAGCCCGTGGGCGTGCGGAAGGAGTTCTCCTCGCAGCCCAGGCCGTTCAGGGCCGTGGACACCTCCGCCTCGAAGGCCAGGCGCCCGTCCTCCAGCAGGCCCAGCCGCTGCCGCGCCGGATCCACCACGAGCACCCTGCCCCTCGGATCCAGGTCCGGCGCGCCGGGACGGGCCAGGCCCGCCAGCAGGAGGGCACGGTAACGGGCGGCGCGGACGGGATCGGGCATCAGGCCCCCACGATGCGCCCGGCCAGGGCGCTGGCGGCGACGGTGGCGGGACTGGCCAGCCACATCTGCCCCGGCCCGCTGCGGCCGGGGAAGTTGCGGTTGATGGCGCTGATGGTCACCTGGTCGGGCCGGGTGGAGACGCCGGGACCCGCGTTGATGCAGGCGCCGCAGGAGCTGCCCAGCACCACGGCCCCCACGGCCTCGAAGGCCGCGATCCAGCCCTGCGCCGCGGCGTACCGGCGCACGTCCTCGCTGCCGCACTGCACGTAGAAGGCCACGCCCTCCGGCACGCGCAGGCCGCGGGCCGCCGCCTCCTTCACCACCTCGAAGGCCCGGCGCAGGTCCTCCCGCTTGCCGCCGGTGCAGCTGCCCAGGTAGGCGATGTCGATGCGGACCTCCTCCGCCAGGTCGGTCAGGGCCACGCCGTTCCCCGGATCGCCGGGGCGGGCCAGCATCGGCCCCAGGGCCGTGCAGTCCACGTCCAGGGTGTGGGCGTACCCGGCCCCGTCGTCGCCGCGCATCCAGGATTCCAGCGCAATGTCCACGCCGCGGCGCTCCTTCAGGAACCGCACCGTTTCGGCGTCCGGCGCCACGAGGCCGGTGAAGCCCCCGATCTCGGCCGCCATGTTCGTCAGGGTGGCCCGCTCGTCCGTGTCCAGGTCCGCCAGGGCCTCGCCCTGGTACTCCACCACGTGGGCCAGGGCCCCACCGTCCCGGATGAGGGGCTGGGCGAGGAGGTGCAGCACCAGGTCCTTGGCGGAGACGCCGGGACGCAGGCGGCCGTTCAGGCGCACCCTAAGCGTGAGCGGAACCGTGACGCGGACGTCGCCCGTCACCCAGGCCGCGGCGATGTCCGTCGTGCCCACGCCGAAGGCAAGGCAGCCCAGGGCCCCGGCGTGGGGTGTGTGGGAATCCGTGCCCACCACCACCTGGCCCGGCAGGACGTACCGCTCGGCCATGATCGCGTGGCAGATGCCCTCGCTGCCGCTGCCGTCCGGCAGCTCGCCATGCAGGCGGATGCCGTGGCGGGCGCAGAAGGCCTCCTGGGCGGGCTTGAGGCGCTGGGCCACGTCCAGCAGGCCCTGGGCCCGGTGCTCCGCCCGCATGCTGTGGTGCAGGAAGGTGAGGTGGTCGCGGAAGGCCAGGATGGTGGCCGGCTCCCGCAGGGCCACGTCGGGGCCCAGGGCCTTCTCCAGGAAGCTGGCGGCCATGGGCGTCACGTAGTCGTGGGAGAAGCGCCAGTCCGCCTTCACGAAGAGCCCGTCCCCGGGCGCCACCGCGGGCAGGCCGGTGCGACCCGCCGCCGCGTCCACCACGGCGTGCCGGGCCAGGAGCTTCTCGGCGTAGGTCATGGATCGCGGGCCGTGCCCCGGCAGCGGAGGCAGTTCCTCGCCCCGCAGGCGGGCGGCGTTGTAGGCGAAGAGACCGCCGTGACGCACCAGACCGGCCGTGATGGGATCCAGACCCGCCGTGAACTCGGCCAGGGGGATGGCCTCGCCGGCGCGGAGGCGGGCCACCAGGCCCAGGTCCGTGCTCGTGAGCAGGCCCAGGTTCTGGCAGTTCTGGCGGTAGATCCGCTCGAAGCTCTCCGCGATCACCAGCCGGAGGCCCGCGCACCACTCGGCGTAGGGGCTGGCTTCCCGGCTGCTGCCCTTGCCGCGCCGCTTCCCCGCCACGCTCACGGCGAAGCCCCCGGCCTTCACGGAACCCGCCTTCACGGGAAAGCGGTCGCCGCATTTCAGGCCCAGGTAGGGGAACTCACCCAGGGCCTCGTCGTAGTGATAGCAGATCCAGGCCGGGGTGATCTCGTCGGTGCTGACCTGGTCCCGCAGGGGCAGCGCCTCCGGCAGCCCCAGGTCCTCGCCCCCCAGCTGGCGGCGGACCTTGTCGGGGTCCTCGGAGAGGAACAGCACGCGTCCATGGAAGGCGATCCGGTCCGGCAGCATCCCTCCAGGATACGGCCCCGGCGAGGGGTCGGATCAGACCGAGTCGATCAAGGAGCTCCACGAGAAGCGAAGGGAAAGGCAAGGGCAGGAAGGGAGGGGGGATCAGCCCCGCGCTTCTTCGTGCCCTTCGCGCGCCAGAAGGACGTCCTGGTGTCCTTGGTGGAGGTCCTTTCCGGAGGTGAGCGCCTCAGATCCGCCGCATGGGCCCGAGCATCTTCTCGGGGTTCAGCATGTCGCGGATCTGGTCCTCGGTGAGCAGGCCGCGTTCCCGCACCAGCTCCACGATGCCGCGGTTGGTGCGCAGGGCCTCGGCGGCCAGGTCGGTGCAGACGTCGTAGCCCAGGTAGGGGTTCAGGGCCGTCACCACGCCGATGCTGTGCTCCACGCCCAGGCGGCAGCGCTCCTCGTTGGCGGTGATGCCCCGCACGCAGTTGTGGCGGAGGGTGTGGGCGGCGTTCCTGAAGAGCTTGATGCTCTCCAGGATGGCGAGGCCGATGACGGGCTCCATGACGTTGAGCTGCAGCTGGCCGGCCTCGGCGGCCATGGTCACGGTGAGGTCGTTGCCGATGACGCGGAAGCAGACCTGGTTCACCACCTCGGGGATCACCGGGTTCACCTTGCCGGGCATGATGCTGCTGCCGGGCTGCATGGGGGGCAGGTTGATCTCGTGCAGCCCGCAGCGGGGACCGCTGCTGAGCAGGCGCAGGTCGTTGCAGATCTTGCTGAGCTTGATGGCCAGGCTCTTCATGCCCGCGCTGTAGATCACAAAGGGCTGGGTGTCCTGGGTGGCCTCGATGAGGTTGGTGGCCAGGCGGATGGGCATGCCGGTGATCTGCACCAGGTGCACCACGCAGCGCTCCGGGTAGTCCTCGGGGGCGTTCAGGCCCGTGCCGATGGCGGTGCCGCCCATGTTCACGGTGAGCAGGAGGACGCTCATCTGCTTGAGGGCCTCGATCTCGTTCTCCAGGCTGGCGGCCCAGGCGCCGAATTCCTGGCCCAGGGTCATGGGCACGGCGTCCTGGAGCTGGGTCCGCCCCATCTTGATGATGTGGCGGAACTCGGCGGCCTTGGCCTTCAGGTCCGCCACCAGTCCGCCCATCTCGGCCACCAGGTCGCGATTGGCCAGGGCCATGGCCAGCTTCAGGGCGGAGGGGTAGGCGTCGTTGGTGCTCTGGCTGCAGTTGACGTGGTTGTGGGGGTCGCAGAACTCGTACTCGCCCTTGCGGTGGCCCAGGATCTCCAGGCCCCGGTTGGCGATCACCTCGTTGGCGTTCATGTTGGTGGAGGTGCCGGCCCCGCCCTGGAACACGTCCAGGGGGAACTGCTCATGGAGCTTCCCGGCGATGAGCTCCTCGCAGGCGCCCGTGATGCCCCGCAGGATCTCGTCGGTCAGCAGGCCGCAGTCGCGGTTGGCGCGGGCGGCGGCGAGCTTCACCATGGCGTTGGCCTTGATGAGCTCGGGATAGTGGTACAGCGGCACGCCGGAGATGTGGAAGTTGTCGATGGCCCGGGCGGTCTGGACGCCGTAGTAGGCCTCGGCGGGCACGGCCCGCTCACCGATCAGATCGTGCTCGATGCGGACATCGGCGTTCAGGGTAGCGTTCTTGCTCATGGGGACTCCGTGGCCCGGAACCGCCTCGGGTCCCGCGCGGCCTCCAGTCTTGCAGAAGTGCCCGGGAACCGCCTGTGGCCGGGGTCACGACCGCCGGGGTTTCCCCGCCTTCGGGGCCGCCTGGGCCTGGACCTTCCGCAGGGGCTCGCCCAGGGCCGCCGCGGCGCGCCGGACGTCCTCGAACTCGGGCTGGGCCACGGTGGCCCCGGGCCAGCGGCCCTCCTTCACGGCCACGGGCTGGCCCTGGACATCCGCTGTCGAGAAGGAGCGTTCGGCCTCCAGCCGCTGCAGGGGCCACCAGCGCAGGCCCAGGGTGGGCAGCTCCGAAGTCAGGACGGCGGCCACGGGTTCCAGCCGGGGCGCAGGCAGCACCACGCCCAGCACCCAGCCGCTGCGGCCCTTCTTGAAGGTGGCGGGGGCCACCCAGACGTCCAGGGCCCCGGCCTCCAGGGCGCGGGCCTGGGCGTGGGCCACCTGCTGGGGGGTGGCGTCGTCCAGGTTGGTCTCCAGCTGCACCAGGTCCGGGGCGGCATCGGGGACGCGGCCCAGCACGAAGCGGCAGACGGCGGGGGAGGTCGGGAAGTCGTAGCTGCCGGCGGCGAAGACGGAACGGGCGGGGATGAACCGCGCCGGAGCGTGCCGGACGGTGGCCAGCTGGAGGGCCAGGGCCGCGCCGGTGGGCGTGGCCAGTTCCTTGTCCAGGGGCGCCACCCCCGGGGTGAGTTCGAAGCCATCCAGCAGGTTCAGGGCCGCGGGCGCCGGGATGGGGAACATTCCGTGGGCCATGCGCGTGTGGCCCTTCCCCACGGCCACGGGGCCCACCCAGACCTCGGGCTCGCCCAGGAGCACCCACCCCGCGGCGGCGAGCACGACGTCGGCGATGGAATCCTGGAGCCCCACCTCGTGGAAGTGGACCTCGGTGAGCGGGATGCCGTGCACCCGCGCCTCCGACTGCCCCAGCTTCTCGAAGGCGCCCCGGGCCGTCTCGCCGATGCGGGCCGGCAGGTGCGTCTTCAGGAGCGCGTCCACCTCCTGCCAGGTGAAGCCATGGACATGGCCCTGGGGCCGGGCCGTGCGGCGGCGGACGAGGCGGCGCGCCCCTGGGGCCGGGAGCTCCAGATGGGGCGTGCCGCCGCTGTCCACCTCGCCCCGGATGAGCACGGAGGCCCGGGTGGCCTGGATGCCGCAGCGCATCACCGTCTCCACCCGCAGGTCCAGCTCGGGGAACGGGAGCTGCCGCAGGATGGCCCGCAGCTCCGCCTCCGGCACGCCCAGACCGAGGAACCCCCCGATCCAGATGTCGCCGGAGAAGCCGCTGAAGGGATCCACCCAGAGGTGCGTCACAGGAACTCCTGGAATGCGGAGGCCCCCGCGAAGGGGGCCTCCAGGATGCCCGGAATCAGGGTCAGTCCTTGTCTTCCTCGGCCTTGAGCTTGGCCTCCTGGGAGTCCAGGTGGGCCATCAGGCGCTCGGCCACGGCCTCGTCCTCGAGGGGGGTGAACATGTCGTCCTTCACCTCGAAGATCTCCAGGGAGAGGCCGGCCTCGGGATCGGCGGTGCCCTCCTCCTGGGCCTGCAGCTCGGCCAGGGGCGCGAGGATGGCGAAGCGGCGGCCCTCGAAGTCCAGCTCCTCGAGGATGGCGAACTCCTCCTTCTCGCCGTTCTCGTCTTCCAGCTCTACGACTTCGATCTCGAAGGATTCGTCATGGTCATGGTCGTGGTTGCAGTTCGGTCCGTGTTCGTGGCCTTCGTGAGCCATGGGCTCCTCCTCGCGCAAGGGACCAGAGTACGATCGAACCGGAGGGGCATCCAGGACTTAATTCTCCAGCCGCGCCTCGCCGGGGCCGGTCACCACGGCCACCACCACCCGGCGCGAGCCCGGGGCCTCCAGGCGCACGTGGTCGCCCAGGCCCCCCCGGCTCCGGGCCAGGGTGTCCATGGAGATGGTCAGGACATCGGACGTGGCCGTGAGCCGCACCTTGTCCCCGGACTGCACCAGGGGGATGGGCTCCAGGTCGGACCGGGTGAGGATCCGCCCTTCGGCCAGCGGACCCCGCAGGCGCTGGCCGGGCGGCAATTCTGACAGCGCGCCTTCGGGGGGCACGCCGTCGAAGGGCGTGGCCTCCAGCTGGTCCATGCCCAGCTCGGTCTTGCGGGCCAGGTCCTGCTTCGCCCGGAGCACCTGGCCCACCCAGGAACCGTCCAGGTCCACGCGGACCATGGCCGCCCGCTGCTCGTCCACCTTCACCGCCACCACCACGAAGAACCGGCCCACGGGATCGCGCTTGCTGAGATGCGAGGCCTCGAAGGTGAGCTTCCCGGCGGGCAGCAGGGGCAGGCGCGGAGGCTGCACGAGCTGGAACCGGTAGCTGCCGCCGGAGTCCGCGGCGGACTTCTTCGCGAAGGCCAGGGCCACGTCCACCAGCTTCTCCACCGAAGCCGGCGCCGCGACGGGCGCGCCGGCGGGCACCGGAACCTGGCCCCAGGCCAGGGCCGCCGTCAGGAGCAGGGACAGGACGCGCATGGGATCACCGCTTCAGCTGGTTGAGCAGGCTCAGCATGTTGTCCACGGTCTGGATGGTCTTCGAGTTCGCCTCGTAGGCCCGCTGGCCGATGATCATGTTCACCATCTCCTCGGCCACGTCCACGTTGGAGACCTCCAGGAAGCCCTGGTTGATGGTGCCGATGCCGTCCGTGCCGGGGTTGCCGTCGATGGCATCGCCGCTGGCCAGGGTGGGCTGCACCAGGTTGTGGCCGATCTGGTTCAGGCCCGCGGGGTTGATGAAGTGGGAGAGGGTGATCTGCCCGATCTGCTGGGGCTGGGTCTGGCCCGGCTGGGTGACGGTGACGGTGCCGTCCGAGGCCACGGTCACGCTCAGGGCGTCCTGGGGGACGGTGATCTGGGGATCCAGCATGTAGCCCGCGGCGTTCACCAGGGTGCCGTTCTGGTCCGTGGAGAAGCTGCCGTCCCGGGTGTAGGCCAGGGTGCCGTCGGGCATGGTCACGCGGAAGAAGCCGTCGCCCTCGATGGCCAGGTCGAAGCGGTTGCCCGTCTGTTTCAGGTTGCCCGTGCTGTAGTCGCGGACCACGCTCTGCAGCTTGGCGCCGTGGCCCAGCTGGATGCCCGCGGGCAGCGTGGTGTTGGTGCTGGAGCTGGTGCCCGCCAGGTTCACCGTCTGGTAGAGCAGGTCCTGGAACTCCGCGCGGCCCTTCTTGAAGCCGGTGGTGTTCACGTTGGCGAGGTTGTTGGAGATGGCGTCCATGTTGTACTGCTGGACCGCCATGCCGGCCGCGGCCGACCACATCGCGCGCATCATGGGGGACTCCTTCGGGAACGGGGTGGGTGGCTACTTGCTGATGGCGACGTCGTTGATGGAGCGGGAATCCAGGTCGTAGCTGATGGTGGAGGCCACCTTCTGGCTGATCTCGAAGAGCCGGTTCAGCCGGATCATCTCGACCATGGCCGAGGCCGTGTCCACGCCGCTCTCCTCCACGTGGCCCTGGGCGATGGTGGCCTTCACCGGCGCCGTGGCCTGGCCCGCCGGGTCGAAGCGCAGGTCGCCGGTCCGCTTCAGGGCCCCGGGCTTCTCGAAGGCCGTGAGGGCGATCTGGCCCAGGGCCTGCCCCCCCTGCTGCACGGTGCCGTCAGCATTCACGGTGACGTTGCCCTGCTTGGGGTCCACCTTGATGGGTTGGCCATTTTTGCCCAGCACCGGGGAGCCATCCTCCGCCTGGATCTGGCCGTCCACGCCCATCTGGAACCGCCCGTCCCGGGTGACCCGGTCCCCCTGGGGGGTCCGGACCGTGAAGAGGGCGTTGCCCTCGATGGCCAGGTCCAGGGGGCGGGCCGTGGCCCGGAGGGCCCCCTGCTTGAAGACCACGCCGGTCTCGCCGAAGACCACCCCGTCATTCACGTAGGGGGTGAGGGGCAGGCCCCGCCCGCTGCCGGCGGCCTTGTTGAAGACGGCGAAGAAGGGCTGGTCGGGCTTGTAGCCCACGGTGGCCGCGTTCGCCAGGTTGTTCGCCACCACGTCCAGCTCGAAGGACCTGGCCTTCAGGCTGCCGGCGGCGACGTAGTATCCGGGATCCATTGGGCACCTCTCGCCCAGCGAGCGCTGGGGACGGAGGGATCAGCGCCAAAGGGATGCCAAGTCCTCAGAGGTACGTCCGGGCCCCCACGAAGGCCTTCCGGTAGTAGGCCTCGTCCAGCCGGTCCTCGCAGATGCTGCGGCCGTGGCTGGGGGCGTGGATGAAGGTCCCGTGGCCCAGGTAGAGGCCCACGTGGGTGATGCGCCGCCCGCCCCCCGTGGCGAAGAAGAGGAGGTCCCCCGGCCGGGCCTCGTCCAGGTCCACGGCATTGCCCGCCTCGAACTGTGCCTCCGAGGAGCGCGGCAACTGCAATCCGTTCAGGCGGTACACCGCCCCCGTGAGGCCGCTGCAGTCGAAGCCCCGGGCCGTGGTGCCCCCGAAGAGGTAGGGCACCCCCAGGTAGCCCCGGGCCGTGTCCACCAGGCTGGCCCGCAGGCCCCGCTCGTCCGTGGGCCGGGCCGCTTCCGGAGCCGTCCCCCGGGTGGGGGCCCCCGCCTCCGGCGCCACCACCCAGAAGGCCTCGATCACCCCGGCGGAGGTCAGCGCCTCGCCCCGGGCCCGGGCCTGGGCCTTCGTGCCGAAGTCCCCGAAGCGCACCCGGTAGAGGCCGTCCCGGGAGGCGTAGTAGGCGGCCTCCAGGCCCTGGGCCTGCAGCGTGGCCGCGAAGCGCGCGGCGTTCTCCGCCTTGGCGAAGGCCCCCGCCTGCAGGGTGTAGCCCAGGCGCGGGAGGGGCCGGGCCGCGCGGGGGAGCGGGCGCGCCCGCGGCGCCTCGGGCACGGGGCGCGGGGCCCGGCCGCAGGCGCCTGTCAGCAGCAGGCCCATCGCCACCGATGGCCCCATTCCGAGCTGCCGCAGGAAACGACGGGAAGACATGCAGGGATCCTAGCATCCGTCCGTACAGGGAACCGGCCTCCCAGGGGAGGCCGGTTCCGGGTGGAGCGGGGTCCTACAGCTTCGTGACGTTGGTCGCCTGGGGGCCCTTCTGGCCCTGACCCACGTTGAAGCTCACGCGCTGGTTCTCGTCCAGCGTGCGGAAGCCCGTGGTCTCGATGGCGGAGTGATGAACGAACAGATCCGCACCACCGTCATCGGGGGTGATGAATCCGAAACCCTTTTCGGCGTTGAACCACTTGACGGTTCCCTGAGCCATGTTGTCTACCTATCTTCTTGTCCTGGAATGAGATGCATTGTTCCTTCCAGGCGAGGCAGCAACGCGGTGTGATGCCCGCACGACAGGCGGACAAGACCAAGTGTAGGCCATTTCTTCCGGGAATTTTCAAAAAATCGATTGGACCCGAAAATCGTTCCCCGCGCCGATGACGACCTCCGGGTCGTCACCCCCTACAGCGTCTGAGGATCGCCTCGCGCTTGGCCTGGTACTCCGCCTCGGTGATGAGGTGCTCGTCCCGGAGCTGCTTGAGGGCGCGCAGCCGCTCGGTCTGGGCCGCGTAGAAGGCCGCGTCCCGGGCCGGAGGCGCCGGCGCCGCGACGGGGGCCGGCGCGCCGGGCTGGGCCGCCGCCATGGGAGCCGCCGCCGGAACCGCGGGCGCCGCCTGCTGGAGCGCGGCCAGCGGGAAGGCCAGCCAGTCGGCCCGCCGGGGGCTGGCGCCGGGGGCCTCGAGGCTCACCCGGGCGGCGGCCGTGCGGGAGCCGTAGGTGAAGGCCGGCTGGGCCCCCTCCACCA
>Ga0208789_1001787_pt1 | contig 10975 bp, 10 predicted proteins | sample Methanotroph_Enr_FD_187368 | JGI IMG/M metagenome (GOLD analysis project Ga0208789, IMG submission 187368) | Enriched soil microbial communities from Old Woman Creek wetland in Ohio, USA - Methanotroph_Enrichment_5 (SPAdes) (version 2) | ecosystem: Environmental > Terrestrial > Soil > Wetlands...
TGGCGGTCTCGATCATGGAGGCCTCCATGACCTCCCAGTCGGCGGTGATGGAGACCATGACGTTGGCGGCGGCGCCGGACTGGGCGCGCTCCAGCAGGGGGCAGGCGAGGGCCTTGCGGAGGGCGTCCATGACGGCCTCCTCGCCGCGGCCGGCGCCGGTGCCGATGAGGGCCTCGCCCCCGTTGCGCAGCACGGCCTCGACGTCGGCGAAGTCGCCGTTGATGATGCCGGGCTTGAGGATCAGGTCCGCGATGCCGCGCACGCCCTGGATCAGGACGCCGTCCGCCACGCGGAAGGCCTCCTTCATGGTCACGCGGGCGTCGCAGACGTTCTTGAGGCGCTCGTTGCTGACGACGATGACCGTGTCGGCCGTGTCGCGCAGGCTGGTGAGGCCGGAGAGGGCCAGGTCGCCCTTCCGCTTGCCCTCCCAGGCGAAGGGGGTGAGCACCACGGCCACGGTGAGGGCGCCCAGCTCGCGGGCGTAGCTGGCCAGCACCGGCGCGGCGCCGGTGCCCGTGCCGCCGCCCATGCCGGCGGTGATGAAGATCATGTCGGCGCCGTTGAGGGCGGACAGGATCTCCTCGCGGCTCTCCTCCGCCGCCACGCCCCCGCGCTCGGCATTGCCGCCGGCGCCGAGGCCGCGGCTGCTCTGGGGGCCCAGGGGCAGCTTGAGGTGCGCCTTGCTCTGGGCGAGGCTCTGCTGGTCGGTGTTCATGGCGATGAACTGCACGCCGGTCACGCCGCTGTCGATCATGCGGTTGACGGCGTTGCAGCCGGCCCCGCCCACGCCCACCACCTTGATGTTGGCGCCGGGCAGGGAGTGGGGGCAGGGGAGGAAGGGGGTCTCGTGCATGGAGGCTCCGGTCGTCACGTCAGCTCATCTTCCTGAAGAAATCCATGATGCCGCCGCGGCGGTCGGTCTTGCCGCGGACCTCGGACTGTTCGCGGGCCAGGGCCTTCACGGCGCCCAGCGCATTGACGAAGTAGGGGTTGCCCGTGGCCTGGGGCAGGCCGTGGACGCCCTGGATGCGGCCCAGCACCACGCGCGGCCGGCCCAGCAGGGTCTGGGCCAGGATGGGCAGGTGGGTGAGGAGCGCCCCGCCGCCCACCAGGTGGACGCCGCCGTGGATCTCGTGGGTGAGGCCGGTGCGGCCCATCTCGGCCAGCACCAGGTTCAGCAGCTCCGACGCCCGGGCCTGAAGGACTTCGGCGATCTCGCGGCGGGAGACGAGGCGGCCCTCCTCCTCCAGCTCCAGGGATTCCTCCTGGGGCACATGGGCCGGGAGCACCGTCCCGTAGCGGATCTTGATGCGCTCCGAGGCCGTGATGCCGCCCAGGTGCTTGGTGATCTCCAGGTCGCGGGTGAAGTGCATGCCGCCGATGGGGATCACCGCCGAGTGGAAGAGGCTGCCGTGGAGGAAGATGCCCAGGTGGGTCAGGTGCTCGCCGATGTCCACCACCACCGCGCCGTTCTCGCGGTCCTCGCGGCTGAGCACGGCCTCGGCGCTGGCCAGGGGCGAGTACATCAGCTCGGCGCCGTGGAGCCCGGCGTTCTTGAGGGCCAGGTTGATGTTCATGATGACGGGGCTGGGCGCCACGACGATGCGGACCTCCGCCTCCAGCGTCTCCCCGAACATGCCCACGGGATTGCGGATGTCGCGCTGGCCCTTGATGTGGAACATCTGCGGGATGCGGTGGAGGACCAGCTCCTCCTTCGCCAGCTTGCAGCCGTTGGTGGCCTGCTCCAGCACGCGGTCCCGGTCCGCCGCCGTGATGATCTTGTCGCCCGACGAGATGGTGATGGAGTCGCGGAGGTTCTCCCCCTTGAACTGCACGCCGTCCACGGCCACGCGGATGCCGTCCACCTTGGTCTGCCCCGCGGTGTTCATGGCCTCTTCCACCGCGCGGGTGATGGCCCGGGTGCTCAGCTCCATGTCCGTGATCTGGCCCTGGGTGATGCCGCCCTGGGGGGAGGCCTGGCCCGTGCCCGTCACGTTCAGGGTCCCGTCTTCCTCCTGGACGGCCACCACCGCCACCACTTTGCTTGCACCGAGGTCGAGCCCTAGGAGAACGGCACGCTGAGGCATGAAGATCCTTTTCCTTGATCTAGGTTTACACCACTTCCGCCCGTCCTTCGAGCATCGCTTCTCGCCGGGCGTAAAAAAAGAGGGGTGCCCCCCCCTCAGCGCGGCTTCCTGGGCGGGGCGGGGGCCTGGGCGTCCTCCGGTTCCCCCACGGCCACCTCGTCGTCCCAGCGGAGGTCGATGTACCTCAGGCGGTCCAGGTCCGGCCGCTGGGCCAGGCGATCCACGAACAGGCCCTGGAAATTGGGCACGTTTTTCGTCACATCCTCTCGGGAGAGGTAGATGGGTGCAGGGAGCCCCTCGATGTAGGCTACCGGCCCCTTCGCGGACCATCTCAACTCCGTGAGGCGCTCGTAAAAACCTGCCTGTTTCTCCCGGAGGATGCGAGCCACGCTCACCAGGCGGGCCAGGGCATGGTCCGTCTGGCTGGCGGGATCCACCACCACCGGAATGGGGTTTAAGTTGGATGGATTGACCCGATCCAGGAGCATCCCGTCGTCGGAGACCAGGAACACCCCCTCGGGCCGCACCAGCCAGAGCACGGGCTGGCGCTCCTCCACCACGAGGCTCAGCCGGTCGGGGGGATCCTTGCGGATCTGGAGGGCCCGGACCCAGCGCATGGACTCGATGCGGGTCCGCAGCTCGTCGGCGTTGAACCAGAAGAGGGGCTTGTGGAGCACCAGCTTCTCCGCCAGCCGCTGGATGTCCACCTGCCGTTCCCCCCGGCAACCCGTGACCGTCACCTGCTCGATGGTCAGCTTCTGCAGGCCCAGGTAGCGGGTCCCCAGCTCCAGGAGGCCCCAGCCGGCCCCGCCCAGGAGGAGGAGCACGAGCCCCGCCCGGGCCCAGGGGAGCCAGGGCCGCTTGGGGCGGGTGCGGGGGAGCATGGACATGGGGAAAAGCTATCAGCTCTCGGGGCCCGGCTGGCGGCCTTCCCGCCAGATCTCGACCTCGGGTTCCAGGTCCACGCCGTGGCGCTCCCGGACCTTCGCCCGGACCGTCGCCATCAGCTCCGCGAACTCGGCGGCGGTGGCATGGCCATGGTTCACGAGGAAGTTGGCGTGCTCGGCGCTCACCTCGGCATCCCCGATCCGCAGGCCCTTGAGGCCGGCCTGGTCGATGAGCCGTCCGGCGCTCTGGCCCGGGGGGTTCTTGAAGATGCAGCCGGCGTTGCGCTTGGAGAGGGGCTGGCTGGTGCCCCGCTTCTGCCGGTACTCCGCCACCCGGGCCTGGATGGCGGCCGGATCGCCCTCCGCCAGACGGGCCGTGGCGGACAGCACGATCCGGCCCCCCGTGAGGAAGCTCCAGCGGTAGCGGAATTCGCCCGGGTCCGGTCCTTTCTCCACCAGCTCGCCCTCGGGGGTGAGGAAGCGGTAGCGCGCCAGCACCTCCACCCACTCGCGGCCATAGGCTCCGGCATTCATGCGGATGGCCCCGCCCAGGGAGCCGGGGATGCCGCTGGCGAACTCCAGGCCCGACAGCCCCGCCCGGCCTGCGGCCTCCGCCAGGGCGATGTGGCCGTGGCTGGCGTGGGCCGTGAGCAGCGTCCCCTCGCGCCAGACCTCCTTCGGCAGGGCCAGGCGCAGCACCGGCGCCCCGATGTCGTCCAGCACCACCAGGTTCGAACCGCCCCCCAGCACCCGGTAGGGCAGCCCCTCCCGGGCGCAGGCGCGGACGAAGGCCTGGGCCTCGGCCTCCGTGGTGGGCTCGAAAAGCCAGCGGCAGACCCCGCCCACGCCCAGGGTCGTGAGGCGCGCGAAGGGCACGTCCCGCCGGTGCGGAACCTTCAGCAGCTCATCGGGCAGGGGGCGCGTCATCCGCTCCAGTATGGGGCCGCTCCAGCGCCAGCAGCCGGGCCTTCACCTCGGGGCTGCCGAAGGCGCTCCAGCCGCCGGGATCCTTCGCGCCCACCACGCGGTGGCAGGGCACCAGGATGAGGATGGGGTTCGCCTTCACGGCCTGGCCCACGGCCCGCGCCGCGCCGGGGCGGCCCGCCAGGAGGGCCACGTCGCCGTAGCTGAGGACCTGGCCGGGGCGGGTGGCGCGCAGCACCTCGGCCACGCGCCGACGGAAGGGGGTCAGGCCGGTGAGATCCACCGGGAGGCCGCCCAGGTCCTGCGGGGTGCCCGCGAGGTGGGCCATGAGCCGCCGCACGGCCTCCAGCACCCAGGCGGGGGCGGCGGCGGATTCGTGCGGATCGAGGCCGTCCGTGAAGCGGAGTCCGCGGATGCCGGCCTCCGTCCAGGCCAGGCGCAGCCGGCCCAGGGCGGTGACGAAGGAGAGGGATCCGGGAACGGCCATGGTCAGGCCACGGCGGCCTTCGGCGGGATGAAGGTCATGGCCCGCTCGGCCAGGGCGGCGATGGTGAGGGAGGGGTTCACGCCGGGGTTGGCGGAGATGGCCGAGCCGTCGATGACGTAGAGGCCCTCGTACCCGAAGAGCCGGTGCCGGTGGTCGATGGCGCCCGTCGCGGCCGAGTCGCCCATGGGCGCGCCGCCCAGGATGTGGGCCGTGGTGGGGATGCCGAGCAGCGTCTCCGTGAGCAGGCTGGTGGGGTAGCCGTCCAGGTGCCGCGCCACGCGCTGGCCGAGGTCCGTGGCCTCGGGGGTCCAGGCCTTGGCCGGGGGGCCGTCCCCCGTCTCCGTGACGGCGCCGCGGCGGAAGCCCGTGCGCCAGCCGCGGCCCAGGCGCATCCGGATGTGACCGTCCACCGTCTGCATGTAGAGCAGGATCATCGTGTACTTCGCCCAGTCCGGGACGAGGTAGGTGCGCAGGGTCCGGACGGGATGGCGCAGCACCAGTCCGAAGGCATTTGCGAAGCGCTGGCCCAGCGTGTCGCCGGGGGCCTGGGGCAGCATGAGGCTGCGGAAGAAGCCCGCCCCGGCGGGGTAGCGCACGGGCTCCAGGTGGGAGTGCTCGTCCGTGTGGAGGATCGAGCCGATGGCGATGCCCTGGGAGAGGTCCCGGTCCCGGCGCTGGGTGACGACGCCGAGGAGCACCTCCGAGTTGGTGCGGACGAAGTCGCCCACCCGGTCCGAGAGGGCGGGCAACCCGCCGGCGTCGGCCTTGAGCTTGAGGAGGAGGGGCACGGTGCCCAGCACACCCCCGGCGAAGATGACGTGCCGGGCGCGGTAGGTCCGCCGGGCGTTCAGGGCCGGGAGCGCCCAGGTGCCCTGGCGGGCCTCCACCTCATAGCCGCCGTCCACGGGCCGGACCCAGGTCACCTCCGTGTCCGCCTCGATGCGCAGGCCCCGCTGCTCCGCCAGGTGGAGGTAGTTCCGGTCCAGGGTGTTCTTCGCGCCGTGGTTGCAGCCCAGCATGCAGCCCCCGCAGAGGGTGCAGCCGGTGCGCTCGGGGCCCTCGCCCCCGAAGAAAGGATCAGGCACGGTCTCGCCCGGCTTCCCGAAGTACACCGCCACGTCCGTCTGCTCGAAGGCGTCGCCCCGGCCGATCTCCTTGCCGACCTCGCGCAGCACCTCGTCCGGGTAGGTCAGGCTGGGATTGCGCGTGGCTCCCAGCATGCGCAGGACGGTCTGGTAGGGCCCGGCCAGCTCCGCCTTCCAGTCCGCCAGGTGGCTCCAGGAGGCCGCCGCGAAGAAGGGATCCTTGGGCACGGGCAGGGTGTTGGCGTAGACCAGGGACCCGCCGCCCACGCCCACGCCGGACAGCGCGGTGACGTGGCCCAGGAAGGTCATCTTGAACAGGCCGCGCCATCCCACCTGGGGCAGCCAGAAGAAGCGCTTCAGGTTCCAGTTGGTCTCGGGGAAGTCGCCGGCCCGGAGGCGGCGCCCCTTCTCCAGGACCAGCACCTTGTAGCCCTTCTCCGTCAGGCGAAGGGCGCTCACGCTCCCGCCGAAGCCGGATCCGACGATGAGGTAGTCCCACTCCATGGCTGGCTCCCGTCCCGCTTGCCGATAGTCTGAAGTCATGCGCTGGCTCGCGATCGATCATGGCACGAAGAAGCTCGGCCTCGCCTTCTCGGACGAGCTGGAGATCCTGGCCTCGCCCTTCGAGGTGTGGCCCCAGGAGGAGGACCGCACCCTGGACCGCCTGGCGCGGCTCTGCCGGGAGGAGGGCGTCCAGGCGCTCTGCCTGGGCCTGCCCCGGCACAAGGACGGCGCGGAGAGCGCCACGGCCCCGGCGGCCCGGGCTTTCGGCGAGGCGCTGGCCGCCCGCACCGGCCTGCCCCTGCGCTTCGTGAACGAGCACCTCTCCAGTGCCGAGGCGGAGCGGCTGCTGCGGGAGCGCGGGGTGAAGCCCGAGAAGCGGAAGCTCCTGCTCGATGCCGCCGCCGCGGCCGTGATCCTGGCGGAGCTGCTGGCGGAGCGGCGGTCCAAGGGCATCCCGGCCGGCCGCCTCGATTGACCTGTCACGCCCCGGTGGGGGCGGCCATCGCATGAGTGTCCCTATTGGAGGATCCATGCGACGCCTGCAACCGCTGGCCCTGGCCATGCTCTGCTTCCTGCCCGCCTTCGCGGGCACCAAGGTCTTCACGCCCGACACGACACACTCGGTGATCGGGTTCAGGGCCGCCACGCTGCTCTTCAAGGTGGAGGGCAGCTTCGACCGCTACCAGGTGGACATCCAGGGCGATCCGGACGCCCTGGGGACCGTGAAGATCCGCCTGCAGATCGACGCGGCCTCCGTCGACACCAAGAACGAGACCCGGGACAACCACCTCCGGACGCCGGACTTCTTCGACGTGAAGCGGTTCCCGGCCATCGTGTTCACCTCGTCCAAGGCCTGGCGGGAGAACGGCAGGGTCATGGTGGCCGGCACCCTGGAGATGCACGGCGCGAAGAAGGACCTCACCCTGGCCTTCGAGCCCGCCTTCGGGAAGAACGGCGCGGGTGTGGACACCTGGTCCTACGAGGCCAGCCTGTGGATCAAGCGCAGCGACTTCGGCATCGGGGCCGACAGCGTGGCCGCCAAGATCAGCCTGAAGGATTCGGTTGAGCTGAACCTGATGCTGGTCGGTTTTTTCCACGACGCGAAGTAGCCTGTTCCGCTCTAGGATGAAGCGGCGTCCTTCGGGGCGGCGCTTCATGGGGAGGGGCCATGCGCATCGCATTCCTGGGGCTGGGACGGATGGGGGCGGCCATGGCCCGCCGCCTGCCGGGGCCCTTCGAACTGACGGTGTACAACCGCGACGAGGCCAAGGCCGAGCCCTTCCGCGGCCTGGGGGTCCGGGTGGCCGGTTCGGTGCGCGAGGCCGTGGAAGGTGCCGAGGTCGTCATCACCATGCTGGCGGACGATGCAGCGGAGGCCGCCCTTGCCTTCGGCTCCGACGGCCTGCTGGAGGCCCTGGCGCCCGGGTGCATCCATGTTTCCATGAGCACCATCGGGGTGGATACCTCGACCCGCCTGGCGGAGGCTCACGCGGCCAGGGGGCAGGGTTATGTGGCGGCCCCGGTCTTCGGCCGGCCCCCGGCGGCCGAGGCCGGGCAGTTGTGGATCCTGGCGGCCGGCCCCGGGGACCAGGTCGCCCACTGTGCGCCGCTCTTCGAGCGCCTGGGCCAGGGCGTCTTCCCCCTGGGCGAGCGGGCCTCGACGGCCCACGCCCTGAAGCTGGCGGGGAACACGATGCTGGTGACGATCCTCGAGTCCCTCAGCGAGGTCTTCGCCTACGGGGAGAAGGCCGGCGTGGCGCCGGAGACGACCCTGAGGGTCCTCAACACGGCCCTGCTCAGGTCTCCCCTGGCCGAGGCCTACGGCGGCGCCGTGGTCCGGGGGGCCTTCGAGCCCGCCGGTTTTGCCCTGCGCCTGGGGCTGAAGGACGTGGGCCTGGCCCTGCGGGCTGCGGAGGGCTTCCAGGCCCCCATGCCCATCGCCAGCGTCCTGCGGGACCGCCTCCTGGCCGCCACCGCGAAGGGCTACGGCGACCAGGATCTGGCTGCGCTCTCCCGCCTCAGCCGGGAGGATGCGGGGCTGGCCTGAGGGTCGGCCTCCCTCCGGGGTCAGCTCCGTTCCAGGCTGAGGGCCAGGCCCTGGCCCACGCCGACGCAGAGGCTCACGAGGGCCCGCCGCGCGCCGCTCCGCCCGAGGTCCAGGGCCGCCGTGAGGCAGAGCCGGGCCCCGCTGGCGCCGAGAGGGTGGCCCAGGGCGATGGCGCCGCCGTGGGGATTGACGTGGGGCGCATCGTCGGGGATTCCCAGGGTCCGCAGGCAGGCCAGCACCTGGGCCGCGAAGGCCTCGTTGATCTCGATCCGGTCGAACTCGGCCAGCGTGCGCCCCTCGCGGGCCAGCAGCTTCCGGATGGCGGGCACGGGACCGAGGCCCATGGTGCGGGGCGGGACCCCGGCACTGGCCATTCCCCCGATGCGGGCGATGGGCTGGAGGCCATGCCGCTTGAGGGCGGGCTCGGAGGCCAGCAGCACGGCACAGGCGCCGTCGTTGAGGCCCGAGGCGTTGCCCGCGGTGATGGTGGTCCCGGGGCCGAGGAGCGGCTTCAGGTCAGCCAGGTCGTCCCGGCTGGTGCCGGGCCGGGGGTGCTCATCCTGGGCCACGGTGCGGGTCTCCCGCCCGGCCTTCACCGCGACCGGAAGGATCTCCTCCGCCAGGAGGGGCGCGGCGGCCACCGTCCGCTGCTGGCTCCGGAGGGCGTAGGCATCCTGGTCCTCCCGCGAGATCGCCAGCTCCCGCGCCAGGTTCTCCGCGGTCTCGGTGTTGGACTCCACGCCGTACAGGGCCTTCATCCTCGGGTTCACGAAGCGCCAGCCGAGGGTGGTGTCCTCCAGCTTCTGGTCGCGGGCCAGGGGGGTTCCGGCCTTGCCCAGGACGTAGGGCGAGCGGGACATGCTTTCCACGCCGCCGGCGAGGATCAGGTCGGCGTCCCCGAGACGGATGGCCCGGGCGGCCTGCCCGATGGCCTCGAGGCCGGAGGCGCAGAGCCGGTTCACGGTGACGCCGGGCACCTCCAGGGGGAGCCCGGCCAGCAGCAGGGCCATCCGGGCCACGTCCCGGTTGTCCTCTCCGGCCTGGTTGGCGCAGCCGAGGATCACCTCGTCCAGGGCGCCCCAGTCCACGGACGGATGCCGCGCCACCAGGGCCGAGAGGGGGAGGGCCGCCAGGTCGTCCGTGCGGATGCCGGAGAGGGCGCCGCCATGGCGGCCGAAGGGGGTGCGGACACCCGCGCACAGATAGACGGGTCGGGTCATGGGCAGCCTCCGGTTCAGATCGCGGGCGAGGTCCAGTTGCGCGAGAGGGCATGCTCGATGGAGGCCTGGGCCTCGAGCAGGGCGGGGAGCGCGGTCTTGAGGGCAAAATCCCGGATGCCGGTGCGCACCTGCATGCCCACGTTGAGCGCGGCCACCACCCGCTGGCTCCGGTCGCGGATGGGCACCGCGATGGAGCAGAGGCTGGGTTCCAGCTCCTGCGTCACCAGGGCATAGCCCAGGCTGCGGACGCGGAGGAGCTCGGTCCGCAGGCCTTCCCGGTCATGGATCGTCTTGGGGGTGAGGGCGCGCAGCTCGACCGTGGAGAGCCATTCATCCAGGGCGACGTCGTCCAGGCCGGCGACGAGCACCCGGCCCATGGAGGCCGCGAAGGCGGGGAGGCGGGCCCCGACGCCGAGGGCCACGGCCATCACGCGCTTCACGGGCACGCGGGCGACGTAGACGATGTCATGTCCGTCGAGCAGGCAGAGGGAGCAGGATTCGTCGAGCCGCAGGGAGAGTTGCTCCATGACCGGCATGGCGATCTCGGGGAGATCCAGGGACGAGAGGAAGGCGAAGCCGAGGTCCAGCACGCGGGGCGTGAGGAAGAACTGGCGGCCGCGGCTGCCGATATAGCCCAGGTGGCCCAGCGTCAGGAGGCAGCGCCTTGCCACGGCGCGGGAGAGACCGCTGCGTTCGGCCACTTCGGAGAGGGTCATGGAGGCGTGGGTCTGGTCGAAGGCGCGGATGACCTGCAGGCCCCGGGCCAGGGACTGGACGTAGTCGGGACCGTTCTCGAAATCCGAAGGCGGGGCGCTCAAGGGGGGACCTCCAGAAAAAATTTGACAGGAGACCGGGGGAGGGTCTGTAATAAGTTCACCACACGAACAATAATTCGATAATCGCACAATTTCAACCGGAACCTCGCGACCATGACCTCGGAACGGAAGGCCGTGCTGCACAGCTGGTGCGTCCAGGCGGACTGGGACGCCCCCACCGTCGTCGGCGGCCGCGGCGCCCGCTTCTGGGACGCGGAGGGCCGCGAGTACCTGGACATGAGCAGCCTGGCGGAGTGCATGAACCTGGGGCACCAGCACCCGGCCCTCGTCGCCGCCATCCAGGAGCAGGCCGCCCGGTTGTGCTTCGTCACCTCAGCCTGGGGGGCCGAGCCCCGGGCGGAGCTGGCCGAACGCCTCCTCGCCAAATCGGGCTTCGAAGGGGGGCGGGTCTTCTTCACCCTGGGCGGGGCCGATGCCAACGAACACGCCGTGAAATTCGCCCGGAAGGCCAGCGGCCGGGCCCGGGGGCTGGTGGTCGCGCGGGACCGCTCCTACCACGGCGCCAGCTACGCCGCCATGGCCCTCTCCGGCGATGCGAGGACCCAGGCCCAGGCCGATCCTGCCGCTTTCGGCGTGCTGCGCGCCCTGCCCCCCTACGCCTACCGCTGCCCCTTCGGGACCGCGTCGGCGTGGGCCTGCGGCGAGGCGGCCGTGGCCCAGGTGGCCCGCCTGATCGACCAGGCCCCCGCGCCCGGCGTCGCCGCCGTGCTCATGGAGCCGGACGCGGGGACCAACGGCATCGTCGCGCCGGACAACTACTGGACTTCGCTCCGGAAGACGACCCGGGATCGCGGGGTGCTCCTCATCGCGGACGAGGTGATGAGCGGATTCGGCCGCTGCGGCGAATGGTTCGCCTGGCAGCGGCATGGCGAGGAGGGCCGCCCCGATCTGATGAGCC
>Ga0208789_1001788_pt1 | contig 10974 bp, 11 predicted proteins | sample Methanotroph_Enr_FD_187368 | JGI IMG/M metagenome (GOLD analysis project Ga0208789, IMG submission 187368) | Enriched soil microbial communities from Old Woman Creek wetland in Ohio, USA - Methanotroph_Enrichment_5 (SPAdes) (version 2) | ecosystem: Environmental > Terrestrial > Soil > Wetlands...
GATGTTTGGCTGTTTATGCTGGCAGGCGTCCTTCTGATAGTGACAGTTCGGCGCGAGCTGGGCATTCAGTTACTGATCGGTGAACGCAAACAACGCGGCGCAAGCCTGTGGCAGACCAGCGACAGCATTTTGCGGCCATTGTTGGCGATCGCGTTGGTAGTGTGGGGAGGCCAAAAGGCTGAGTGGGTGTTGCTGGGTTACATCGTGGCAAGTGTGATCTCGAATACGGTGTGGTCGTTAGTGCTGGGCGCCAAGCCTGACAAAAACAGGCCTCTTATCATTACTCGTAATTTCAGAACTGATGTCTGGGCTTATGCCTTGCCGCTAATCCCGGTGGAATTGATATTTTGGGTTAACGGTTTGGGTGACCGGTATGTGATCGGCTATTTGATGACGGCTGCGGAGGTAGGTTTATATGCAGCGACTTACATGATCGTCAACGAGGCGTTTAATCGCAGCGCAATGGTTTTGTTGCGCACTTTTCAGCCGGTTTATTTCCAGTCATGTTCCGAAAACCGCATCAAGGAAGGATTCAGGATTTTATGGATATGGATAGGCTCAGTTGTTGCTTTGGGGATTATTGGCATTTCGCTGGTAATTATTACCAAGGACTGGGTGGCATCGGTGGTGCTCGCAAAATCTTATCATTCGGCGGTTGAGTTGATGCCCGCGATAGCTGTCGGCTGTACTCTGCATGCTTTGGGAACCGTGGCGGCTCAACCGCTGCTGGCGAATAAGCGGACACGGTTGTTATTGCTGGGACGCATATGCGGGGCGGTGGCCGCGGCGATCAGCATTCCGCTGATGGTGAAAAATTACGGCTTGCTTGGCGCTGCGATGGCCAATCCGATTTATTTCGGCGTTGAGGCGCTGGCTTTGGCAATGCTGGCCAAACCCTGGCGGAATATCGGTTTTGAGAACAGGGTCGATCAGGAAGCGTCAGCCCAACGAGTTGCGGTTTGACAGTTATTTTTAAACCGACGTCTTAATCAACAGGTTATCAAAGAGAAATATAAGGAGAATTCTATGACGTATGCATCAGCAGTTTCAGGAATCTATGGCGATATTTTGCGTGAATGCGTGGCCTGTAGGGCAGAGAAAATAAGATATTGGCGGCAGAAAAGCTTCCATTACACCCAAAGCGCCAGGCAAAAGGAGTTCCACATATACCGCTGCGAAAGCTGTGGAACCGGTTTCTTGAATCGGCCTCCGCATGTGAAATGGCTGCAATCGATTTATCAATACTCAGGCCAGGCGCTGACTCAAGCGATAACGCTGGAGGACGTGCTGGCTAGAGAGGCCGAGTTTCCCAATTGCAAGGTGGACGCCGAGCGGATGAGTCAGCAAGCTCATCTGATCAACAACTCGGGTAATGACCGGGCTCTCGATATTGGCTCGGGCTTTGGGTTTTACACGCAGGCGCTCAGAAAATCGGGCTACCGGACAGTCAGCATCAATCCAGGCAAATACGAAAACGAAGTGTTCAGGAAGATGAATGGCGATGAGCCGCTTGCGGTGATGTTTGAAGATTACGAAGCATCCGAACCTTTTGGCGCAGTGATGATGTCGCAGGTATTGGAGCATCTGCTCGAGCCGGATCAGGCGATAAGCAAGGTGGCTGGTCTGTTGGCGGCGGGCGGCGTTTTGGCTTGCGCCGTGCCTAATTACGATTCATTTTTAGTCAAGCTGCTGGGCACCAAGGACAACGCTTGTTTATGGGTGCCGGAGCATGTCAATTATTTTACCGAGAATGGCTTAAAAACGTTGGTCGAGAGAAATGGCTTCCGTGTCGTTAAGGTGGAGCAGATAACCCGGATCCCATTCAACGCATTATCCAAAAGGCTGCGACTGACAGGAAAACCGGCTGCGGTTGTTGACGGCTGGGTAAAGTCTTTGCAGGCCCCGTTTGCCGAATTGATGCATTACTTTGGGTTGGGCATCTATATCAATTTATATGCGGTGAAGAAATAGGAAAAGGCGAAGGGCGAAAGGCCAATCTCCAAATTACGCGGCCTTTAGCCTTTTGCCCTTCGCCTGACATCTAAATCATAAAGTGAAGAAAAAGTTATCTATGTTAACCATTGTTATTTTGACCAAAAACGAGCAAGCCAATCTGCCGGGATGTCTTGCGGCGATCCCTGAGCACTATCCGATTGTGATTGTGGATTCGGGAAGCACAGATGATACGGTTGCCATCGCCAATAGCCGAGGATGCAGGATTTATACGAATCCATGGCCCGGCTTTGCCGAGCAACGTAACTTTGCGATCAGGCAATGCGATATAAGCACGCCCTGGATATTGTTCGTCGATGCCGACGAAATCTACCCGCAGGCGTTTTACGACTGGTTTGAATCCGTGATGGCGGACACCGATTCGCTTGATGTGCTGATGGTGCCATCGATACTTTATCTGCGCGGCAAGCGACTGAGCCATGCGCCCGGCTATCCCATTTATCACCCAAGACTGGTGCGCAGGGAAACGACCAGCTTTGTCCGTAACCACACAGGGCATGGCGAGGCCGTGATTAATACCTGCCGGATCGGATATTCCGCTATCCCCTATGAACACTATTTTTATCATGGCGAGATCGTCGAATGGATGCATAAACATGTCGATAAGGCTGCGCAAGAAGTGCAGCTTAAGCCTACAACGGGGGCAGTGATGACGACACGCGGACGGTTAAGCGTTTTATTGGGGCGATCCTGGATCAGGATTATTGCCCGCTTTTTATACCACTTCGTATTTCGAGGCGGTTTTTTGGATGGAGTTGCGGGCCTGGAATTTGCGCTGATGTTTACTTGGTATGAAGCAACGATCTATTTACAAGCAAAAGCCGGTATTCAGGCAAGGTGATTAATATGAAAGTTTCGTTGGTTTTAGCAACGCTGGGCAGGGACTGGGAATTGGCTATTTTGTTGAAGTCCCTGTTGAACCAAACCTATAAAGATTTTGAGTTGATCATCATTGATCAAAACAAGGACGGTAGAATCGATGCCCTCGTCGAACCGGTCAAAGCTTTTCTTGATGTGAAGCATGTGAAAGTGGATTTTACCGGTAACGCCAGGGCCAGAGACTACGGCATAGGCTTGGCCCAGGGCAGAATCGTCGCGTTTCCCGATGACGATTGTGCCTATGATAAGGATGTCCTGAAAAAAGTGGTCGCCGAGTTTAAAAGACGGCCGAACCTTTCCATCCTGGTAGCCGGTTCGTATGATTTTTCATCCAGCCGATTCAGCATCGGTGTTAACAGTCACAGTGCTCGGTATTTTTCACGCTTCAATATGATGGGGGTGGAGTTCACACAGTTTTTCGATCGGAAAAAGATTGATGGCAAGCAGTTCTACCTGGATCACGACTTCGGGATCGGTTCCAAATATTCCGGAGCAGAGGGCTTTGAGCTTTTGTATCGTTTGCTTAGGGCCGGCAGTGCTGCATTTTATACCCCGGAAATAAAGATTTATCACCCGGATAAAGACCACTACAAGCTGGGAACCTCAAGAATGCTGATGTATTCCACCGGGGTTGGGGCTTACATCAGAAAATTCGCCAATCAGCAGGATGTGTTCATTCTGTACTACATCGTTCGCAAGATGTTTGTCGCGCCCATCCTGAAAATGATGCTGGCCGTGGTTTTATTGAACCCGAAAAAGCTGGCTTATTCTTTTTACAACCTCGTCGGCATTTGGCGTGGGTTCCTGGCGTATGGAAGGTAGGATGGGTTTCGCTACCGTTCTACCCATCCTACCCCACAGTTTCAATTTATTCAGAGAATGTTTTTTAGGAGAAATATTATGGATGTAGGCATCGTTACCACGCATATTCCCCCGGCTAAAGGCTATGGCGGGGTGTCCGTCACAGCCAGTGTTTTGACCAAAGCCTGGGCGGAACGGGGACATCAGATGACACTGGTCGCGTCTGACGAGTCGATTTCCGGCCGTCTGCGGCCTGAGCAGGTGTGTCTTGGCGAACAGGTGGATGTCAGACTCTATCGTTGCTACGGATTCAGGCGCTGGGGCTTTGGGCTGGGCGCTGTTCCGGAACTGTTTAAATTATGCCTGCAAGCGCCGGTGGTTTATATCCACGGCATTGCAACCTGGCCGTCTACGCTGGCGGCTGTTTTTTGTACCTTGTTGCGCCGCCCGTTCATGGTGGCCGTGCATGGAGGACTTATGCCTGAGCATGTTGATTTGATACGGCGGGAGAAACCGCATAAATGGCTGTTCTATAAATGGTTGACCTTCCCGACCTTGCGACGGGCTATCGCCGTGCATTGCACCAGCGACACCGAGGCTGAAGGCGTCCGTAACGTACTCGGCGAAGACGCCCGCATCCTGCTGGTGCCGAACGGCATCGACAGCCGTGATCTTAAAGTAGCCGAACATCCTGCTGGAGAAGGCATGAAGCTTTGCTTTTTGGGACACATTCAGCAGGAAAAAGGCATTAATGCCTTTATTCGGGCATGGCTGAAAGTTCGGAATCCTGAGGATACGCTGGCGATCGCGGGCCGGAGCGTGGACGGCGATTATTTCGAAGAGTTCCAGGCGCTGGTCGAACAGGCCCAGGGCGCTATCAGTTATCGCGGATACTTGGAGCGCGGCGAAGTCATGGACTTGCTGGCGTCCAGCCATTTTCTGGTGCTGCCTTCGGGCTTGGAAGAGGCGGGCGGCATGCGAGAGAATTTTGGCAATGTGGTGGCCGAAGCGATGGCGGCAGGACGCCCGGTATTGGTCGCCAAAGGCTTGGCATGGGACCATTTGGGGTCGATTGGGGCCGGTTTCGTTTTCGATAGAACCGAAGCTTCCGTGTGCGAAGTGCTGCGTAAAGCGCAATCGCTGGAGTTCTGGGAGTGGGGGCGGATGTCGTGGAATGGGCGACACTATGTTGAACAACAGCTCGACCCGGTCAAACTGGGGGAACGAATCTGGCGGGTGTTGAAAAGATGTGATCAAGCGAATCTGCCGCAGTCACTGGCCAAGGGGACGTCGTATGAGTAAGATCGGTCTTATCGTCCCCACTCTAAATGCCGGAAGTCTCTGGGAATCCTGGCTCAAAGCGTTTGCACAACAAACGCGGAAACCGGATTGTCTTTTGCTGATTGATTCTTCGTCCAGCGACGGCACCGTTGCGATGGCCCGCGCCCACGGCTTTGATGTGCAAGTGATTCCCAAGTCGGAATTCAATCACGGCGGCACTCGCCAGTTCGGCGTGAATAGTCTGTCGGCAATGGATATTATCGTGTTCTTGACCCAGGATGCGTTATTGGCCAAACCCGATGCCATCGAACGGCTGTTAGCGTCATTCGCAGATCAGCGGGTCGGTGCCGTTTACGGCCGTCAGCTTCCGCATCGGAACGCCGGCCCGATTGCTGCACACGCCCGTTTGTTTAATTATCCAGACAAAAGCCAGCTGCGCGGCTTCGAAGATAGAGCGCGCTTCGGCATCAAAACGGTGTTTATATCCAATTCTTTTGCCGCCTATCGGCGAAATGCACTGATGCAGGTAGGCGGCTTCCCCATCGATACCATCATGAACGAAGACACCTATGTGGCCGGAAAGATGCTGGTATCCGGCTGGAAAATCGCTTATTGCGCCGAGGCCCAAGTGTTCCACTCTCATGACTACGGGTTCCTGGACGAATTTAAGCGTTATTTCGATATCGGTGTTTTCCACACCCATACGGCGTGGCTGCAACAGACATTTGGTGGCGCGTCCGGCGAGGGCTTGCGCTTTGTGGTCTCGGAAATGCGCTACCTGATCAAACGCGCCCCCTGGCTGATTCCCTCGGCAATGTTGAGGACAGGGTTGAAATGGCTCGGGTTCAAGCTGGGCGCATTACATAGGGGATTGCCGCGAGCTATTCGCAGAGGTTTTAGCCTGCATAAAACTTACTGGCTTCGCGCCTTGCCATAAACTTCTTTGGCGAAGAAAGGCGGTTGATGTTGATAATGGCATTAAGCGTGTATTCAGTTCACTTATGGGATAGTTAGCTCAACTTAATAACTTTCCACAAAAGGAGTTTTAAAATGTTCAGAGTGATAAATATCATAATGCTTAGCTTATTATTTTCATCGGTTGCTTTAGCCGACGATGATGACTGGGATGGTTACCGAGGCGGATATGCGCGCGAATATTACCCCACTTATTACCCGCCGGTTGCACCAGGTTATTACCGGGAAGAAATCGTCTATGTTCCTGAACGAGTCATAGAATATGTGCCGGTGCAACCTCGTTATTACGCAGCGCCCCCGCCGCCACCTAGTTACAGTTATGATCAACGTTCACCACAAGGCTTGCTTGGCGGTGTTGTTGGTAGCGTGATGGGCTATGAAATGGGGGCTGGTAGTCCTTTGGCGACCGGCATCGGCGGTGCTGCGGGCGCGTGGTTAGGCAATGGGTACTATTAATAAAAACAATTGAGTCTTGATACCTCTTTGAATAACATGGTTTTTAGCAAAAAGAACTAATGTTTATGCTGGTTTTTTATGTCCATGGGAAACTGGCTAGGATATTCACAATAACAAATCACAACAAACCGCAATTAAAACACCGTTTTCGTTCGAAAATGAGTGCGCAACATCAAGCCGATAGTCCCTCAGTAATAAATTGTGTCGATATTTGATACCCGGAATACCCGGATGGTAGAAAGCCTTATTTTTTACATGGCGTAAACAATTTTGATTAAGCTAGGTGCAGTTTGTAGGCTCAGTTTGTAGGCTCATTGTATAATCTGGCGCAATGTTTTTTACTGACCTCCTAAAACTTAAGGATTGATTTAAATATGCCTCCAGAAAAACGCTTAACCCGTCGCCGCGGAATTTATTTATTACCTAATTTATTTACCACAGGAGCCATGTTTTCCGGTTTCTATGCGATTACTTCGGCGATGGGCGGGCGATTTGAAACCGCTGTTATCGCCATTTTTGTAGCGATGATTCTGGACGGCCTGGATGGCCGGGTGGCAAGGCTGACTAATACGCAAAGCGAATTCGGTGCCCAATACGACAGCCTTTCGGACATGGTTTCATTCGGCGCGGCTCCCGCGCTGGTAATGTATTTATGGGCGTTTTCGAGTCTCGGCAAAGTGGGCCTGTTTGCGGCATTTGTCCATGCGGCGGGCGGCGCATTACGGCTGGCTCGATTTAATACCCAACTTGCAACGGCCGATAAAAATTATTTCCAAGGGCTCCCCAGCCCTGCCGCCGCCGCTATTCTTGCGGGATTTATCTGGATTTGCTTGGAGTACAAATACGACATTGAGTTGTTTAAATATTTTGCTCTTGGCTTAACGGTCAGTACCGGCTTGTTGATGGTGAGTAATTTTCGCTATTGGAGTTTCAAAAAAATCGATTTGAAAGGCAGGGTGCCTTTTATTGTCGCGATCGCCGCGATGTTGGGTATTGCTTTCGTGATGGCGCAACCGCAAACGATGTTGTTCCTGTTGTTTTTAGGTTATGCGATTTCAGGCCCGGTTATTACCCTGGTCATGCGCAGACGCAGACTGCAGGGACGTAAAGCTTAAAATCTGCTTGAGGGCGCACAGCCATTGGCGTATAGTCACGACCATGTTTATTCATATCAACCCCGCATTTCAAAACTTGCTTTCCGGTGCAATATCAGCCGGAACAGCTTTGTGCGCGTGGCTATGCCTGTCTTTAAGATTCCTGCCCTGACGGGCATCTATCTTTTTTCTATTTAATCACTTATATCCTTATATTCCCGTGCCGATTTAGCCGTTGGCAGTTCTCCATCAATGGAGTGAGCTTTTATGAAAGACAAATTAATAATATTCGATACCACCTTGCGCGATGGCGAGCAAAGCCCCGGCGCTTCGATGACACGCGACGAGAAAATCCGCATTGCCAAGGCTTTGGAACGTTTAAAAGTCGATGTGATCGAGGCCGGTTTCCCTGCGGCCAGTCCCGGCGATTTTGAAGCCGTGCAGGCGGTCGCCAACGTCATCAAAGACAGCGTGGTGTGCGGACTGGCTCGAGCGCTGGACAAGGACATCGATCGCGCAGGCGAGGCGCTTAAAGGCGCTAACCAGTCGCGGATTCATACTTTTATCGCCACCTCGCCTATCCATATGCAAATGAAGTTGCAGATGCAGCCCGAACAGGTGATCGAGTATGCGGTCAGGGCGGTTAAGCGCGCACGGCAATATACCGATAACGTCGAATTTTCGCCGGAAGATGCAGGACGCTCTGAGGAAGACTTTTTGTGCCGGATACTGGAGGCGGTTATCGATGCCGGAGCCACGACGCTGAATATTCCCGATACCGTGGGTTACAGTGTGCCCGATCAATTCGGCGCAACTATTGCCAACCTGATTCGTCGTATTCCCAATTCGGACAAGGCGGTTTTCTCCGTGCATTGCCACAATGACTTGGGCCTTGCGGTTGCCAATTCCTTGTCGGCGGTCATGAACGGCGCACGGCAGGTTGAATGCACCATTAATGGTTTGGGCGAGCGCGCCGGTAACGCGTCGCTGGAAGAAGTGGTCATGGCGGTGCGTACCCGTAAGGATGTGTTTAGCTGCCAAACCGGCATCGACACCCGCGAGATTTTGACCTGCTCAAAACTGGTGTCGTCAATCACCGGTTTCCCTGTGCAGCCCAACAAGGCCATCGTCGGCGCCAATGCTTTCGCTCATGAGGCTGGCATCCACCAGGACGGCGTGTTGAAAAGCCGCGAGACTTACGAAATCATGCGCGCTGAAGATGTCGGCTGGACGGCAAACCGCATGGTGCTGGGCAAACATTCGGGCCGAAATGCGTTTAAAAGCCGCATCACCGAATTGGGCTTTGAGTTCGGCTCGGAAGAAGAGTTGAACGAGGCTTTCGCCCGCTTTAAGCAGTTGGCCGATAAGAAGCACGAAATCTTTGATGAAGATTTGCAAACCTTGATCTCGGAAGCCAGTTTTGAGGCGGAAGACGAGCATGTCAAATTGATCGCCCTGAAAGTGTGTTCGGAAACCGGTGAGATACCCAACGCAACCGTTACGCTGCGAGTGGGCAACAAAGAGGTCACCGGCAATGCAAGCGGCGGCGGCGCTGTGGATGCCAGCTTAAAAGCCATCGAAAAACTGGTGCAAACCAATGCCACGTTGGAGCTTTATTCAGTCAACAGCATCACTAACGGCACCGATGCGCAAGGCGAAGTTACTATCCGTCTGGAAAAAGCAGGCAGGATCGTTAACGGCTTGGGCGCCGACACCGACATTGTTATCGCCTCGGCCAAGGCCTATATCAATGCGGTGAATAAGCTGCAAAGCCCTGATCAACGCAGGCACCCTCAGAAAGGGGATGTTTGATTAAGGTGAAAGGCGCAAGGTGCAAGGCGAAAGGTTTTGGATAACGCAACGCGTCTGCAATATCTGGAGGCTATGGGCATTGATGTTTGGGTGCCCAGAACCTCTGCCAATCACGAGCAAGCATCGACACTTGATGTTATAGCCGATAGCGCCCGGCCCGAACCGGCCGACAGCTGGGAAGCGTTGCAAGCCGAAGTCGCCCAATGCACTAAATGTGGTTTATGCGAAACCCGCACCCACGCTGTTTTTGGCTCGGGCAATAAAAATGCCGACTGGATGTTTATCGGTGAAGCGCCGGGACAAAGCGAAGATCTACAGGGCTTGCCCTTTGTCGGCAAGGCAGGCCAGCTGTTAACGGAAATGCTAAGAGCCATAGGCCTTGACCGGGAACAGGTCTTTATAACCAATATTGTAAAGTGCCGCCCTCCCGCCAATCGCGATCCCAAACCCATCGAAATTGAAACCTGCAAACCTTACCTGCTGCGACAAATAGCGCTGGTCAAACCAAAAATTATCGTGGTGTTAGGACGTATTGCCGCACAGGCGCAGCTGAACACGGACGAGCCGATAGGTAAGCTCAGAGGAAAAATACACGCTTTAAATGATACCCCGGTTGTTGTAGTCTATCACCCGGCGTACTTGTTAAGATCGTTGCTGGATAAACGCAAAGCCTGGGCGGATTTAAAACTCGCGCTGCAAACAGTTAAAAACATTAAAGGTTGATCATGTTGGGAATGATGTTAGAAAAAATAAAAGACTTTGTGGTTTATGATGCCGATAGAGAGTTCTACGCCAAAATATTTCCCGATTCGGTAGGCAGAAAAGATTTAATGCGATTGAGAAAAATGAGAAGCTCTGATTTGCCCGGAGTCATGGCGATTGAAAGAGCAAGTTATCAATTCCCCTGGGAGGAAGACATTTTCAGGGATTGCTTTAAAGCCAACTACAGCTGCTGGGTTTGCGTAGAGGATGATGACGTGTTGGGCTACAGCATACTCGCGATGGCTGTAGGCGAAGCGCACATTTTAAACATCTGTGTAGCGCCGACGGAGCAGGGGCAAGGGATCGGCCGAAAAATGCTGGAAAACCTTATCGAAGAGGCCAGGGGGCGGGCGGAAACTATGTTTCTGGAAGTCAGGCCGTCCAATACCGTCGCTATCGGCCTGTATCAGGACATCGGGTTCAATGAAATCGGTGTAAGAAAGGGTTATTATCAGTCGGAAAACGGTCGCGAAGATGCCTTGATGCTGGCGTTGCAGATTTTTTAAATCACGCTTTTGTATAATAGCTGAATTGATAATAGAACATTGATTAACCGATAAAAAAGACGAAAGGCAAAGGACGAAAGGCGAAAAAACATCTTTCGTCTTTTGCCTTGCGCCGATAATATTTTTATTAAGAACTCTACGTTATCAGTATTACTCAGCCAAATCCGCGCCCTATTTTCTAACCAACAATTATTTCAAATTATCGGTAACATGGGGTTCAATCAGCTGGTACATGATTTGATGCATTTTGGGACTTGCGGCAATCAGGTTGCCTGACTCCAGGTATTTATCATCAAAAGAAAAATCGGTAACTACGCCGCCCGCTTCCTTTATCAGTAAAATGCCTGCGGCCATATCCCACTCCATCAAACCTATCTCCCAAAATCCGTCCAAGC
>Ga0208789_1001789_pt1 | contig 10973 bp, 5 predicted proteins | sample Methanotroph_Enr_FD_187368 | JGI IMG/M metagenome (GOLD analysis project Ga0208789, IMG submission 187368) | Enriched soil microbial communities from Old Woman Creek wetland in Ohio, USA - Methanotroph_Enrichment_5 (SPAdes) (version 2) | ecosystem: Environmental > Terrestrial > Soil > Wetlands...
GTTCGTTGGCAAACATTTTATCCGGTTGTGTGAAATGGTAGAGTATTCCCTTGAATCCCGGCAGATTGACAGCAACCAGCTTATACCCGTTGCTCCTGGCGTCTTTAGTAAATCCGTTTTTTGAATTAAATGCATGTAAATCAAGTAAAGTATGTGTCTGCCTCCAGGTTTTAACGTCCGGTAACCGCGAATTTAAAATATCCCGGATAGCCAGCAACGCCCATTGGCGGAAACATTCGTTGTGCGTAAGTTCAGGAATCCAGCGGCTGTGCGCCACTCCCTTTATTTCTACCCTGGTACCGCCTTTACAACTTACATTTACATCCTGGCGGCCCGCGCCTATCCCGGTACGGACTTTGCCTGTACTCCGGCCCAGGAAGCGTATGTAATTGCAGGCTTCCCTGACTTCATCCGGGTTGGTCATATCAGGGTAAGTCACCGTTTCTATCAAAGGCATACCCAAACGATCTGTACGGTAAACGCGTGTATGTCCGATATCGCTGACTTCGCGGCATGAGTCTTCCTCGAGGCTTAGTTGAATGAGCCTGACCTTTTTATTTTTTAATGGAATTTCACCTTCAACACCGATAATGGCGGTCCGCTGAAAACCGGTAGGAATACTCCCGTCGAGATATTGTTTACGTGTTATATGAACTTCGCCAACGATATTCAGTTTCGATACCAGCGATATTTCAATGGCTTGGGCCAGGGCCTGGCGGTTAAGCGGAAACGGAGGCGTATCATCAACTTCATAGGTACAGGTTGTTTTGCTTTTCAGCCTGTAAATGATTTCTTTGCGGGTCTTAAATTCCATCAATGCGGTACCATCGTATTCACCAAGTTCACTAAGGGTTGGCCGCATATGCCTGATTACCTCGGCATCAAAGTCGCCGGGTTTCTGGTACACTCCTGCCGGACAGCGGCAAAAGAGTTTTTGTTCGGTTTTAAGCTGCTGGTGAACTTCAAGTCCCGACATAAAGCCAATACGGCTGTAGGTTTCCTGAGTGGATTCAGTTCGCTGAACGTAGCCAATCTTTCGTTTGGATTCTTCGTAGTTAAGCTTTGGATCTATATTCTGAGCCATTTGAAAAGTAAGTTTAAAGCGGCTCAAATGTAGAAATATCTTTTATTCATGGAAGATAAATATTTTAATTGTTTTGTGAATTTACAAACAGTGATTACACCAGGCAGGTGCAGAACAAAGTTTAGAAATTAAAAAAATACAGCTTGTTTGCAAATCATGACAAATCTCTATCTTAAAATTTATAAACCATACAAATTCCCATAAATAGGACGGCTTTTGCTTTTTTATAAAACTATCTTGTTAATTAACCTGCTTTTTACAACACCGTACCAATATCAACCATTTTTCGGAAACCGGACCTGATACCCGGTGAATCTGCGAAATCCGTTTACCCAATAAGCCTGCCCCCTTATTGTCCAACTATTTGTTCACATTACGTACCTTTGCCGGTAATTTAAATACCATAATGTCGAAATTTCGATTTTTAACATTTACTCTGCTAACACTGGCCCTGATCCTGTCAGTTATTCAACCCATACAGGCACAGCGGATGCGTATACGCATGAACGCCGGCGAACTCCGGCATTCGGGCAATTTGGGTGACATGACCCGGGCACTCAACAACCCGGTGTTCGAACACGAAGGGGCATACCTTTATTGCGACAGTGCCTGGCTTTACGAAAGCACCAACACCATCGATTGTTATGGCCATGTCCGCATCAAATCGAGCGATACATTAAACCTGTATGGGAAATTTCTTCATTATGATGGTAATACCAAAATAGCTACCGTTCGCGAAGATGTGAAACTTGTTGATAAACAATCGACACTCACCACCGATTTAATGATTTTCGACCGCAATACCGGCATAGCCAATTATACCACGGGAGGCAAAATGGTGAATGGCGACAATGTCCTCACAAGCAAGAGGTGTTACTATTATACCAACCAAAAGCTTATGTATTTCAGGGATGATGTGGTGCTGACCAATCCTGAATATAAAATCAATTGTGATACCTTAAAATACAATACGGTTTCCCGTATCTCCTATTTCCTGGGACCTACCATCCTGAAGGGAAAAGACAATTACCTGTATTGCGAAGATGGGGAATACGACCGCACAACCAGCAAGTCGAGATTCAGCGTAAACGCATTGTTAGTCGATAATAACCGGCGTCTTACAGGTGACAGCCTCTACTATAATGAAAAGCTTAAATTTGGAAAAGCGGTTAACCATGTTGTGATGACGGATACTGTCAGGGATGTAGTGATAAAGGGAAATTATGCTGAATATTGGCGTACAAAAGGCTATACGCTTTTCACCAAGGAAGCAGTTGCGATAATGGGCGATAAAAAGGATACGCTCTACCTTCATGCCGACACATTGAAAGCAACGTTCGACACTACTAAAAACGAAACAAAAAATTTATTCGCATATCACAATACCCGGTTTTACCGCAATGATATCCAGGGGGCCTGCGATTCGCTGAACTATAGCTTTGCCGATTCGCTTATTAGCATGTACCGGATGCCGGTTTTATGGTCTGGCAAGAACCAGCTTACGGCCGACACCGTAAAGATACTGACTGGCAAAAACAGTATCCGGGAGATATTTATGAACGGCACTGCGTTTATTGTTTCGAAGGATACTTCCGAGAACTACAACCAGATCAGGGGGAAAAACATGGTCGGGCATTTTGTGAACAACGAACTATCGAGTATTGATGTAAACGGCAATGCCGAAACAGTTTATTATGTACGCGAAGACAACAAAGCACTTATCGGGGTGAATAAGGCGGCAGGAAGCCGCATGAGGCTTTATGTACATGATAGCAAAATTGTACAAATTGTTTATTTTGATAAGCCTGCCGGTAATATGTTCCCGTTGAAAAAAATTCCAGAAGACCAGCGTATACTGAAAGGATTCAACTGGCGTTTTACTTCCCGGCCATTGCATAAGGATGATATTTTCCGAAAAACAGATATTCAAACTGAGGTTCCTGAGAAAGAAGGGGACAAAAAGAAATAACCTGATCTATAATCGTCGACTGTTAAGCGAATAGTTAACAAAAAACAGTTTAAGATTATTAAACATTTGATCCCGGATTCACCTTCTTACTTTCGGCTTTCGCTCCTTCGATCTATCAATCAAGTATACCCGTCAATTCGACTTATTTAACGGGTTCAGTATACTCCATCCTTTTCTTTGAAGGTGGAAATATCGAAAAATTAACATAGCGGTAAGGATTCTTTTTCATGTCTTCAATTAGTGCATTAAGCTGAGCAGCCGATTTGTTCAGGTTTTCATACAATTTCTGATCGTTCACCAGCATGCCGATGGAGCCCTGCCCATTGTCAATCTTGGTTGTAATTGCATTCACATGTATAAGCGCACTGTTAACATTTGCAAGCGTTCCTGCAAGGTTGGCTTTTGCAAGTGTATCACTTATCAAAGAAAAATTAGCCAGTATATTTGAAATATTTTCATCATTCTTACGGAAATTATCGGTGATCGACTCTACATTAAACATAATACGCTCAAGTCTTTTCCGCTGACCGTAAACCAATGTATCAAGGTTGTAAGTAGTATTTTCGAGGCTACGCAGTGTAGTTTGAATGCTTATAAATGAAGCATTAATACTTTTACGCGTTTCGGAATTAAAAACAGAATGAAGCACGGTTACCATAGTATCAAGAGAAGACAGCAGGTTTTCAGCTTTCTCTTTGATAGGGGCAACCTGCTTGTTAACTTCTTCGGAAAGCGATAATTGAGACCCACCGATTAAGGTATCCCCGTCATGTGCCTCCGTTTTGGAATTACCAAGTACAATTTCGATATTTTTAGTCCCTAATAAATCGAGGCTAAAAATACGTGCAACAGAATTTGAGGGAATAAAAACAGGATTAGAAACCGTAAGTTCAATCAATATCTTAGCTGAGTTCTTTGTCACAAAACGCATATCAGTAACTTTCCCGACACCCAGCCCGTTTATAGATACGGGTGCAGCATCCTGGATACCGGAAGTAGCATCATAAACTGCATAGAAGGTACGGTTTTTATGAAGTATATCCTTGCCTTTGATATAGTTAACACCGATAATAAAGAGCGTTAAGGTAACAATCCCAAAGACCCCTATTTTAATTTCACGACTTATTTTCATTTCTCTTGCCGAAATTTTGACAAATTTAATACTTTTTTTCGGTTAGCCGCTTCGCTTCTTCATTTGTAATGCGTTCTTTCCCTTTAAATGCAACTATAAAAGCATCTTTATATCCTTTTGCAATTATTTCTTTTCGCCATTCCAAGGCTGCTTCCATTGTATTAAAATCGCCGGAGGTGTATTTGTACGAACCTCCATGAAAATACATTTTAACATTATCAATACCATTGAATATCTTTGAGTCAACCGGTTTCGCATCAGGTGACATGGCAAATTGTACACGATATGAAACTATTCCCTGTTCAGCCTTAGTTGTTGTAACCGAATCAGGATTCATTGCCCGGGATGTATTAACCGGCTTGGTATTACGAGTATTTTTGTTACCGGCTATTTCTGAGCGGCTAGTGATGAATGAGGTATCGGGAGATAGTGCTTCGTTAGGCCGTCTCTCAACCTGGTTTTTATAATCTCGTAATGCCTTGAATATAGCTTGTGCTATCAGGTTCTGGCCTTTCTCCGATAATAGAAATTTCTCATCGTTCGGATTGCTGATAAACCCGGTTTCAACCAATACTCCCGGCATGGCAGTTTTATAGAGTACCAGGAATCCTGCCTGTTTTACGCCCCGGTTGAGCATATGAAGATTATCTACAAGCTGATGTTCCACTTTACCTGCAAATGCCAGGCTCTTATCCAGAAAAGCATTCTGCATCATGCTGAAAAATATATTCCCTTCAGGAGAATTGGGGTCGAACCCATCATATTTTTCAACATAATCATCTTCAAGCAGAATTGCAGCGTTTTCGGCTTTGGCAACCGCCAGGTTGGCGTCGCTCTTATGAAGTCCCATCACAAAGGTTTCAACGCCGTAGGCAGAAGTTGATTTAGTGGAATTACAGTGGACTGAAATAAAAAGGTCAGCCTTATTTTCATTGGCGATATGGGCCCTGCGATACAGCTCTACAAAGGTATCATCACTCCTGGTCAGGATTACCTTTACATCTTTCATGTTGTCGCGGATATAATCGCGCAACTTAAGCACTACGGCTAAGGTTATGTCTTTTTCTCGCGAATTTTTACCCAGTGCTCCTGTATCGTGGCCACCATGACCGGCATCAAGAACAACGGTTTTTACTTTTTGTGCACATGCTAAATTCACAAAAAAATATAAAAGGCACAGAATAAGAAATCTCTGATTAATACGTTTTTCTGTCATCAACTGAATTTGTTTAGCTTTGCACCATTGTTACTAATTATAACAATGTATCGAATGTAGTTCATAACCAGTTATTTAACATCAACAACCTGATATTTTGTTCAATAATGGCTACGAATTAACATCAACATTGCATACAAAATTAACATGTTAACCTCTTTTTTCTCCTAATTGGTACCGAAGTTACAAACAAAGCACCGGTTAATAACCATAATGATGTTCCTGTCAGTTGTGATCACTGTGCAGGCAGGTGTTTATTTATCATGGAACGGCCCACTCGTTGTTGCAATAACTCCGTTTCCCGGGAGTCCTGATACGCTTTTGCCACAGGTACCTGATACCTCCCGGATAAATAAATCAGATACACTGAAGGTTAACGTTCCCAGTGTTCACTTAGTATCAAATGATACCACAGAAGCTGAAAAAAAGACGAATAAATTCATGCTAAGTGCCAAAATTGACTATGCCTCGGCCGACTCCCTGAGTATGGATATAGAAAAGAAAATGGCCTGGCTGTATGGAAACGCTAGTATTGAATACGAGGATATTAAGCTTAAGGCAGCACTTATAAGCATTGATTTTGATAACAACACTATTCATGCATATGCCTCGAAGGATTCCCTGGGTAATCCTGTTGGGACTCCTGAATTCAAGCAAGGTGCGTTAAGCTTTAAATCGAAAGAGATAGCGTATAATTTTACCACACGCAAAGGACTCATCCAAAATGTTATTACCAAAGAAGGTGATGGATACATTCATGGAACTGTAATAAAAAAGGTGAATGACAGTGTTACCGATGTTGGCCGGGGAGAATACACGACCTGCGACCTGGAAGAGAATCCGCATTTTTCGTTAAAATTTACAAGAGCCAAAGTGATAAGCGGCAATATGATCATTACTGGCCCGGCCTGGATAACTGTTGAGGGGGTTCCCCTGCCGCTGGCGCTTCCATTCGGACTTTTCCCGAATAAAAAGGGGCGCAGCTCAGGGCTCATCATCCCTAAATACGGAGAATCGGCCAACCGTGGCTTTTTTCTTGAAGATGGCGGTTATTACTTTGGACTGAACGACTATTTTGATCTTCAGCTGAAAGGTGACATTTATTCGCGTGGCAGCTGGGCCTTAAAACCTGCCCTGAGCTATAAAAAACGATATAAATATTCAGGTAATTTCAGTCTCAAATATGCCACTACCATTACAGGTACTTTCGGCACCCCTGATTATGTAAAGCAGAAAGACTTCTTTGTAACATGGTCGCATCGCCAGGATCCGAAAGCGCGCCCCAACTCAATTTTCTCAGCAAGCGTAAATGCCGGGTCAAGCAGTTACAACAAATACAACCCTTCTACTGTAAATGACTACCTGAGCAATACATTTTCGTCGAGTGTAACCTATGATCTGAAATTAGGCACCATTGGCAACCTGACGACAAGTGCCACACATAGCCAGAATACTTCAACCAAACAGGTAACTATATCGCTGCCGCAATTAGCTTTCGGAATCAACAGAATATATCCATTTAAGAAAAAAACACAGACAGGCAAAGCGAAATGGTACGAATCCATCAACGTTACCTATAAAATGGACTTGCAGAATCAGCTGAATACCTATGATTCATTGGTATTCAAACGCGATGTGGCCAGCAGGTTTACAAATGGAATCAGGCACAGCATCCCAATCAGCGGGTCCTTCAAGGTGATGAAATATTTTTCATGGAGCAATAGCATTAACTATACGGAACGATGGTATACAAAAACGATTCGTAAAACATGGGTAGGTGATACAACCGCCCTGGGAGGATATGTTAAAGTTGATACAGTTAACGGTTTTAAAACCGCCCGTGATTATAGTTTCAGCTCATCATTAAGTACCACGATATATGGAATGAAACAATTCAGCAAGGGCCCGATACGCGCTATACGGCATGTAGTGAGGCCTTCAGTTGGCTTTAGCTATCTGCCTGATTTTGGAACAGAACAACTCGGCTATTGGCGAACGGTTCAAACAGATGCGACAGGAAGAACACAGAAATATTCAATATTTGAGCAATCCATTTACCAGGGACCTCCGGGACAGAAATCAGGTGCAATAAATTTTGGCCTCACCAATAACCTCGAAATGAAAGTCCGGTCGCTTAAAGATACCATTACCGGAATGAAAAAGGTAATGCTGATCGACAATTTCTCCATTTCAACATCCTATGACCTGGCTAAGGATTCACTGCGATGGTCGGATATAAATCTTTCGGCACGGACAACGCTGTTCAAGAAAGTACAGGTCAGCTATTCGAGCTCTTATAGCCCATATGGTTTATACCGTCAGCCATTTTACGGTTACACGATGTGGGATTATTACAGCAATCCTTTCTATAATCCAACACCAGGCCCGGTTATCAACAAATCGGAGTATACGCTTAATAAAAAACTCCTGCGTTTTATCAATTCCGGCTGGAACCTGAGTGTAGGATACGACCTTAAGCCAAAAAAGAAAGAAGCAGCTAAAAAGCCTGCACCAGGATCATCTACACAGCCTGAAATTGACGATGTGAAAAACAACCCGAATCTTTATATCGATTGGGATAATCCCTGGTCATTACATGTTGATTATAACTTCAGGTTATCAACCACGCCGGTTCTTACAACCGGGGAACTTAAACGCGATATCATTCAGACTTTTCGCGTGGCAGGAGATGTAAATGTAACTGAAAAATGGAAATTCTCAGCGCAAACCGGTTACGATTTTCAACAAAAGGATTTTGCTTTTACACAGGTTACCATTTACCGCAACCTTCACTGCTGGGAAATGCGTTTTAGCTGGATTCCTTATGGAACACAGAAAAGCTGGAGCTTTCAGATCAATGCCAAATCCTCACTGCTACAGGATTTGAAGTTAACCAAGAAGAAAGATTTCAGGGATAATATGTAGAAAAGCTGCTTATTGGTAATCTTCTGAGTTGGGCCGGACAAAAAAGAATACAAAAACGGTCAACTCTTTCAAATCCCTTTTCCCTTAAGTTTAAACAGGATTCCCTGCCAAAGGAATGGTAAAAGTAAAAACGGATCCTCTTCCTACTTCACTTCTTATAGTTAATATACCGCCGTGCTTTTCGGTCATTTCCTTAACTAATATCAGGCCAAGGCCGGCGCCTTGTTCGTTGGCGGTTCCTGCCTGGCTGAAATGGTCATCAATTTTAAAAATCTTATCCATTACCTCAGGAGGCATTCCGGTACCTGTATCTGAAACGCTGATTTCCAATAACTTCTGCTCACATATGCTTTCGTCCTCATACATATCTTCGCAAATATGTTTAATTTTCGCATCAATGCTAACTTGGCCACCCGGATACGTAAATTTGATAGCGTTCGTAGTCAGGTTAAGCAAAATCGAATGCAGCATCTGGCGATCAGCATACGCAGTGTAATCTGTTTCCAGATTATTAGCAAGCCTGATATTCTTGTTTTGTGCATTCGAATCTAACAAACCTAAAATACCTTCGACAACTTCATTTAAACTGAAATCCGATGGCTTATACGGCATTCTGCCAGTTTGCATCCTAGACCAGTTTAGCAGGTTTTCGAGGAGTGTGAATGTACTGTACGATGAATCACGGACTTTCTGCAAATATTCCTTAATCTCATTTTTACTCAAGGATTCCAGTTCATCGAGAATAAGGTCGGTAAATCCTAACATGCCCTGAAACGGGCTGCGAAGATCGTGGGCTACAATACTGAAAAATTTATCTTTGCTTTGATTGAGATCTTTGAGTTCAGTATTGTATTTCATGAGCCTGGCTTCCGATTCTTTTTGAGTAGTGATATCACGGGCGATATGCAGGCTGCCTAATAAATTATTTTCAGAATCAAATATTGGTGTAGTCGAAATATCAAGATAAAGACCAAATTTAGGTTCAAACAATTCAATGGAGTGCGGCTTGCGATCCTCAATCATACTTAAATGAGGACACTCGGAAATAGCACAACCTTTATCATGCATCAGGTTAAAGCACTTATGCCCTATCAAACTTATTTCACCTGCATTTATTCTCTGTCGCATTGCACTGTTCGCTTTAACAATAGTATTGTTAAGGTCAATCAATGCAACCATATCCGGCATCGAATCAAAAATGAGTTCCCATACGCCACTGTCAGGATTTGAAAGCTGGGTAAAGAAATCAATGTTCAGTTGGTTACGGGTTGTTGGTTTTATTGCATCTGGCGGATCAAACATATAGACTTATTTGTGAATAAATGTGCTCGATCGTTTAAAAATCTGATCAGGAAGTAACGCAAAGATCGGTTAATAATTGTAAATATTCTTTTAAGATAACTATTTAATAGATTTTATGTTCATTCGAAAACACAAATCGCCTGATTTAATCTGGAACAACGAAGGTTAGCAATCAAAATAAAGGGGCTGTCATACTGGAATTTTCAAATGGAAATAAATTGGAGGCTTTTCGACCGGATTGCTTCAAACCACTGCAAGAAGCAGAATCTTTATCCGGATATGTATATTAGAAGCAAGTATCCCTTGCCGCGGGAGTGATACAAAGATGAAATATCCATAAGGTAATCTTAAATTGATTATGCTGTCCTCTACTAACAGCATTCGGTGATAAAGATCAGATAATAGTGTCCGGGTTGAAAAAAACTCCGGTTTTCAGTCGTACTGGAATATTTTCATTGAAAAAGCGAAGACAAGCGGTGAACATCATCCACCGAGTGGCACCTGGGAGTTATCTCTGAAGCAAAATTAAGTACTGAGCATAATTGTAAATATAAAAGTTGTTCCCTGTCCCGCAATGCTTTCGGCCCAGATATGGCCTCCGTTTTTCTCAACCATTTCGTGACATAACACTAATCCAAGACCTGTACCTGGTTCATTGGCCGTCCCTGGTTGAGAGTATTGTCCGTTGAGTTTGAAAAGTCTAGGCAATATTTCCTCGGGAATACCAATTCCATTGTCGGAAATACTTATTTCGAGCCACATCCGGTCACCAGGTTGAATTGAATTTTTATCCTTTATGTAAGTCTGTGGTACGCGGCCACGTATTACCACCCGGCCTTTTGAATTTGAAAATTTGATGGAATTGGTTATCAGGTTTTGAATCACAGAGTGTATCATATTCCTGTCGGCTTCCACCATAATACCCTGATCCACTTCATTAACAAGCAGAATCTCCTTTTGAGTTGCATTGTTGTCGAGTATCGAGATCACGGAACTTATTTCGTCGTGGATATCGAATATGGTTGGCGTAAATGGCATTTTCCCGCTTTGGATCCGCGACCATTCGAGCAGGTTTTCGAGCAGGGTATACGTATGGTACGATGCAGTTCTTACATTTGAAAGGTATTCTTTTACCTGTTCATTCGTCAGCTCATCCAGGTCTTCGTAAAGCAAATCAATAAAACCCAGCAAGCCCTGGAAAGGGTTTTTCAGGTCGTGGGCAAATATGCCAAAGAACTTATCTTTACTCGAATTGGATTCTTTGAGTTCTAAATTCTGAATCATCAATTCATCGGTCACCCTTTTCGATTCCGTCAGATCACGGCAGAGTGCAATAATCACATCG